>Ga0131853_10025014_pt1 | contig 10762 bp, 2 predicted proteins | sample TergutLab28metaG_FD_92764 | JGI IMG/M metagenome (GOLD analysis project Ga0131853, IMG submission 92764) | Labiotermes labralis P1 segment gut microbial communities from Petit-Saut dam, French Guiana - Lab288 P1 (version 2) (version 2) | ecosystem: Host-associated > Arthropoda: Insects >... | reverse complement strand
TTTTTCATTCAAGTAGCTCCTCAATTGACCTCACGAGGCTGAGTGGACCCCATTCCAGACCCACTACTACTCAGAAAATCTGGTAGCGCCGGGGATCGAACCCGGGACCTCTGTATCTGTAGCTAGAAACTCTGACCACTAGACCACAGAGTAGCCCACAAAGCAAATATTATCACAGTTTCCAAATATTCTTATCACGGAATCCGTACGGCCTCAGAAAGTGGCAGAACTGAAACCGGAGATAAAACTGCATACGTAAAAGTTGAAAAGTTACTTAAACACCAAGATATTTATACACTACGCGGAAATTAAGTGAGAATTAAAAGCGAATAGAAGAACTGTCCAGCGAATTCAGGGCTGGGGATAATACCTGCAAATCTTTCACTGGCATTATCTCACCGATAGCTAACGGGAAGTACTTGGCACGAAGGCAGGTTCTGTCTATTTCAGCAGGAGCATGAACTCAACATGCACATTACAATAGTTAAAGGTAAAGTGGACCCTTGTACAGGCACGGAGGCTCTGTATAGGCCGTAAGGCCCATAGGGGGGGGGTATAGGTGTAGCTCTACTCTTTCTTGACCACGGCACTAGGAGGAGGTGAGGGGTCAGCGTCACGCCCCGGCCGCTCTTTACCCCCGGGAAGGACCCCGTACCCATTGTACAGGAGGCTGGGTGGGCACCAGGGCCGGTCTGGACAGGTGCGGAAAATTTCACCCCCACCGGGATCCGATCCCCGGACCATCCAGCCCGTAGTTACATTGACTACACTACCCGGCCCACATCCACGATACAGACCACAATGGAAATGAAGACTTTCCGCGGTACTGAAACTGTTAGTGCTAAATAAGTTGATATATTAGCAGTAAATTATGTGTTGTTATCGGAACTGATATTTGTAAGAATTGGACCTACTTAGAAACCGAACTTTTCGAACTTTCAGTTTTTTATACGCAGTTTATTAGGCCTGTGTTGGATATTCTCCATTGCTCCGTAGCCACTCCGCCGATCAGAATGTTTCCGTTTAGATCCTGTTACCACTAGTCTTGAATAGAATAATGTACCCGTTAATTAACGTTAAATCACATGATTACGGGAGTAGATTCAACTGTCGAAGCATCGTGTACATCAAATGTCTGCCTACCCGACGGAATGTACAATGTTCACCACTATATTATTGCACGGAGTCTGCCATTCTGTCACACCTTCAGAGGACCAGGGAATTATATCTACTACTAGATGATCATTTATGTTGAAACTGGTAATAAAGGAATATATGTAAGTAAACCATGTGGAGCTTTCACGAATCCCGTGGGGGTAAAGATAAAGCAAATTCATCCCTTTTAACACCATGAATGCATACGGGGCGGGGGGTAGAGGTATAGCTTCACTCGTTCTTAAACGTGGCACCAGAGTTTGGTGAGTGATCAACTTCACGCTCCGCCGGCTTTACCTCTGGCAAAGAACCTTGGTACCCACTGATTAGGAGTCTGGGTGGGCCGCAGACTCGTCTGGAAATATTAGGGTTTGAGAAAAGCTTGATACAGACACTAACGTATTCTGAAGAATAAAAAACCCTACTAGATGTTACTTACTACTTTTATTTTCTTCTTAGATATTCAACATGTTTCGGGAGTTAATATGTCCATCTTCAGGAATTTGCGACTATGTTGTTGAACTACCACATTGGCTGTTACGTTCTTGGTTTGTTGTGTGTTGGGGTTAGGGTGCGGTTCGGACAGGGTGGTATCCGGGCTGCCGGCTTAAGCACAACTTCAACAACATAGTCGCAAACTCCTGAAGATGGGCATATTAATGCCCGAAACATGTTGAGTCCCTAAGAAGAAAATAAAAGTAGCAAATGACATCTAGTTGGGTTTTTTATTCTTCAGCTGTCACAATGATGCACGGTCCGATAAACATCAAATTCACTCACCTATTCATTCCACAAAACCTGTCAGTAGCTATGAAACTCTGATTTATATCACATTATTCAAAACCTAGTAAACATGAATAAATGTGTAAATAATGCGTGATTTGTGTGTTGTGTGCTGTGACGGTGATACTGATCACAGCCTCAGAGACTCTTAGAGCATGGACGTTATTCTTTTTCTGGACAAGACTTACTATGAAGGTAAAGTGTTTCTTACATACGATGTACGAGGGCTGGCTGTACCATTGAAAATGCTGCCCATGAAACACCGGTGTTCAGTAAGTTACCAACAGAGTGTTAAGTCAGCGAAGGAAAGGTCTTTGTTCCGTGTCCAAGTTCGAAGGAGACAAACGACAGCATACACTTGTAGTAAGAAGTCATTAGAAAACTGAAAAAACAAGTAAAAACTATGGACAAATGTGACATAGTATTGTGAGGGTACACAGAACGCGCCCAGGTACATCCGGCAACAGCCGGCCGGTAGGTCATCATCTACAGGGGTGATAAAATATGAGTGCCATAAATGTAGCTATATGTTGGATTTACAGAGATCCCGTAATTCAATTTGACATTCAGAGGACCGTGCATCGTGATGTAGTCTTACAATAAAACCAACGAGATGCACTGTTTCTCAAATTAATTTGGTATAGAACTCTACACGTTTCGGACAGGTTTACTGCCCACCATCGGGTGTCTAGTACTGTATTTGTCGTACAGGTTATGCTGTCTGCTAGCGAGATTAGGATGGTGGAACATCCTGATCTCGCTAGCAGACAGTCGTAGTAACCTGTGCGACAAATATCCATTGCTGTGTATACAGTACTAGACTCCTGATGACGGACAGTAAACCTGTCCGAAACATGTAGCGTTCTATACCAAAATAAATTTGAGCAGTAGTGTATCTCTTTGGTTTTTATTATAAGAATCCTGTAGTTGAGTCCAAACAACTTGAAATCTGATGTTTATTGGACCGCGCATCATTGTGATAACTGAAGAATAAAAAAACCAACTAGATGCCACTTTATATTTTATTGTACTTCTTATGGGCTCAACATGTTTCAAGCATTACTATGTCCATCATCAAGAGCTCGCGACTATGATGTTGTTTACCACATTGGTAGTCTCGTTCTTGGTTTACTGTAGGTTGGAGGTGAGGCGCGGTAGGGCTGGAGTAGTGTCTGGGCTGCAGGCTCAAACACAACAATTTCCGCACCAATTCTGTTAATTTTTAATCCATTTCTGAAGACAAAAACAGGCAGCACTCATTGCAAGCAAACACTCGAATTGTAGTGGATCGGAATCGAGCAGGTACAGACAGGTTCGGACTCGTTCCGTCACGTCAAACATTCTCGCTCAGCAACGGCGACGTTCCTGTCAGTGTGAACATCTCCGTTTAATTACACACGAGAAAATTTTACTGAACGGTGACGTTCCGCGACGGAACGGAAACGTGACGTATAGTGTGAATCGGCCCTAAGCCTTCCCCGCTCCTGCCCGCTGCTGACTTGACTTAAAAAAAAAGTGAAGTAAAGTAAAGTAAAGTATTTACCACATCAATTTTCTCGCCCGGAAGTAATAAGGATTTAACCGTCAGAAATCGACAGACACATTCGGGCTCTTAGTGATGACGTAACAAGAAGTAGCCGAAATAACAAGATAGAAAATCATCGCGTTTATCTTGCCTCCAACAGTACACCGCGTCACCAGGGGACATTAGCAACAGTACACCGCGTCACCAGGGGACATTAGCAACAGTACACCGCGTCACCAGGGGACATTAGCAACAGTACACCGCGTCACCAGGGGACATTAGCAACACGCTGGTTTTCGTTTCACTTGAAATCTTAATCCAGAACGCGTAATACCACCCGCCTTGGTGAACTCAAAGCATGATCCCTTCTTTAAGACGCGAGAAGAAAATTGTATAAAACATGTGGACATGTTTATGACTTTCCTTGTTTTGACTTGCACGTTCGTAGGTGTGTCGGCCTCCAGGTGTCGTGAAGTAGAAATACGATTCCAAAGTTCGCTCATTAATCTTTGTTTGAATATTAGACTTGACGTCAGTGACACGTGATTCCTCTGTGAAGTCTTTATCGCATAGAACATCGTGAAATGCAATTTATTCCTGGCTAGCCGAATTATCACTTTTTCTTTCTTAAAAATAAACAAAGACACGTTTAATAAACTTCTTAAACAGGGTGGACGATAACAGGCGCTGTAATCCATCGATTTGTGACGTGAAATTTGGCGTACTGCGAGAAGGTAACGCTGAGTTATTCTATCATTTTTAAATTCAGGTTCTAAAAACGGAACATTGTAACAGACTTTTGACGTTTTGCTGACCGTGCATCTCAGTATTTAACCAAATTGATGCACAAAATTTGTTTCACAATAAGTTTTATTTAATGACTCTACATGTTTCAAGCACATGTGCTCATCATCAGGAGGTCAAAATTGCATTACACAGCCTCTGGTATCATCACACCTATAGGTTTAATGCAATTTTGACCTCCTGATGATGAGCATATGTGCTCGAAACATGTAGAGGCATGAAATAAAACTTATTGTGAAACAAATTTTGTGCATCAAGTTGGTTAAATACTGAGATAAGTGTAACAGACATCACGCGTCTATCGTAATTACCGCTGTGGTGCTGCAGTGTGGTAAGTCCTATAAATGTTAAAGACTAATCTTTTATGCATTATTAGTATATTATTTCCCAGAGAGACTAAACAGCTGTCCGTGTACATACATCGCTGTATGCGCCTGCCAATCAGAGTGCAGAAGAAAAAGGAAAGTTTAAGTTCACCATAGAACAGGCCACGAAGGCCCAGAGGGGAAGTAGAGGTATATCTCTACTGTTTCTTTAACCTCGGTGCAAGATAGGGCTTGGTGGTCAACGCCACGCCCCGGCCGCTGTACCCCCGGGAAAGACGCGGTACCCATTGTATAGGTGGACCCCAGGGCCGGTTTGGACGGGTGCGGAAAATCTCGCTTCCACCGGGATTCGATCCCCGGACCATCGAGCCCGTAGCGAGTCACTATATTGACTGAGCTATCCCGGGTGCAGAATAAAATAAAATTCATGTTGTAACTGTTGGAATCGTTCACAATACGTACGGAGTTTAAGAAACACGGCAAAGAGCTACAGTAGCATTGTGTTTCCTGCGGATTGCTATAAACGTGTTCTTTTCGTTAAAAACGTTTTGTTGAGGCCACTCATGTACTGTACTGTACCATGCGTGCCTGCCTGCAGCTGAGACGCACTCAATATGTTGCCTGCGACACGCCGACATGTTGTTACTCGCAGACAGATTTGAAATGAGAAGTCGTCTTCTAAACTTATCGCTAGCAAAGCCGAGACAGAACGCCGAAGATGATTTGAAAATTTGTGAGTTTTTTTAAGTAGACTTTCATTATATTACCATTTAATTTTACAAAAATGCAAAAATAACGAAATCCTATCCTATATTGTGAATTGCGTTTTGAGATAATTTTCCAAACAATCACTTTATTAGACAAAACGTATGTAAGATACGCAAGTAAAATTGTGCATATAATTTTACGTAGGCCTATATATATATATATATATATACATATACATATATATATATACACACACACACATACACACACACACACACACACACACACACAAAACTAAACTCCTTGGCCTTAGTCCGCACGCGAACTATACCGACAGAGCGGCCGCCTCCGGTCGGCGAAGTTAGTGCCAACTTTTGCGGATAGAGGGGTGTCACGTGGTCAGCGCAACGGGTCCCCACGGCCGTTAATCTCTGTTTTCTAGACCTGGAGCCGCTACTTTTTTCAATCAAGTAGCTCCTCACTTGACCTCACGAGCACACATACTCGTTTCATTCTATGTATTGAATTTAATATTGCCCGCATGCAGACCAAATTTTACCGAAGTTGCCCGCACAGCAAAAAAGGTTCAACAGGCCTGTTCCAGGCATTGCAGTTTTGATTTTCGAAGAATGAGAACGTATACGATATTTGCCAACCATATATAAATAAATAAATATATATATATATATATATATATATATATACACGTACGCGAGTCTATAAACAATTGTACAGATAAATAATAACGAGACAGTGTGCCCATACGTACTGTTTCCCATATCCCTTTCAACGGACGCTGTCTCAGATTTATTGTCGTTCAGACAGATCAGTGGTATTCATGCGTCAGTTCACCCTTCAGACGCCCAAATTATTTGTTGGTAGAAGCCAGGGGAGGAGTCGCTACTTCTTCTTCTTCTTCACTGTGTATCTGTGCTGTGTAGGTGTGAAAATAAAGTGATCATTGAACCGGATGTATATAGGGACCTTCAGATGGAGATAAAATGTAATAAGGAATACCTTACGGGGAGCATACAAAGGCGCTTTGTGAGAAAAAAAAAACCTCGCTGTGTCTTGTCAAATATTACATATGTTGTGAACGTGAAGTGGCCACGGTATAATTGAAACGTTTTTAATAATGGCTGTGTCTTCGGTGTCTTCGATGTAACAAAAATCCCGGATGTAACTTCCCAATGTTTACATATTTCAAATGTGCATCGAACATCTGGCAGTGTTGGAACGTGAGTTATAATGCCTTCTAAGCAGATGATTGCTGCGGATGGACCTGCAGGTGCACTGTATCATCTATCTTCGAGCTCTGTTATCATGGTTCTCATACCACACGCAGATTCACTGCTTAGGAATTGCGGCATTTGTGGGCCTATCCCACGCAGCCAACTACCGAACAAGGAAGTTGAATGAATGCGCTATATCAGCGAACTGGAAATGTGGCGTCCATTCCGCGAATACAGACTACAGGCCGTGTCTTGCAGTCACCGAAGCCAGCGACAGGAATTGGTAATCGGAAATATTGTTGTGACTGTGAGGTGACAGAGTGACCGGTACGTTCAGATTGGACCCGGAGCCCGCCCACCATGTCTGATGAGCACAGGGAGGTCATTCTCCGTGGAATAAAGCAGCGGGAGTCTGAAGGTGACCGGTCACATCCATATCATGCACAAGTCTAGATACGTACGGAGGTGTACCTCTGTCTTCGCTGTAAGGCTTCAAAGCGTGGTTCGTACGCACCAGGACGTCAGCTTTACGTCACATCCTGAAGCAGTGTCCTCCATCCTTGAACAGTTGATCTGTTATCATTATCACTTATCATCACCTAAATGTTTTTGCATGTGGTTTTCCATTCAAAGTTTTGTTAAAATTTCTTGTTTCGCCAAATCTGCTACGCTTTTTGTAGTGTCCGATGTTTAATTTTGGAAGGAACATGCAGAACATATTCACAATTCTAATGATTATTATGATTTAATGTGGGATAAAAGTAGGCATTCAACGTAATCAGAATATTTTCAAATAAGATAGGGGAGAGTGGGGAAGATTGTATAACGTGTCTTGTAGGTGTTATATAATCAAGATGGAACATTTAGCATCCACTGGAAACATGATAACGGCATACGTATTATGTATGCCGTGCGTATGTCTCATAGTAACGGGTATGCGTTATTTAAATGTACCTTAAAGAAACGGAATGTGAATTGGATTCAGCTGGGTTAGGATAAGGACCAGCGATGGGCTGTTGTGAACACGGTAATGAACTTCCGAGTTTCTTAAAAGTGGCGAACTTCGTGACCTGCTGAGCGAACATGGGTTTGAAAAAACGACTCCATACTGTTTATCTGGTTCATTTCGCATAAAATGTGTGTGGATAAAGAATGGGAGGTGTGATGTAACGAATATAGGTAAAGGTACAGTTCACCCTACAACAGGCCACGGAGGGCCCGGGGGGGGGGGGTTAGAGGTATAGCGTTACTGTTTCTTTAACCTCGGCGCTAGATGGGGTGGGCGGCCAGCATCACGCCCCGGCCGCTTTACCCTCGGGAAAGACCCGGTACCCATTGTACAGGAGGCTGGGTGTGCTCCAGGGCCGGTCTGGACGGGTGCGGAAAATCTCGCCCCCACCGGCCTTCGATCCTCTAACCGTCCAGCCCGTAGCTATAAATCAGTGGGGTTTCTAAAACGTGTCGTTATGGGTGAGAATGCCAAGGTGGTGAGGTAATGTCGAGCCCCCGCGTTCTACGTCACGCGACTCACCTGGGCGGTGAGGCGGGCGTTTGTGTTTTCCGTACCGTGCACTGTCACATTACGACGACGGTGCACGGGGAAGTTCAGCAAGCACATCAGCTACTGTCTCATTGTTTATACAAATACATTCTTCTTTCAAGCCGTGGGCGTCAAAATCTTGCCAGCGGGAGTCATTTTCCGTAATTAGCCACAAATATACCGCTGTTGCTCAAGTTCTGTGATATTAAGAAGATACAAACCGATTAATTATCCTCGACGTAATTAAACGCGCTCGTGTAAAGCATGCGATGAACTGTATGGTAGAGTGTTTCTTGAGTAGCGAATAGTTCCTAGTCTAGTCAAATTTCCCCGCATTTGATGGAAATGAATGCTCATTGCCGTTCTTTTTTTGAGGTGCGTCATTTCCATTGTGTTGGTTCAATAACAGAATTTTTGTGTATTACACATACAGTCTAACACAACTATATTTCACCTAGTAGTATAATAGGTGTACAACTACATGTTTCGGCCCTATATGTTGGCCATCTTCAGGTTGTGATTTAACTTACGGAGTAGCTATACAAGATGTGGTGCATTCTTTTACGGTATTGGGGGTTGGGTGGGGGAACTAGATCTCGTTGTTTCAATAGTAGGTACCATGACCTAGAGCTGTTATGAGTGAATTATCATTATCCGTAGCGTAAGAATAGTAACCTACTTTGGAATATGTACATAAACAACTAACGATAATTCACTCATAACAGCCCTAGGTCATGGTACCCACTGTTGAAACAACGAGATCTCGTTCCCCCCACCCAACCCCCAATACCCTAAAAGAACACCCCACACATCTTGTATAGCTGTTCTGTAAGTTAAATCACAACCTGAAGATGGCCAACATAGAGGGCCGAAACATGTAGTTGTATTCCCACTGTACTACTAGGCGAAATATAGTTGTGTTCGACTGTATGTGTAATTCACAATAATTCTTTGTTCATTGCCATGTTCACAAGAGCCCGTTACTTGTCTCTATCCTGATCCAGATCAATCCAGTCGACGCCCTCCCAACCGATTTCTTTAAGGCCCATTCTAATATTATTCTCCCATGTTACGCCCAGGTCTTAAAATTGTTATTTTTCCTTGATATTTCCCCAATGAAAACTTATATGCACCTCTCCTCTCGCCCTTGTGTGCCACATGCCCCGCCCACCTCATTCTTCGTGGATCACCCTGATAATATCAGATGAGGAATGCAAATCATGAAGTTCCTCTCTGTGCAACTGTGAGTGAGTACTCGGCTGGAATGCGTCAGCTTCACAGATAAGGGAAGTGTATAGATCAGTACCTTCTTCTTCCTCAGCTCTTTGTGAGTTTTGGCTTGCTCAATTATTCCTCTCCATGGTTTCCCTTCCTGTGCCTTCTGTTTCCAATTATTTACTCCCATCTTCCTCAAATCGTCTCTCACGTCATCATCCCATCTTCATCTTGGCCTTCCTTTCGGTCTTGTTGCGTGTGGTTTCCATTTATAAATGCTTTTAACTACTCTTTCATCAGGCATTCTTTCAACATGTCCCACCCAACTCAATCTCTTATTTTTATTGTGCCTTACTATATTTTCATGGTTAATCAGGTTTTCCAGATCCTCGTTTGTTTTTTGTCTCCATTCTCCATTTGTTTTCTGCGTTGGGCCAAAAATTATTCTCAATAACCTCCTTTCGAATACCAATAATTTCGGCTTAATGTTTTCTGTTAATACCCAACACTTGGATCCATACTACTGCTGGTCTGATTACCGTATGATACAGCCTTTCTTTGGTTTTCCTAGTTATTAGTTTGCTTTGGAATATCTTTTTGTTTGCAAAGAAGGATCTATTGCCAGCTGCAATTTTTTCTTTTATTTCTTCTTCTGTTAAGTTGTCCGCATTCATAACTGTTCCGAGATATTTGGAGGAGTTTACTTCTTCGATTATAGATCAGTACCTTCCCGAATTAATTCTGAAGGGAAGTCAGTGAAGTTAGTGGTGAGATTTATGAAATTCACGCGCACTATTTCTGAGCCGTAGGCCTGTCAGAGGAATAAATCTGGGTTGTTTTTATCTTCGTAAGCAGTTGTCGTTTCGCCGTCAAAGTACCGAAATCGAAGTCCCCGCAGTGCACCTTACGTCAGAACGAAAGTTCCGACATTTTTTCCACATCATTTTCTCCGTATCGGGGCCTACCCCACAGAATCTCTGGAAAGTTTGACTTCATTTAGTACGCTTTTCTGTTCTGCATATGTGATCTGTTAAGAACCTCAGATGTATATTGCGATATTTTCCGGAACGAAATCATTCCATGATGTATAGTCAGGGATAATCTTGTAGTGTCTTAGACTGTCGGCACGTTGCCCGACTTTTATGGAACCCGAAAGTGCATTACCGCGTTCATATCAGCGCACCATCGGACACTAGCTGGGGTCATTTAAGTTTAATGCAAACGCTCACACACAACTTTTTAATATTATCCTACCCGTATAAGACTCGTTCTGGCAAATGTGTCCTCGGGTTTAAGAGTTTAAGTCTAAAATTATTATACATTTCTTAATGTTAATAAAAATCCAACTAGGTACAACAGTATGCAGATATTTATTTACTGCAAAGTCACTCTACATGTTTCGGGTGTCACAGCACCCATCATCAGGAGTACTAAAAACTGTAACCGCAGCCTCCGGTACAGGTCATAATACTGG
>Ga0131853_10025013_pt1 | contig 10762 bp, 6 predicted proteins | sample TergutLab28metaG_FD_92764 | JGI IMG/M metagenome (GOLD analysis project Ga0131853, IMG submission 92764) | Labiotermes labralis P1 segment gut microbial communities from Petit-Saut dam, French Guiana - Lab288 P1 (version 2) (version 2) | ecosystem: Host-associated > Arthropoda: Insects >... | reverse complement strand
GTGTCGTCTATGCGGTAAAATTCTGCAAGCAGACGCGCTGCATCTATTGCCTCAATGCCCTTGACCTTAGCCACAAAGTCTATTGAGTCGCCGCCCTCGCCGCAGGAAAAACACTTAAAAATGCCCTCGGATTCCTTGACCGAGAACGACGGCCGTCGCTCCTCGTGAAAGGGGCAGACTGCCATTTTGGAGCGGTTCAGCGTGAAGTTGCCGAAGTGTTGTACCACCTCGGCTATCCTCGCCGCCGCCTTGACTTTGTCAAATATGCTCTCTTTCACTAATGCCTCCGTGTGCCAAGGGTGACGGGCAGCGTGACGCTGCACACAATTTTGGGTTAGCGTTTTTGTTGTATTCCCGCTAACCCAAGACCGGATGCAAAGCCGCGCGTTGCCCGCCACCCTGCGCCTGTCATTGCTTAATCGTCATTGCTTTCGACTGCCACGACCTTGCCCGCAAATGCTTTTACCTGCTCGGCTAGGCGCGCTATGCCGACTGCCTCTGCGTCCGTCAGTTGCCGCTCCGCACTCAAAACCGCTTGAGAGTAATTTATTCCCCCACTGTTTTGTTCTTTCTTGAGCGTAAACTTTGTAACAAACATCCCCGGCTTTTTGCCCTTACTTAATAGCCGCATAACATATTTACTAAAGCCGCCAAGGCTGCCAGTCGGCAGCGACAATATGTTCGGCAATGCCTCACCCGCTCTAAGAATGTACACCCTGCGTTTTTGCTTGCAAGCCTTGCCGCCGTTGTCCCCGCTGCCAAACTCAGCATACTCACAAGCCTTGCAGTCCTTAATGATACCGTCGGTATTAATGCCGCTTATTCCGTTCATGCTGCTGCAATCGGGCGGTGTATTGCCCCCTGTGTATTTTTCTTTGTAATACGAATGCACGGGGTGGTGGTATAAAATAACTGCGCTAAATTCCTTGACTGCGTCGGGATTGTCGGGGTTGTCGCTTGGCACCTCATACGCCAAACCACCCCCTGCGGGTATTTTGATACGGTCAAATGTTAGGCTCAAACCCTCCATCTCATCTGCTAACAGTTGCGCCAAATTTGCGCTCTCTGCCCCGTACTCCACGAGGTCTTTACTTTGGGTAGTCGTCGCTACCGCTTTGTTGTCTTTTTGCATTTTTTGAATGCCTCCTTATAAAATTTGTTTTGATTAAACTTTCCGCCCTTTGCGGATTTGGATTGTGCTTTTTTCTGCTGTTTTAATAAGTCCCGTCAGCCACTTGGGTAATTCGTCACCGTTGTCGGTCTTGAGGTCTTTTATCGTTGCCGACAGCGTTTGGCTGTTGATTGTAAATAAACTCTCAAAGCCTTGTTCACGCATAACCGCATATAATTCGTCTTTCTTCTCCGGCTCTGCAGACGGGTATTCCTTAATAACAAGCGAGTAATTAAAGCCTTTATGATTAAAGCCCGTACTCTCATTGTCGATTAAGTCCTGCACAAGCTCCGCCTGTATGCTGTCAATCTCGGCATTAAGCCCCTTGACCTTTTCCTCGAGTTCTTTTTTCTCGTCACGCAGTTCTCTTAAAAACTCCGCAAGCTCAAACCTTTTGTTTTCGTCCATTTTGTTTATGTACCTCCCTGTAATAATTTTTTGTAGTCATCAACCATGAGTTTTGCTATATCGCCCTTAGATTTGAGCGCGCTCATGATTTGCTCGTCGACTGTTCCTTTTGCCACTAAGTGAATATATAAGCATTTTTGCGTTTGCCCGATTCTATGGATCCGCGCCCGGCTTTGCTCATAATTTGCAAAGCTATAATCAAGGCTATAAAATACCGCAACCGAAGCCGCCGTCAGCGTCACGCCCATGCTTGTAGTTTGAAGCTGCCCTATAAATACCTTAATCGCTGCGTTCGTTTGGAATTTCGCCACCTGCTCCGCTCTGTCATTGATGCCGCCATGTATAATGCTGTACTCCGTTTTGCGTCGCCGCAGCAGTTTTTCTATTGCCTCAATCTCGGGTACAAAACGGGCAAATATAACGGCCTTTTTGTTTTGTGCCTCGCATTCGTCGAGTATGTCCTCTAGTGCATCTAACTTGGCGCGGCTCACTTCCTGCACCGCTCCGCCCTCGTCGCTTCTAATAAACCCGCCCGTACATTGCGAAAGGCGCAAGAGCCGAGTAAGAATATTCCGCGTCGTAATTTCGCCGTTCATCAGCTCCGCATAACTCTCTGCGTCAATTCCGTTATAAATGTTCTTTGCGCTCCGCTCTAACTCAACGCTGCGTATTTCGTCTATCTTGTCGGGTAATTCCACCGCGTCCTCAAGCCTTATCCTAAAAGCTATGCTGTGTGCCTTGATTGCTAACTCTGCCGTGTTCTTATGCCCGATAATTTGGTAATTACCATATCCGCCTAACACAGCATACTTAGCACGGAAAGTGTAAAAACTACCGCCAAATATACTGTCGTCCAAAAATTTATATTGCGAGAATAAATCCAGCGGAGTGTTTGTAATCGGTGTCCCTGTGAGTATCGCTTTGTATCTTGCCGCCTTGCCGAGCCTGTGAAGTGTCTTTGCTTGCTTGGCTTGCGGATTCTTTATTTTGCTGCTTTCGTCGCAAACAATAAAGTCCGGCTGCCATTTGGCGATCTGTTCCTCAAGCCGCCATGCGCTCTCATAATTGATTACTGCAACTTGAAGCCCTGCACCCGTCAAATGCCGCAGCGTATCGCTCTTTTTGCCGCTGCCGCCCTCAAGCGCCGCCACGATATGGTCAAAGTCTGCAAACTTTCTAAACTCCGCCTCCCATACCCCCACAATACTTTTAGGGCAAACAACGAGCATCCGCTTTACTTTTCCCGCCTCAAACAATACTCCCGCTATCGATATGGTTATAAGGGTTTTGCCTGTTCCCATATCTGCAAGTATTGCGACTCCCTTGCGTCCGCTCTCAAAAAGTCCAAGCGCAAATTCTACAGCTGTTACTTGGTGCTTATATGGTGACGCCCGTATCGGTAATTTTATTGTCGGTGCCGCTCCGTGTTTTATCTCACTCATTGCCTAGCACCTCCTGCTTGTAAATAAGGATACGCTCTACAAGTTCAGCGCTCGGTTTTTTCTGCCCCGACAAAACCCTAGACAAATGCGATTCAGTTATTCCCAAAACCACCGCCAATGCCCGCTGCGTTATGCCGCTACGCAAAATTCCGTATATGTCATCTTTATCAAGTGCCGTCTTTACCTTGACCCGCTCTCTGAGCAAATTCTCTAAAGCCGCCCTGTATTCTTCCGGTACAATCGCAACTGCGATATGTAGTGCCGCAATCTCCGGTTCCGTAAATGGAAAGCCCCGCCTACTGCCCACCCATCTTATCCCGCCGCCCCGTCCCATATCTGCATAAATTGGATAACCGCTGATAGACAAACCCTGTACATCTCTAATAATTGTCCGCCACGAAACACCGCACTCAACTGCTATGTTGAAAGCGGTATCAAATTTACGCAGCTTCATGCGCTCAATGATTTGTTCGCGTCGTTCTAATGCGGTCAATTTTTCGATAACCTCCCTAAAGATTTCTCTTATAGTTTGCAGGACAAATATGACACCTTTTGTCATATTTGGGACAAGTCTTTTGCAAATTAAAAAAGCACTCGCTGTTTTTATCCGCTGTGCTTCTTTTGTGTATTTATCTTTTGTAAGGTTTTTAGTTTAACTTTTTTAGCCCATAGTAAATGTGCGTCGGATCCAACCAAACGCCCAAGTGCGAAGAGTGTACTATGTACTTATAGCGTATTTGCTCTAAGCCACGGGACACGCTCCGTACCGATACCTCAATCCTGTCTGCGATGTTCCGCTGCGTATGGATTTTACCGTCCATAAGCGCATGGAGTACATCACAAGCCAACAGGCTGCCTTTTCTCTTGTATTTCATTTGTGCCGCACCTCCTAATTATAAATTACGGGGTACGACACTAAGTTGGCGTACCCTCTTGCGTGTTTTGGCTGATTTTGTCGAACAAAACCATAAAAAAAAGCCCCTTGAAGCTCGCCTTTGGGAATCTCCCAACGAGCCTCAAGAGGCTAAAAAGTTTTAACGCTAATAAGCGAATTTCTTTTTTACTTCTTTTTTATCTTTTCTTCTTATTCCGCACCTTTGCTTTTCTCTTTATCAAACGGGAAGCGTATTCCTTTTTTACGCAGTACAAACCAATACACCGCAAAACCGCCGCCTAATAGCACCGCTAGGCTGCCTAAGACTATGCCAGCTATTGCTCCGCCGCTAAGTCCGCCGCCACCCGTGTCATTTAGATATTCAATCCTTGCATTTGCCGCTGTTCTTAGTGTCGCCGCATTGGCATGAGTACCAAAGGTCAAATCTGCAATAACAACACCGTCCGCCTCAAGTGCGGTATTCATGGTGGTTAGTGACGCCTCGATTGCATTTGCGTCCGTGCCTTGTATTGCCGTAATTAGCGCGTTGATTGCATTCTGAGCCGCCGTGTGGTTAGGGTGCGGCTGGGTTTCATTTGCCGTCCATCTTGCCCAAAGGGTTACATTGCCGCTGTGCGTTGCCAAAATGCTTGTAACCGCCGTACCAGTCAAGGCCGCATTGTCAAACCAGCCGCCAAATGTGTAGCCCGTGCGTGTGGGTGTCGGTAGTGTTGCAAGCCCCACCCCATACTCAAAATGTGTAGGCATATCGCTTGGCATTGTTCCGTTGTTAGCATTAAAGGTAATTGTGTATTCGGTCGGTATTATGACATATGCCGTAACTGTAATGGTAAAGTTTAAGGCTTCTGCTCCCGTCGCAAATGTGAATGTTACCGTGCCTAGCGTAGCGTTCCAAACTCCGCCGCCCGTTGCCGTAACAGTTGCATCAGCCGCAACTCCCGTCAGCGTTACTACTAATTGTGTTGCCGTTTGTAATGTGGTTGTAGGCGCATTGCTTGTTACCCCCTCCGCTCCCGTGCCTGTTATACTTACAGCCACCGTGCGGGTTGCGGGGATATATTCATTAACCGTTATGTCTACAAAAGCCGAAAATGTTGTGTCGTTTACAGTCACGGTTATCCTCGCCGTACCGACTCCGTGTATTGTTACAAGTCCGTTGCCATCAACTGTCGCTACTAACTCATTATCCGACCCCCATGTAACTCCGTCATAATTTGCGTTATTCGGCGCTATTGTGTAGGTCAGTTGGATTGTGGTATGTGTGCCATAGTAGAACTCATAATCGTCTTGGACTATTTCAATACCCGTTGGCGGCACAATATGCTCATTTACGGTTATAAATATCGGCACATTCGTTGCGCTTTCATGATTTGCTAAACTAAAATTAGCGTAGAATGTTTGATTAGCCCCTATGCCTAAAACTGTTGTCGGCTCTGCCCATGTCCAGCCGCCTGTTAGAGGGAACGCTGTAGCCAAAGTCATTCCCGCCGTAAATACTACCGCACTCGGTGTGGGGGTTGCGGGTGTTGCCGCAGGATTGACTGTTACTTGTATTTGAACATTGCTTGCTGACTCATGATTTGCAAGATTAAAGTTTGCATAGAATGTCTGTGCTGTTGCGTTGGCACTTAATGTCTGCCCGCCGTTTACCCATGACCAGCCGCCCGTTAGAGGGAATGCCGAGTTTAGTGTCATGCCGCTAGTCCAAACAACCGCTGTCGGGAATGTAGGTGCATTAGGTGTAGGTATAAGCCCGACCACTACCGCCGCTATATTAGAATAAACCGTGTCGGCATCCGTAGCCATTATCCTTACTCTAAAATTATGAGTGCCTACCGCAAGATTGCTAGGTATAGAAAATGTTGCACTATTAGCACCGTCAATATTTGCCCAATTTGCCCCCTCTTGCCTTTGCCATTGAAAGTTTAGCGTTGCCCCTTGCGTTACACTAGCCGTAACAGATAAATTACCGCTAATCTGCCCAAAAGTAAAATCAGTAGTCGCCGTAGGCTGTCCCGTAATGCTGATAACATTGCCAACCGCAGGCCTTGTTATATTTACATTAACAAGATAAGTAGTACCACTTCTCACTAGCCAAATGCTAGCCGAAATATTATTTAATGCCGGAGAACCCGGTGGTCTATTATCGGTAAAGGTTAGAGTTGTTCCGCTTACACTTACGCCTATTCCGCTTGGTAATATGGTTTCCGAAATAGTAACTTCCCCTGCACCGCCTTGCCATGTCATTTGTTGAATAAGTGACTCATTATCTTCTGTTATTATTATAGGATTAGGAGTAGCGGCAAAGGTGTGGGATATCATAATAGTAAAAGTCATATTAAATGTACCCGGCTCAAATATAAAGGTAGCCGTTTGATTTTGCTGATTCCATACGCCGTTACCAAAAGCATCAAATGAAACCTCTGCATAAGCCGGAACATCAAAAAGTGTTACTACTAACTCTGTTGCTGTTTGGTACACGGTATAGGGGAGGTCGTGCGTAACACCAGCCGAAGCATTACCTGTAATTATTAAATCAACACCACGGATAGGAAAAGGGATTGCAGGAAAGTTAAAAGTAAAATTAACCGTATAGCCTACCAAGCGCATTAACCTAACGCTGCCTGCTACATTTTCTATTGCAGGCGAGCCCGGCGGGCGATTATCGACAAAAGTAATATGTCCAACAGTACCTGCTCCCCCACCAAACCCTACATCAATCCCTGCTGGCAAATTATTTTGTTCCCTAAGCATTATTACAGTACCGCTAGCAGTGCCGCCCCAAGTTAAAAGAGGAGTATGGGTTTCTGGTGTAATATTTGTAAAATCTGGTGTAACTGTAAAGGTGTGCTGTAGTGTTGTAGCATTGCCTAAAGCTACCGGAGTGCCTGCTGCAAAATTTGCAGTTCCGCCAGTTCTTACAAAAAAGAAATATTGAGTATTAGCCGTTAGCCCAGTAAATGTTCTGCCTGTTTGCCAGTTAGTAACGGCGGCGGCATTGTTTGTGTAACTTCTACCAAACTGTAAGACGGTTTGCCCTGTGTTTGCTGCCACTGTTCTGCCTGCTGCTAGAGTAATGCTAATTTGTGTTGTTTGTGCTGCTATTGGAGCTGCCCCCGTGCCGCCAACGGGCGAACCATTTATTAAATTGCCCGTGAGACTACCTGCAAGAGTAACTGTGCTATCTGCCTCTGGAATAACCGTACCATGATTTACTAAACTACCGCCCGCATTTGTAATAAATGAACCACCGTTTTGTACAGTAACCGTGCCGCCGTTATTTACCAAACTACCACCCGCATTTGTAATAAGCGAGCCGCCGTTTGCAACAGTAATTGTATGATTATTGTTTGTTAAAGTTCTGCCACTGGGTATAGTAAGGCTAGTGCCGTTTGGTATAGTAAGGTTTCTATTAAGGTTAGTATTACCCTCGAATATTTCTAAATTATGCTCTAGAATAACCGCACCAAATACCGTGCCGATTTGAGCAGTGGGAAGACCTGAAAAAAATATTCCTTGCGTTTGAGTTAAATTTGTGCCGCTTGAAATACTGCTTGCCACAACAATAGCGTTTCCGTTAAGAGTAAATGCGCCACTAGCGCCTTGATTTGCACCGGCACCACCCGTACCTATTGGCCTAAATGTTGTACCGTCCATTACTCTTACCTTGCCGCCACTTATTGTAATATTTCCACCGGCTCCGCCTTGTCCTTGTTCAGCACCACCGCCACCACCGCCAATTCCTGCCGGGCTTGTTCCTGATATGCTACTAAACGCATTAACTACTCCGCCTGTTATTGTAATATTTTCTGCATCGCCCACTAAACCTCCGCCTATAGCCGCCGCCCAAAGTGCGCCCGTTGCCGTAACCGTGCCGCCGTTTATTGTAATATTTCCGCTATTACCGTGTCTGCCGCCGCCAATGCCTGCACCGCCTTGATTTGCACCCGTACCAGTAGTAGGCCTGCTATTAACAACAATATAGCCATTATTTATTGTAATATTGCCACCATTGCCGTTATTGCCGCCGCCGATTGCCGCAGCTCCGTTATTGGCTTGAGTATTTATAGCTGTAATGCGTCCGCCGTTTATGTTTATCGTGCCGGCGGAGTTATTTGAAGCCCCGCCAATAACTGCCGCATTTGCGGCACTTGCCATTGTTAGACTGCCCATATTACTGCCAAAACTTTGGCTAAATATATTTATTGTAGTGCCAACCGGCACTCCTATTCCGCTACTGCCCGTTAAATTCCAAACGGCATTATCCTCTATAATTATATTAGCCGTACCATTTTCTGCAACCGTAAATCTTGTAGTAGCACCCGTAAGCGTTCCGCCAATTACATACCAGCCGCCATTTGTTAGGGTTCTATGGCCTAATGCTAAACGAGTAAATAAAGCAACTGTCTGAGGATTTCCATTATGGTCTAGATAGGCAATAGGGGCTGTTAGTGTAGTTGCTTGTGCTAAACTTTCCGTGGGAGTTCCTGCTGCAAAGTGAGTAGTAGCACCGCTTCTTGCAAAAACAAAATATTGCCTTTGTGTCAAAAGGTTATTAAAGGTAAGTCCCGTTTGCCAATTTATAACAGAATTAGCATTGTTTGTTGTGCCTAGCCCAAACTGCATAGCGGCGACTGTCTGACCCGTAGTGGCTAAAATTTGTCTATTAGCATTAGGTGCGTTTATAGTTATAGAGTTTGCTGTAACATTGCCAATTGTTACGGTTGCCGACACATTAGCGCCTTGTATAAGGTTGCCTGTGCGAGTACCGTTTATGGCAACCGTACTGCCATTTTCGGGTATAATTGTGCCGTTGTTTATTATCCTTGTGCCGCCGCCGCTATCTGCTATAAGACTAACACCGCTAGGCACTCTTAGTGTGCTTGCTTGCGGCACGGTAAGAGTTTCTAAAGGGGTAGAACGAATAGTTAAATTGCTAGGTAGCACTACATCGCCGTGTACTGTTCCTGTGCTTGTGGCGAATGAATGAATTAAAATTCCTCTAACAATATTCGTATTAGCCCTCATTCCGCCTAAATCTATGCTACCTCCACCAACTCTAACTAAAGCATCGCCATCTATGGTTAAAGTGCCTAAAGCACCATCATTGCCCCTACCGCTACCAATGCCTGTAGATATAGAGGTAGGTCCACCTAGTGCATAAACTGTTCCACCTGTTATTGTAATAACTCCGCCACCGCTATTTACTGCACCTGTTCCGCCACCACCACCTATTGCCGCTGCAGAGGTGCTTACATCAAATCGTGCTGTAACAAAGCCGCCCCTTATTGTAATATTGCCTGCATTGCCATTTGCGCCACCGCCAATAGCCGCCCCATGTGTAGTGCCAGTTGCTGTTATAATGCCGCCATTTATTGCTATATTGCCTGCATTGATAGTAGTATTGCTACCAATAGCGGCAACATTGCCACTAGCTGTAGAGATTAGCCTACCTATATTATCGCCCGTGCTTTGGGCAAAAATATTAAGCGTGTTGCCATAGTTTACTCTAAAGCCACCGCTGGCGATATTCCAATTAGAACTGTCTGCCAGTATCAAATTTACTGTGCCGTTTACTATCAATCCTATGCCGTTAAATGATGTGATTGTTGCATTACCTGTAAAAATATGCCAGCCACTATTAAGCGTTCTAGATGCAGCAATAGTGCCAATACTTGCATTAGTCCACACCGTTACATTGTTAGCAGTTTGCATATTGCCGTTTGCGTCAATGTATTGTACATTGTTTATAGGATTAGCATAAACCGTTTGTATGCGGTTTTGGTTGCTAAGCCCACCAAAGGCAATAAGTGCCGTAAGTGTAAGTAGCATTGCTATAATAAATGCAAATGCTATTTTGTGAAGTCTGGATTGTTTCGCTCGTAATGACGAATGTTGAATGTCGTCTTTCTGAGTCAAAGGCGAAGCAATGCAGTTTTCATTTTCATTTAATTGATTGTTTGTCATAAAATTATAATTCCTTTTCTCTCAGCTTTTGCAAGAGATAAAACCCGAATGAAAAGTCGCCGTTCAAATGGGAGCGACCCACTATCCGAAGACAAGTCATAAGGGGGCTAAGGCATTTTTTGCCCTTTGCCGTATATAATTTTACTATATAAAAAAATTGCCCTTGTCGTTTTTTACTCGACATAAAGCAATTTTTTTTAATTTTTTTATGATTTTTTATGCGTCGCCAGTAAACCTTGCGACAAACTCTTTTTGATTATCTACTCCCGACTTAATATAAATTCTTTCCATATAAGTTGTTATGGTACTTTCGGCTATATCCATTTTAAGAGCAATTTTACTGCGGGACATACCTTTTAGCACAAGCGTTGCCACCTCTTTTTCTCTGTCGGATAAATCACTCGGCAAAGGCTTTTTAATTATGGGGACTTCCTTTACTGTTTCCCGCTCAACTATTACCTCTTTTTCTACCTCTACCATCTCTGTTATGGTTTTGGGTTTTCTAAGTTTTAGTGCTAAAAATACCGCTCCGCCGATTAGGACTATTCCGCCGATAATGCCAAGCAATATCCATAGCCATGTCAAATCGGGCGGCGGCGGAACATAAGCCGTAATAACAATATCTAATATCAAAACCGCCTCGCCTGCCGTTATGGGGATTGTAACCGTCATACCGCTAAGGGTTGCACCATCGGGCAAGGTAATTGTCGCATCATACGCAACGCCCGTCAGCGTAAACTGTAATGTTGTTTCCGTTTGTAATATTGTGGCGGGAGCATCGTGCGTTACTCCCTCCGCTCCCGTTCCCGTGATGTTGATTATTACCGTGCGGGTCGGGTCATAAGCCTGCCCGAATATTCTAAGCACTAAGTTTCCGTC
>Ga0131853_10025012_pt1 | contig 10763 bp, 6 predicted proteins | sample TergutLab28metaG_FD_92764 | JGI IMG/M metagenome (GOLD analysis project Ga0131853, IMG submission 92764) | Labiotermes labralis P1 segment gut microbial communities from Petit-Saut dam, French Guiana - Lab288 P1 (version 2) (version 2) | ecosystem: Host-associated > Arthropoda: Insects >... | reverse complement strand
ATGGGGTGGGGGGGGGGGGAATCATAAGTCAGAATGATATGGTGGCTAATCTTGCACAGTCCTACAAAACGGTGGGGTGTTAATATGTCTTTGAAAGGCGCATTTCTTAAACTCTCACTGAGATTTCTTCCCAGAAAATCTCGGGGCAGTGAGCGATGAGCACGGAAAGCGGTTTCACCAGGACATTACCACCACGGAAAAGCGGTATCAAGGCGAGGGGAGTACCGGTATGCTCGCTGGTTATTGCCGGACACTTAGATGAGACGTTCCGCAGGCAAAATATAGCAGAAAGTTATCCACTGTTACTATTTTGGTAATGTATATACTCTCTTCAGTGTAATCTAAATACAGGTTTACTCCAAACTTCAAACGCGCGGCACTTAAAAACCTTACCTTAAAACAAAAACAAAAAAAAAACCTAACATATTTGAATTCAGCGCGAAAAATGCTGTTGGGATTATCTACTTTAGTTTGTGTGGCAAAAAATTAAATTTATTTTGCTTCCCAGTGTTACTAGCGGTATTAGCATCCACCCAAAATCTGGGCTGGATGGTTTGAAGGCTGGGTGAGAACACTGCGGCAGGCTGTCCGTGACTGATTACCAGATATACATTTTCAGCTACCGCATATATCTGGAGGCCACCTGCCCAAGCTACAGCCTGAAGATTAGCCATGCTGTAAACATAAGTGTAATACTGTCTGTGCGCACGTCATGAAAGAACACAGAAGAGGTAGAGGTATAACCCCCCTCATTCCTAATCTTGGCAATAGATAAATTTGAGCGCTCATCTTCACGACCCAGTCCCCTTACACCCGGACGAAGAGCCATCTGTACCCACCGAACAGGATGGCGAGTAGACACTAGGAATGGCTTGGACGTTTCGGAGAACAGAAAAATCTCATCCCTGCAACGAAGCGAACTCCTGATCGTCCAGCTCACAGCCTAGGCAATATACCTGACACGGATCCTCCTGTTACTGACAACAAACACGTCATACTCTTACGCATCAAAACATACCTGTTAAAAACAGCAATCTATTAACTTCTCTTAAACATTAACAAGTAATCAATAAAACACAATACTCATCATGGGCTCCCACAGAGGTTTACATTTAGCCTGTCAACACATACGTCGCTGCATAACCGTAAACTGCATTTGTCACCAGAAAAGACCACTAACGGACTGCTGTCCTCAGACAGTTCATTTAATGGCTAAGTCTCAAACAGTTTATCACAGATACTAACATAAGGATTGTACTAATGCCTGATTATCAAATAATATCCGAGAACTAGCTATGAAATTATAAGTGCAAGTAATCAAGAAGCTACTACTTGTTCATGCAATTATTCTTATGTTCCAATATCTAACATAAAGAAACTATGTTTTATTCTTAATTGAGCTTGTTAAAGCCCCGTGGTTACTTTACGTACCACCGGACTTAAAAACCCGCAAGACAGGCAACGTACTGCAAACGTATTAAACGTATTATTCTGGCGTGTTTGCTACACCACTGCTGCAGTTGAAAACCATTAAGTATTACATATCCTGCGTGTGTGTGTGTGTGTGTGTCTGGAGCCTTAATTACCCAGCACGCAAAGCGCATGCGCCGTATTACATTGTCATCTGTGGCCTGTCCCGGCTCCACCATATTTTTCCACATTATCTCACAAAAGGCACAATTTTCGAAACAAAAAGTTATGGAATATAAAATGTGTGTATCGACTTTCTCTACAACATACGTCCGAAAAATGTCTCATGCTAAGGAGAAATGAGTGAGATATCATTAACGCGCATAGGTCTTCATAAAAAAAAAAAATACCCATTATTCGTCAGAATTTAATACAACTTGAATTTTCTCGAAAGATTTTCAAGAAGTACTCAAACACCAAATTTCACGACAATCCATCCAGTGGTAGCCGAACTGTTCCACGCGGACAGACTGACGGACGGTCAAACACTTAACGAAGTGAACAGTCGTTATTAGCAATTCTGCGAAAGCACCCAAAAATTCCACAATCTGCCCACGTTGTGCATTTCCATGTTTTGTACGGATGTCCGAACAAGCAGCGATTACTTCCCTGCACAACATTAACTGACTGTTTTTATAACCGAGATGAAGCGTGTGTACTGTGCGGTACGAACCGAGTCTTTGAAAAAAATGTAGAGTAACTTACGTCTCTAAAGGGCTAAATTAGAACATTTTATGTACGTTCAGATGACATGCAGTCTAGAAGGCAGCAATGTTTCGAAAGAACATACTGCCCCAATATACTCTACACTGAAGACGAAGGCAGCAGGTTCCTCCAAATTGTGGGCAACCAACTACCACAGTACACAGTATTACTACTTAACAGCTCTAGGCCCTATCTTAACAACCACCAGAATGAGAACTTCACCTCTCATAAGACTGAGACAAGCCCTAATTAGGAGTGAGCTTATACACACACACACAAACAGATATGTATATACACACACACACACACACAAACAGATATGTATATACACACACACACACACACACACATATATATATATATATATATATATATATATATATCCCCACAAACTTAATTATAAGAAGTTACAGCAAGAGTTTTCTTGGTACATCCAGATTTACAACTGAAATACATGTTACAGACCAAATATCAACCAAGAATGCCCACACAACCTGAAAGACATCAAAACAGACAGTATATACTCATTTATTCAGTACAGGGCGTTTCTTTTCTCACTGTCGCAAGCACCACAGCTGTCACAGGATATCTAAGGAGATGCGAGCGTTCTGTGCAATAAAGCAGCTGTGCTCAGGACAAAAAAAAAAAAAGACCTTGCATGTGACCTGACATGGAATGTTTACGCTACAGTTAGGAATGTACATGACAAGCCTGATAAATGATTTCACTGTATGGGGCAAATTGTGTTAGAAATTTTAAAAAGAATTACAAGTTTGTATCAAGCATCGTCACTTTACACACATTTAATGGTGCTATTCCCTCACAGACTTTACTTCCATGTATAATTTGTAAGTACAGTCAACACCCCATTCATGCAAATTTTAATAAACAAAAGTTACCTTTTACACTCTGTTCTTTTTATCATGATATACATACATATAACCAAGCCAGGGCCCTGAAAACTGCAGCAATAGCAGTCTACCTGTGTACTGAACACTGAGTTGTCAGGAGTGGATGGCAAGAATAATGTTCAGTAATTAGTTCAAAAAGGGCTCTTCGCCCAGAATTTGAGCACTACTGCAGAACGAAGACCAGTGCACACAAGGCATTGTTTGACAGTGCCCCAAGCCATCTGCCACATATTACACCATCTTACAGAAAATATAAATGTTATGTTTGTGCTGCCCAGCACCACATCTTGCAGGCAGACCACAAAGTCATCTCCTCATTTAAGTAGTTATACCTGAAACAGACCCTTTAATGTGATATTTGATGCCATGTATAACACACTGTGATTTGTGGAAGTCTTCACACTATCATGGATACTACCACCAATATTCAAGATGCAAGGGTAGATATTAAGGGATACACTAAGAATGGTGTCTGCTGGAAGATGTAGCAAAAGTGCATTCACATCCCTGATGAATCTGGAAAGCCAGCACTGCAGAAGTCAAGTATGATGTTGCTGAATTGCTGGCACTTGGCAAATGGCTCAGTGGCAAAGGCTTTGAAGGACCTCTAGCCATGGCATTAGACAGATAAGGCACTTCCATGAAGAGGAGTCATCTGCAGAAGACCTGGTGCAGAAGGACACCTCAACCATCCTGCTAGAGGAAGCAGAAGAGGATAAGCCTGCACCAGTGGGCCTGTTGAGAATTCCCAAGCTGCAGAAGACACTGAAGATATGTGACAAGAGCAGAACCTTCATGCCAACTACAAGCCATGGTCTCTGATGAGAACAAACATATATTGCAGTGGCTCCATATAACCTCATTTTAGCCACAAAAAGGCAAAAGGATCAACAGCCAATGCCTGTGGAGTCTTTCAGTCAGTCCTGCACTGTTTCTTGGCCTTCTCTTCTGTCAACCACTTCTGCACATGACCTACACTATCAGCCAGGATCTTCAAGCACAGCATGCTCTTCTGCCACTGATATTGACTGATTAGGTCTCTGTGATTGTTCTGTCTCATTAATAACATTAGCTTTATTGTTAATGTGACTTTAACCAAAATGAACTCAGGTACTGTAGAATTTTACTTTTCATCACCCTTCATTTATATCATCTAACCTAATTTACACTGATATTAGAACATTCAAACTTAAAATGCCAATGTATGTGGCCCTGGAACCCAACCCATTATTTCTTACAACTTCTACAGCTCCATTCATGTGAGTGCAGAAGGTTTGTGCATTGCTGAACCCTTGCACACAAAGAGGGGTCGAGTGTGCAATTGTTTATTCCACATCTGTACCTCTGAAAATGGCACAAAATACTTTCAAATGTAAGAAGTCATGTTTTTATGCTTAATCCTTATGAATGAAGAGTGGATGAACGAGTGAATGGTATGAATGAATGAAATTTGAATGATGAATAAATGAATGAATGAATCCATGAATGAATCACTCAATCAATACCAGTTCCTCAGCTCACGTGTACATTATAAAATAAAGATATTATTTCATCTGGGAAGAGCTTTAAAAAAATCAGTGAAATGTCAATCACAAATATTCTTCACATGCTGTGATTGATGGTTACTACCCTTCATTCTGTACTTCTTCATCACAACAGGATGTCCCACTTAAAAGACAAGATACACAGTCAAAATCCCGATATAGTTCCACCATTTGTGGAGATAAATCAAAATAATCTGTCATTGTGAATTTCTGTTCACAGATTGTCATAGGTTGTAAATGGGGATGGCACCATATTGAAGGTTGACCACATTTCATCACATAAATCCACAAGCCAATTATGCCTTAACATATATGTTGGTTTCTTCATTAACCAACAGACTCCATGAAGCAGTCATACCTAAGAAACTAAAAGTCGCCCAGTTACACGTAATTCCCCCACACGGTGCCTTATGGGACATAATATGTGTCCATTATGACCCCATGTGCCTGTCACTAGTCCCTATTCTGAGCTAAAGAATGCAGTCAAGAGGCCATGCACAATATTTTGTGATCTTGTGTTTTACATGGTGTGGGGTTCCATGCCACCATATCCCCAAGTTGGAATACCACCCCTTGTTGGCCATTAGTGATTACATACACATTGTGACCTTTGTAACTATAAGACATCTCCTCCAACTACATGCTATGGTTACAACGGTCCCATGTCATGGTCATGTGGGACCGTGTTATTGAACATAAGAACACAACTTTCCTTGCCCCAGGTATTTCAGGATGGTGGTGGAAGTTACTGAACATGCACACCCACCTCTAAAATATTGGTATAATATTGTGATTAATAATGTGTCTGTTTCAAAAGCAAAGTTATGTGACAGGATTCCTTCCTTTGAAAATTGCAGTTTCTAATGTCCGAGAATAAGTTGCTTATGAAGATATCTGGAAGAATGATAGTAATAGTAATTTATAAATAACAAAAAGAATCTTCCTGTCTTGGAGTTTTTGGCATTTTCAAGACCTGCAGTTCCTACTGTCCTGCACAGGGTCTCATCCCCTTTGCCCTATATCCTTGCCAATGAGTGACAACTCCCTCACCCCATGTAGAACCTACAACTCTCCCACCTTCGTTCACTTCTACATTAAAGATCGAGGCAGTGTGTTTCTCCTACCACATTACACCATGTCATAAAGCACAGCACATTATAAATATTCACTTATGTGGAATGAAATCATTAAGACTGTGAACTAGATGAAATAACTTGCCTATTATATCTGGTAAAGAAAACTGGTGAATACTTTGAAGACTGACAGCAGATGGAAGGGCAACAAGGGTCTATGCAAGGTACATTATTAGCATGAGAGGCAGCCAGAACTGCTTCAGGATAGTTTTGTATCTGTAAATGTTCCTTAACAGAACACATCCCAATGTGTTTATATAACCATTAATAAGCACAAGAAGTTCCATCAACACACAACAAATATACAGCATTTTGTGATTATTAACAGCAAATGTTCCCTTCTCTACTCACAGAGTAACTGATATTTGTGAGAGAAATACAGTTCATATAAAATGTGACTTGGTTTTAAACTACACTTAATGCTGGTAAATATGAGTCAGTTGACAACCTTGACTCAATGTACTTCACACTCCACATCAAGTGGTGAATATAAAGAATCATTAAATTGTATAACCCTACTAAGTTGTTAAAATGTATCATCACACTTTTGAGTACAAACACCACAAGCCATCATAAACAATACTGTTGCTCTACAAAATACTATACTGAAACAAAGTGTTACCACTCCACTGCAACCAACTTGGCTAATAGTTTACCAAAACTTCATGTGTTACACAAGAATAAGAATTACTGAGATTCTTGTAAATGCTGAACGATGTCTACATATGTTCAAATGTTTCTCCCAACTCAACAGCTTCATATCAGGCTACAAGAAATATATTGTTCATGACTTTCATAAGTTATGATGTCTAAATTTAAAGCACAGATTTTAACCTGTACAGGCATTAAACATTTGTAACAGACCCAGTTTTAAAAAATAAACTAAGCTGAGGGTTTGTAAATAACAACATTAAAATTAGTCCTCACTGTACTCTGATAGTTATGAAATCTGCAAAATTAAGTTAGATGATTTTCAAAACTGAAATTACATTCACTTCTCAATATTATAAACAAATCACACATAAAGAATACGACTACTCGGTGATACAGCCCAAATATTCTTCAGCCGAAGAAAATGTTTAAGAAAGCTTTTTAGTACAACAGGCCAAATAACCTAACCTCTCCAAACATAACCTGTCTTCTAAATAACCAATACTTCCACAATTACGTGTAGGAAAGCCTTATGCCTTCCGTCAGTAACTTCTGAAAAGACACAGCAGGCCTGAATATCATAGCACAGTACTGTCATGATTCCACAAAATTACTTTGTTATGAATTTGAATATTACCAACAATCAAATTCATGCCTGACCTTGGTTGGGAATCCAGGGCGACTCTTTTCGAAGGCTGATATTCCGTACAGCTCTTAAATAGTGAAACATTACAAAAACAATCACAATAATTACGAAGTTTTATATTTCTACAGAAAACCAAACATTCCACAAATCCGTAACATAAGACATAATAACACAAACAAAACATCCACTAACACAGTGTAAAATGGCCGGCCCATCTAGTAACGTGACAGTTATGAAGTTGAAGTCCGTACCAGTAGATCGCAGAACGCTTCACTCCAAACTTCGCCGTCTAGGACGAACTACCCTGGTAGGCTCAGCAAACTTCGGTGGCTCGGCAGGATACTGCAATGCAAGTTACGAACTTTAACTGTTGAAAGATGAAACATGTCCGTTTTGTATAAGGTCTCACTGCGCACCGTGCAGTAAACACTCTCCACCCCAGTTATACAAAACCAATCTGTGAATGTTGTGTAAAGAAGAAGTCGCTGTTTGTTCTGAGATCCATATACAACAAATAAAAGCAATGTGAGCCCAATGTAGAATTGTTGAATGTTAAAGCCTGGTGATACGTAAAGTAACCGCTAGGATACAAAAGGTGTAAATGTTTATGTGCTGATGTTATTTTATGCATTCGAAGTGGTTCAGCAGTTATTACTTTGTAAGTTGAGGAAGGTTCACGACGTTTTCCTGTTGCTGGCAACGTGAAATTAAAAAAAAAAAAAATTCCTAACCCTCTAATATTTTGATACCCTGCGTTCGAGTCGGACTCACCACGCGAAGGAGGCTTTGTGTTCCTATCCCTTCTACTTCTAAAGGAATGTATCGAATATTATTCTCTACAGCAATGTCTCCCTTCCAGGTATACGCGGAACATTGTTAGGGTTTCGGCAAGAACTCGCGGAATACATGAAAAGCAAGGAAAGAAATCGTCTGCTGTCTGTCAAGGAATAACTGCTGGTGAGTTAGTCAAAACTGATGCCAAGATTTTAGCATTGACGCAAAAAGAAATAACCCCAAGTGATACACTGAAAGTAAACTTCCGATAAGAGTGTTATTAACATAAATAACGCATAAGTAAACTTTATAGTGATTTGATATCCTGAAGTTAAGAATGATTAGGTGATACAAAAAAAGACAGCAACAAGAAACGCAGTGAACTGTAATTTAAAATTGTGGCGCGTAAGGTTAATCATTGTTGCAATGAAAGTACGACAATGCATCTTGTGTATTGTTGATGTGCATGTCACCGACAACTATGTAAAAATATTGAAAATTGCACAACAATGCTTTTATGGAAAATTTACGTCGCCGGCAACAATAAAACCTATTTAGGTCTTCTTGTAAAATGCCCTATGCTGCACTGAAACAAAAGAATGTTCATTTGTTCATGATCTACTTTAGACGTACAGCTGGGCTAAACAGATCCACAAGTCATTGTGCAATTTCTCAGTTTTTTGTTGCCGTTAAACATTTTACGAGGACAGACGGAATTAATAGCTTATGAAGCAATAAGTTTTAGATACTATGATTGTGTGTGTGTGTGTGTGTGCGCGCGCGTGTCTTCTTGCCTTATTTATACGACATGTAAATTGTAATTTTTCAGCTCAGCAATAAGTTGTCACTCACGGCCTGTCCGACTCTACCACGTTTTCCCACATTATCTCACAAACGGCACGATTTAAGGAGAAAAGTTATTGAAAATAAAATGTGTGTTGTTATTTCCTCTACAACCTTTTTCTGAAACATTTCTGATTCTCAGTGAGATATTATCATGAATGCGCACTCTATTCATGTAAAGTACCAGTTATTCTTGTCATATTTTAATCAAATTTGCACTTTCAGGACAGATTTTAAAAAAAAAATTCTCAGATATCAAATTTCATGAAAATCCTTCCAGTGGGGGCAGAGTTGTTCCATGCGGGCAAACAGGCATGACGAAGCTAACAATCGCTTTACGCCAATTTTTCCAACTCGTCTAAAAATGCTCCAATCTTTTTTTAAAGGATGATTGAGATTAGAATAACGAGAAGGATACCTGGACTTACGGGGGAGAGAAAGTCACACAAATATTGTGGAAATTGCATAATAATTACGTTTCTAATGAGTACTTTCCACTAAATTGCATTAGGACAACATTTTAAATAATATCGAGGAGGATAAGACGTGACGTGAGTGGAAAACACGAAGTAAAACACTTAGTCGAGACAACGACGCTTGGAGAACACTTATTATTCAATATGCTATTTAATTCAATTTCAGTTAAAATCACTTCTTATTTATAAAAGTGCCAGTTTAACTGCACACTGTACAGTCATAAAACCAGCACATAAAAAAATGTTAGATTTTAGTTAAATCGTAGTTCTCCAAACCGCGGCCCGCCAGGTTGTATTATGTGGCCCGCGACCACATACGTCTTTATGAATATGCTATAAACATAATACAATAATATAGAAGTGCGGTCCGCAAACTAGGCCACAATAAACAGTTTCGATCCCCATATTTTAAATAATAATAAATTTATATTGAATCTGCGGCGTGATGATGGGTAATGGGTTTATCTGGCTGTGGTTGCAGTGCAGCTGGGGGAAAGTAGTTAGGCCTAAACACAGACAAAATAGACGACACGCGTCAGCCAAGTTCCATGGTTCTCGAAATGAAATCACATCAATAAATATACGATAATGGAGACCATGAAAATTATTTTCTACTAGCTACGGTTTCTCGCCAGACGGCAGTACCGACTGCCGAGGTAATACATGTAGCGCCATCTTCCAAGAGACACACCAACTTCGAAATACCGGTGATTACAACATTCCTTGGTAGATGGCAGGCAGATTCACAAAGTTTGGTGTGTGTACATTATTGTTTCGGTATGTCGCCTTTTGTCAGCCACATGTAATGTTCAGAATTTTGCACAATTGGTCATTTGTGGTACCTGGATTCAGTCGAAGGAATGGAGAGGGAAAAATAGGTAGACAAAAGAAAGTGTTATTGTAACATGCCTGTTCTATCGTTTTTGCGGCCATGCAATATCTTTCTTAATTTTCTGTGACTTCTTCTCACTACAGAACAAAACCGAAGACTGGATATTTTCAGCCAGAGTAATTTCTGTCCGGCCTACACCCGGATATCGCATTGCTCTATAGTTCATATCAATACTACTGGCCTTTACTTACTTACTTACTTACTCCATAATGCAGAGTCCTTCTTGAGAAGCTAACTGTTTTGCAGCTAGTCAAGAAATTTCCCGCATTTCACGGAACCCGAAGGTTCGGTACCGCACTCACAAGCGTCCGCCACCTGTCTCTATCCTGGGCCAGCCCAATCAAGTCCATATACCCACATCCCACCTCTTGGAGATCCATCCTAATATTATCCACCCATCTACGCCTAGGTCTCCCCAGTGGGTCTCTTTCCCTCCGGTTTCCCCACCAAGACCCTATACACCCCCCTCTCCTCACCCATACGTGCCACATGCCCAGCCCATCTCATTCTTCTCGATTATATCACCCGCACAATATTGGGTGAGGAGTACAGATCACTTAGCTCCTCGTTATGCAGTCTCCTCCATTCCCCCGTCACCTCGTTCCTCCTAGGTCCAAATATTCTCCTCAACACCATATTCTCAAACACCCTCAGCTTCCTTTCCTCCCTCAATGTCAGCGACCAAGCTTCACACCCATACAAAACAACAGGCAAGATT
>Ga0131853_10025010_pt1 | contig 10764 bp, 6 predicted proteins | sample TergutLab28metaG_FD_92764 | JGI IMG/M metagenome (GOLD analysis project Ga0131853, IMG submission 92764) | Labiotermes labralis P1 segment gut microbial communities from Petit-Saut dam, French Guiana - Lab288 P1 (version 2) (version 2) | ecosystem: Host-associated > Arthropoda: Insects >... | reverse complement strand
TCCCAATGTTGTCATTGGAATTCTGCATTTACTTAATCCTTCTGGCCGCAGTATGGCCGTGGGGTCGACTCGTCCTCTAACAGAAAAGAGTACCAGGAATATTTCCTTGGGGGTAGAGCTGATTGTGCCGACTGTCATGAAGTCTGGGAACCTTAACTTCCTGGAACCCTCTGGGCCACTCCGGCCTGTAATGGTACTGATTTACCTTTACCTCTATATTAATACACGAAGGCAACGTGTGATATCGTGCATTTGTTGAAGAGGCGGAAAAGACAGCAAGCAGGCTGTCAACAGGTAGAAGAGCTCTTATTGTAGTGACGATCATATCAAATTTGATAAAAATCGCTAATTAAATGCCTCTAATGATGACGTAGACTACACAGATGATAGAAATGGCGAACGGCTGGAACGATACAGGCAGCTCGTAAACCGAGTTCATAAGGAGAAACATGATCGAAGAAGGTCACTGCGAAACCTTAAAAAGAACTACAGAAACTGAGCACTAATCTCCATGTGGTTCGGAGGTTAAGAATGAGTGGAGTTACATCGTATCTACGCGCGCCCGTACACCTTGATGGTATGATAATTGCACCTGTATACAGTTCTTCGAAATAACTAACAGAAACAAATATTTCAAGAGCCAAGTGTAGAAGAGATTATAATATTTCAAGGCCTGCTAAGTGACTATGATGAAAGTGGACTGAATTCATCTGTCTCCGGACAATGGATAGAGACGCGCTTTTGTAGAGACGGCAATGAAACTTCCGTTCGCAGAAAAGCACGAAATGTCTTGACTGCCTAAGCAACTGTTAACATTTCGAACAGGGGTAGTCTCCGTGAAATTAGTTGGTTGTGCACATGAAGTAAAGAACAATGGTGCTGTAATTAAGTGCCGACCCTTCGGTACCGTGGCCCCGTTCTGCTGACTGTTTGCCCACAGCTGCCAGATAAATACGCCGAGACCTGGAAAATTCGCTTCTTTTTATTTCTCTGGGATACTACTTTCAATAGGCTATGGCTCTTTCCCTCCATATCCCTCCATACATTATTCACAATTATCCGACTCTCTCATTCAAAGTTACATAAGAGTTATCGCAGCATCGTAAAATAACTCTCCCTAACCAGACAATCAATCTGGGACACTACCTTTCAGAATCTCTTCTCATTTCCCTCCATTTCCCTCCATACATTAATCATAATTATCCTTCTCTTTCGTTCAAAGTTTCATAAACTGAGAATTGGTGCAGCATTGTAAAAATAGATTACTCGTCCTATAATACAGATCTATCGATCTGAAAGAGCCCTCTAAACAACGCAAACACTAACAAGTAGCACTTCATGACATTTCAGCTGTTCACAGTGGTGCTTCTGAACAATCAGGTCTCCTGCGTTATCATGCCGTGTCGACTGGCAAACAGCCACCGACACATCGAAGGATCATATTGGTCTTGTCATCAGCATCCCTGAGTAGAACTGCTTGCCTCCGAAGAAGAACGCAGTGCGCTGTTTCGAAACATCGGCACTTATATACCAGTGAATACGGCGTACACATCCCACAAGACCTGAATCTTCAAGCAGCACTTAGGCCTATGTGGTAGTTCACGGATGGAATCCTAGCAAGCCTGCAGGTAAATTTCTGCCTTCAAGAATAACACGCCCTGTAGTCTGGTGCCTGCTATTTTCAGGGTAATCCATTTCGACTACAAACATGTACATGCAAGTCTAAGTCTTGCTGTTCTGTCATTAGTCTGTCATTATACGTTTGTAATGACTCACTGTTGCAAACATTCTAAAAGATGGCAGCAGACAACCGCAGTGATTTGTATCCACTCTTCGTTCGATATTGCAATGTCCGCTGTTGGATTAGCCTAAACACACAGGCAACAATCTTCTCCGCGTGATTAGTACCTATGCAACATATACACGTCTTCATATATCGGAAGCCGGGAATCATCAGCGCAAGTCTGAGAACCTCAAACTCCTGCACCAGTGTTGTGTTTTTACCATAAAACCAACTGAAGTTACAATCAGAAAATCTGCAGTTCTCATCTCTAGCTATAGTAATATTACATCCACAGAGTCCCTGTTATTTTGTGTGGTAACTTTCAGTACAAGTCTCATGCACTTTACGGCCCTTCTACCTCAGTCACATGACTGCAGATGCTACGTAAGCAGAAGAACACTGGCACATCCACCGCTCTGACTGCGGCAGCACGCTGACATACGAATTCGCGCACTCTCCTGACGTGTGACTTCAGCCTAAGCTCACTGACTTTAGCTGAATCTGAAGCTGGAGACTTTGTGGAATCAATACTGATATACCGATTCCTCAGACATTTCCACTAATCCGTCGCTGAAACTTTACACTTCTTCTGGGACACTTGAACTCACAAATACACAAAATATCCAAGCTATGAATAATGCATCATTTGATCAATTATATGAACTGCAATATCGACTAAACCATGCCCTCACTGCTGTATATTGCTGAAAACCTTTGTTATAATTGTAACTACTAAATGCAGTAATTGATACACAAAAAACAGAATGGGTAGAAATGAGAAACTTCAGACTTACATATAAAGTAATACTGGAAACCGTGATTGGCGATTTCGAAGGCTCCTGTACTAATAGGGCATCATAGAATTCTTCTGTGTATTGTCTTTATAGATCTCCCATCTAATACTTCCAGTACGTGATTTGAAGGTATCCTAAGCGCATATGAAAGACTGTGAATTTATCTGCTAGTTTATATTTTCTAATTCTGGACGATGATAAAGAGGAACTCGTAACACAAATATCCTTGCGGTACAATAACAATCTATATGCAGGTTCTTATGAATTGTGCGCCTGACTTTTTTAATTAGACCGTGGTTTATACGCCTTGACCATCCCGCTGGCCAAGTGTAACATCCTACGCGGGGAACACCCGTGTTCTAAGAATACCCACGGTACTCAGTCGTTCCATTTGCCCTTCTAAGAACAGTCTAAAGTTAATAGCCAATAAGCATTCGCTACGAAGAAATTCCTACATCAAAGATTTTGTTGTTATGTAGGCATACTTTGAGATGTGTCTTATGAAAATAACTACACACACGGTTACAGTGTTGCCACAACGCTTTGAGTTGTAGCCTAATCTCCCGCGAAAATTACTGAAGAGTACAGGAATATTAGGAATGTGTGTATGAATTTTATCAGGACGTGTACTCTTTTGAATGTTTATTCACAAATCACGTAGTAGGCAGTCCGCAAATGCGCTGTGAACAATAAAATTAGGCCTCTATACATACAAAAGTATTAAAACTTGACATAAGAAATTTCAGCCATAACAAAACAATTTATATTTGTGCATATTCACACCATAATATAGATTTTACTGCTACATGTTTCGGCGCCATGGTGTTATCCTTAGGAATAGTATGGTGCTGAAGTATCAAGCGGATATTTGGTATCTGTATTCTGGAATTACTATCCTAATACATAAATAACACTGTCAAGTTCCTTAAATACGACGTACGTCCGGCCTCATAGCAACTGTTCCTTACCTGAACAACGTCCCGCAAAATTACCCTGCGTGTTTACATTGGGAAGTGTTAGGAATTTTGTCATGAAAAATACTTTGCTAATTGATGTGCGCGTCTCGTCTCTTGTGACGTCTCATGAGGCGGGAAATATAGTGCTTACAGTGTGATACGAAAATATTGTGGTCGTCCGAATCACCACGACACTAAACTGTCCAAATGTCTCATGTGTTGAGCAGGGAAAAATGTGTGTCTGCAGTAAACAGCACGTTTACGGCACATAATTTGTGTTGGTTTGCTGCATGAGATTAGGAAAGTTAGGGGCTCTGAAGTATTTTTCTCGAAATAAGGCTCTAGGGTTTTAAAGTTGATTTATATAACGAATTTTGTTCCGTAAGAAACCTGGACCGACATACATATTTTCCTGACGAAGAAGTATGCTCAAATGTGAGGCACTGTGATATGAATACGGAGCACGGGCAGTTGAAACATTAACACTAGGAGCGTCACTGACGTAGATAAACCGAAATAAAGATGACAATTATTCTGGATTGGACACGGAACAGGCCAGAGGACTAGACTGTAGCCTATAAAACAATATTTTAAACCTGTCTTAAACGAAAACCGGGTTTAACGGGAACCTGTCTTGAGCGGAAAACTTTCACAATCCCGAGGTTCTGCGCCCTCGAAAATCCGAATTTCAGGTAACCCGTATGAAACGAAACCTCCCTGAAACGGAAAAATGTTGCATCGTAGTTACGGTATAGGCGGGTTGCATTGTGTATGGCTTCGGCATGTGGAAATACACGTGATACAACTGTGCTGTTTCTTAGAAAGTAGGCCTGATATCTGAAAATCTAAATATTAATTCGAATATTGTAGGGATAAAACTAACTGGCAGTATGTGGAAAACAAAATCTTACTAAACGTGAAATTTTATTTTATGCTTTCGGTCTTAACATTTTTCCTGTGGGGTAAATGTTGTGATCTACAGGGTGAATTCTATAGACTTTGTATCGTGAACGATTTAATCGTGATCAAAGGATCTTTAGTTGTGAACATGAAGAAAAGTGTGGCAAATCCACTACTGGAATGTAAATTAACCAAACCATTATTTGATGCTGTATTTTAACCCATCTCCCATCTGCTGGCTTTATTAGAAGCTCAACATATTCTCCACTTTAACGGGGTAAAGGTTAATGCCATTCAAGTCTAAGTATACAACATTATACAGATAACAACAGGCCTGTAGACCAACTGTCAAATACTCGTTCTCTTGGTTATTATACAAGATTGTGACAACTGATTATGTGATTTGGCTTTGAATGGAATGCGGTGCGATATACACCGCAAAACACCACAAAACTGCGAGAACCGCGATACATCGCCTTTTTATCTGAAGAGACCTTATCATCAGCAAAGATAGTCATCGGGAGGTATCCGAAACTGGCACGTCTCAAATGACAGTTACAAATTCTGCCTAATTTCCTGCGACAGCCTTTCGCGAGTGAGCGCTCACTCACTGTATGATACAGTGTAGGGTCAGGTCATAACGCACTAAGCTAGTTCTATCGGTGCGCCGCACAGGAAAATAAACTCTTTTTAGGTTTGCAGACACTAATGTGATATTATGTGATCGACTTTTTTAAACGGGAAATATTGTGTAGGACGCATAACAGATAATATTAGCTACTGACTTGCTAAGCGCACTTGCAATTTGTTGTTGCGTAATGAACAGCGAAGCTGTACTTATGTATCTCGTGGCAATGCTGATGACGATTCAAGATTTGTGAGATATTGTGCAGTGTACAGATGGTAAATAGTTCTTCTGAAACGTCGGTAAATATTTTGTTCGGTCAAGACTGCGCAAAATCCAAGAACGCCTTAATCTCGAACACTAAAGTTGTTCTACAGGTAGCAATGCAATTAAAGAAAGAGCTGCCCCAGGAACAGGAATCAGAACAAAATGCCCAATTTCACAGACTGAGGCCAGCAAAAAGACACTAGTCTAAAAATTAAACAGTTCCATAACATTTATTGGTGCAATGTCGAGTAGAACTCTACAGCGCTTTCCGCTGTGCCAGGTCCAATGTCGAGCTCAGATCGGCACGTTATTTAAAACGTTACATGTTCATTTTTCCTAAGCTCCTGTCATATGATGACAGTCTTTTAAATTCGAAATTTACAGATTTTCTGAAACAAGAATTCGGACCAGACTCTTAGAATTCACTATAATATTTTGCACTACAGACAAATTGAAATAGCCTGCAGGTCTGGTGGCGTGCAGCAACAATGAACAAGTTCGTATCTTTCGACTATTGATTGTGTAGACTATTGATCATGTAGACTTTATTGTGTAGACTATTGATCGCGTAGACTATTGATCTGTAAACTATTGATCGTGTAGACCATTGATCTGTAGACTATTGATCGTGTAGACTATTCATTATGTAGACTATTGATCATGTAGACTATTTGCCTGTAGACTATTGATCTGTAGACTACTGACCTTGTAGACTATTGATCGTGTAGATTATTGATAGTGTAGACTATTGATCGTGTAGACTATTGATTGTCGACTATTGAACATGTAGACTATTGACTGTAGACTATTGATTGTGTAGACTATTGGCCTGTAGACTATTGATTGTGTAGACTATTGATCGTGTAGACCATTGATCTGTAGACTACTGATCGTGTAGACTATTGATCTGTAGACTGTTGATTTGTAGACTATTGATCGTGTAGACTATTGATCTGTAGACTATTGATTGTGTCGACTATTGAACGTGTAGACTATGCTAATTGTAACTCGTAACATAACTCACACATCTCACCTAAAGGTAAAAAGAGCAGCCCCCAGTACTTTACAGGATCGCTGTGTAGAGCACGCAGAAGCCTTTGTTTCGTCAAACATCCCAATAACAAAACTATATTAAGGCTGTCCTAAGAGGGAACTATCGAGTTACAAGATAAAGACAACTTACAGTGAACAGATTGGCAGAGAATCGAAACCGGCAGCTCCCGAACTATACCAGCATTAACAACTTGCCCAAATTGCTCGATAATGCTTTACGTTATTTCTACAAAATGTACCACGCCCACTTCATCGACAGACACTTCTCCCTGCAATGTACGAAGAAATTCGTTTCTAGGCAGCAGTGTGAAATGAAGTTTCATCTTGCGACACACTGCCACGAAATATTGCTAATCTGATCTTCGATACTCATCAAAAAACTTTGGTGCCGCAATCTGCTACATAAACCACTTTATCCTAAAGCTGCCCGCGTGTTTAACTGAGTGGTTTTTCGTTTAACGACCCGATATCGCTTTTTCAGATAATTTTTTTTTGCAGTCGTTCGGACGGGAAAAACAAATCTGCTTTTCGTGTAACATTAACTACACTTCTGTAACCCCAATCATTTTACAAATTCACAACCTTAGGCTGCATATTCACGTGTTAGGTCTATCCATCTCAAACAAACTCTTCAGCGCATGGTGCTGACAGCATGGCAACTTCCAGCGTAACGGTACCAGTCTATTTTTGGTAGAGCTCAGTTAAAACCTGATGGCACACGGTGACGCACGGGAGGGGAAATGAAGAGGAAACTGGCGAATGGAGTGAGTAGCCAGTAGTCTTGCACTCTACCTCAGAACAGGGTGTATCCAGCATTACTACCATTACTACCGCTGATGCGCACACCTCGGCTGCCAGTACAGTGATACCTCGGCTAACGAAGATAATTCGTTCCGGAATCACATTCGTTAGCCGAAACACACATACAGACGGAAAAGATAAGCTCCTGGAATTGCCCGACCGTTCATGTTTGCTGCTTTATGTTAGCGCGCGCATCCACTAAAACATTCGTTAGCCGAGTCGAAAAACAGCGAAAAAAATCTTCGTTAGCCGAAAAATTCGTTAGCAGGGTCACTCGTTAGCCGAGGTATCACTGTAGTCGGCTGAACTGACCCCCCCCCCCTCCCGCCAATTTAAACGGACTCGTCCGTTTCGCTGAAAGACCAAATCTGGTTTCTGCGCGTGTGCCATCACGTTTCAAACGTGCTCTACTTCTCACGCACCGAACAGTACTATCACAACTAGCGTCCCCTAAATTAGGTGCAGATACACGTACCTTCCATGGCAGATTGCTTGGCCCGTCTCTCCAATTCTAAAATTCTAAGCACAATATTCATGAAAGCAAAGGGACATTTCGCCCTATAAATTGTCACCACGAAGGCCCAAAGGTAGAGTTCATGTATAGCTCTACTTTTTCTTTAACTTTGGCGCTAGATGGGGGTGGGTGGTCACCGCCACGCCCCGACCGCTTTACTACCGGGAAACACCCGGTGCTCAAGACGTCACTGAGGGCGGCACTTCTAATGTGTTATCAATGCAGCACACACACTGGTTCAGAGCCTTCTGTATTGTGTTATACACAATCGTCAAGATTAACTAACTAACTAACTAACTCCATGGACCAGAGTTATTTTTGAGAGGCCAACGGATCCTCAGGTAGTCGAAAAATTTCCCGCATTTAAAAACACCAAGAAGTTCATTACCGCATTCACAAAAGCCCGTCACCTCTCTTTATTCTGAGCTACATCTATTCAGTCCATGCCCCTCCTAATTCTTGAAGATCCATTTTAATATTATTCCCTCTTCTGCGTCTAGACAAAAGTAAAAATTAAAACAGAACATTTATAATTTTGCCTGCTGTTCTGTACGGACGTGAAATTTGGTTTCTTGCACTAAGGGAAAAACTCGGAATGAAGATGTTGGGAAACGTGGTCTTATGTAAGATATGTGTATGTAAGAAGGAGGAAATAAAGAGGAGGCTGGAGAGAAGAGGATCATAAGGATCTCCGCGCTTGGTGGAACATACAGCACGTATGGGAGTGAATAAAAATATATTAGGGGATTTCAGTGCGGTAGAGACACCGTTTGGAGGTCGAGGTTAAAGGTGGGAAAGTAATATTAAACAGGATCTTAAAGAAACAGGACCCGAGATTGTTTGCTGCTTGCGTCTGACTCAGAATACGTAACCTTGAATTCAAGAAAACAAACTTCGCTTTCCATAAAATGCGACACATTTGTTCGAAAATCTCCGTAAGTATCACGAAGGACCCAGGCCAAGGGCTTAGCTAAAGCCTATGTATCTGTGGCCTCTAATTTGCTTATCATATAAATCCTTCGTTAAATCCAAATATACAAGGACAAGAAGACAAACGAAATAACGAAGCAGAAAACATTCCCGGAATATACTTTCCGCACTTCGACATTCATTGGTTCGGATGCCATTTCTACTACAAGCAAAGCTGTAACGTACAATTCCGATTCAAATCCTTGTTCGGGTTTAACAACTTACCCGCACAACACACCAACCATTTTACAGTACACAAAATTTTGAACAAGCCCCAGCTGTGTCTCACAAAATTCGAAGTCCACACGTTCTTGATTCCAAGTTTCCGTCGCTACGTCAATGAACCCTGCGATTTTAGGAATTTTACACAGTGTAGAATGGTAGCTTCTAACCGTCATTTCGGGACAATCTATAGGCCCTTCTCCGAAGATCATGGAGTTCGGAGCATCGTATATTTAGGTATATAGGCTGATTCCGCCATCAGTAAGGTCAGATACATTTTAATTGTGTTTTGCCCCCAGACTTTGAGGTCGCACTAAAAGAACGACGTTAAGATGGCGTTCATGAAGCGATAAACCGTTGGGTAATAGTGTTCACGATGTGTAAACAAAAGACACTGCTCTCACTTGGCTACAAATGATACAGCGATTGTTCGGTTTTGATGCAGTTAGAATTTATCGCTAAATTAGCGTAACTTTACTACAAAGCTGTGAAGTAACGAACAGAGCCTACAGAAGGCAACAAACAGCAGTTTATCTGTTCGGCCTACCGCTTCATAATCTATCAGAGGAATAATTTTGGTCCCAATTTATGGGTCAGGCGATCCCAGTCTCCTATCTAATGTAAATTACAGTACAAAATACAAACAAATTCTTGTCTAAATTTTCGAGAAAACGTAACTCGTCTTAGATTTTTCAGGGTTGCAACTTAATCCAGAAATTCCTTCGTATTTTTATATTCGACGCCCGGCGTACTTTCGTCAAATTGTGACTGGAGCTTACGAATTGCATACAAAATTTTGGGAAAATAATATAGTGCAGAGAATATATTGTTATGAATAAAATTGCTATTTATAATTTTCAGACCATCGAAAATATCGAACATATGAGTTTGAAAGTGCAGCTCAGAAGCTTTCTTTACATCTATGTACAACTTTGTGATTTCCTTATCCCTGGTCTGCAAAGTCCTCTGTGTGAACAATATAATCTTAATATTTACTAACATCATGTCTGACGTAAAAATAGGTAGATACAATAAAAGTTATCACTGTTCACTGAAATTTGTATGGATAATTGGTTCACAATTTTGTCCAATCTTATAAAACTGCATGGCTATCATTATACTGAGACTCACCCACCCCACGTTCGCTCGTCCCAAAATTGTCGGCACGGCTAGCGCTTTTCGAAACATGTAATAACGTAAGATGTGTACAAACTGTTATATAGGCTTACGTTGTGATGTCACAAATTCGTTGAAACTCTGAACCTAAAATTACCGATAAGCCTAAATGTGTGGCAGTTCCAAAGTCGCGGGAGTTATTTCACTGTTAATACCTAGTGCGATCCATAAAAGCTGGCAATTTCATTAATCAACCTTTCGAAGTCCAGTGGTAACCATCTGCACCACCAGGTTTAACGTTAAAAAAAACCACGTTCTGCACACAGAGCGCATTTATGTGTTTCATATGGTTCTCAGAACCAACCATAATTATTTATTTCAATCGCATTCAGAGACTGGTTTTTATAACCGAGAAGCAGCGTGTTTACTGCGCGGTACAACCTGAATTCTTAAACATAACCCAGTAGCATTTTTGTCTTATTATATAAAGCTTCTAAATTATGCACAAATGTCAACTGCTGGTAGATGTAAATCCGAGATTAGTTTCTAGAGCAGCTGTGAAGTTTCTACAGTTTACAATCTCGATTTATGTAAAAGATATCTTCGGGTGTTTTCTCGTTTATATTAATAAGATTCTCGACATTAATAAAAATCCAACCAGATGCAACAGTATGCAGATATTTATTTACTGCAAAGTCACTCTACATGTTTCGGGTGTCACAGCACCCATCATCAGGAGTACTAAAAACTGTAACCGCAACCTC
>Ga0131853_10025009_pt1 | contig 10764 bp, 5 predicted proteins | sample TergutLab28metaG_FD_92764 | JGI IMG/M metagenome (GOLD analysis project Ga0131853, IMG submission 92764) | Labiotermes labralis P1 segment gut microbial communities from Petit-Saut dam, French Guiana - Lab288 P1 (version 2) (version 2) | ecosystem: Host-associated > Arthropoda: Insects >... | reverse complement strand
TGTTCATTTATATTTTATACTGCATGTTTCATTCCTACACATTGACCATGATCAAGCAGAAAAACAGGTACAGAAGGAAAAGCGCTACAGAAGAGGCGTCCCCTTCATGATCTGTCTGCTAAATATAGATTAGATACTATTCCCAAAACAGGAATAATAAAAAAAACAATAAAATCATGAAAATCAGTAGAATTTTTCCATAAAATTTGCACTAAAATCCGAAATATCATAAATGTAGTCACACATGTTTCTGTGTAAAGCACCTACACTGTAAGGATATGAGCACACAACATACACAGTACTATAGTGGCACAATGCGTCCTTTGTATGTTACACCTGGAACAACAGAATTCATAATACATAACTACACTTGTTAACACACAATAATGCATAACAGCAAACATCTGACATTTTTACCAGCAGTACAGGGCGCTCAACAAGTTTGGGAATTGAGTGCTGGAGTTAATAAACTGTACAACAGAAAATAACTTCATACTACACGTAATTCTAACACATGGATAATCGAGGTGGCTTCGTTAGTACCAGCTGCGTACTCATATCCTTACACTAGAGGTAACAATATACAAAAACATCTCTAAATACATTTATGATATTTTGGATTTTAGCACAAATTTTGTGGAAATATTCTATTGATTTTCCTGTTTTTATTGTTCCTTTTTATTATTCCTCTTTTGGGAATAATATCTCGTATATTTTTAGCAGACGGATCATGATGGGGACGCCTCTTCTGTAGCGCTTTTCCTTCTGTACCTGTATTTTTCTACCTGATGAAGGTCAATGTGTAGGACTAAAACATGCAGTATAAAATAAAAACAAACATATAAAGTTTATGTGCTGTGTTTGTGTGCGCTGTAGTGCTAGTGACTGACTAATTAACGCAACAGGAAGATGATGGCCAAATTCCATCCGTTTGAACTTTTGCTGATATAAGATGCACAACTTAATATCTATTTTTCAACATGCAAGCCAATTTTCACTATATTAGCCTCCTCCTTCTTCTTGTAAACCTATCAGTGCTCCAACTAAGTCTTCTCAGTTGTCATCAGTTCCCAAATCTTCTCAAATGCACAGAATGACCTAGCATCACAGCATCCCTCACCATTCTTATAACACTGTTGTGAAGTCAGGCATTGTGAAGTTTTCTCTTCTTGGCATTTATCGTTTTGCATCAATTAAATCGTAACAAATTCTTATGCATCAGATTTATGATAAGATGGTACCTAATTTTTATGCATTTCCCTACAGCATTAATGAGGCAGCTACCGTTTATGCATAGGTAAATGGCAAACATTGTTATTTAAATACCGTAACTGAACATCAGTGTCTTTTTTTCTCGTATCACTGCGTTTTAGTATGGTGAACTTTGTATCTGATACAGCATGGAATAATGCTCAAACAAAGAGCAGCATACTGTGTCAGAATTATCACACAGTTTGATGAAAATTTAATGACATGGAAGAGACATGTGTGCCCTAGATAATGTATTTATGCCACTGATACAGTGCCTAAGGAATAGTGAAATGAAATAATGTGTCTTAACAATATGCATTTTGAACTCCATTAGTTGAATTGCTGGGAAATGCTTCAACCAACCTGTATTTCTGATATCCCGAAGAACTCGAAAATGAACTGTCATTCAATTCTGGCAACATGTCCTGTGCTTCCTTCTGCACATTCAAACTATCAGTGGATTTTGATTCAACTTGGCAGTTTGACATGTCACACTGAGAAGCCTCATCGACCTGCACACAGTTCACTGATGACTCTGTCCACGAAATGTTGGACAATCCTAGTCAACAATACATGATCAGTGTTCTGAAAACCCATTCTCATTACAGATTACAGATCACCTGAATGGTTTGTGTCCTTCACACAATGATGGTTTGTCATTTCTTGGCTATGTAATACATCTAACATGTGGACAAGACCTTGCCTTGTCTCGAATGGTAAGCACCATAAACAATTTCAAGTTTTTGTGCATTTGTTACAAAGTATTTGTCTAAGTCTAGAAATCATGAGTGATATAAAGGATCAGCTCCTGAAGTAATGCACTTGACTAAGGTAGCAGTGAGGGTGTATGACATATTAAATACTGTACTGGCAAATAGAATTTACCTGTTACTTTAAGAGCTTCTGCAGTTTTGAGAACTCCTTGAATATTTTCTTGTGTTACATATGCTTCTCCTTTATATATGAAGTCTAAAATTGCTTTCATTTCCACAAATTTCACATCCCTCATGAATATTATAGGGTGTGGTGTTGTATTTGGTCGCAGAATGGAGTTGAAATATCGACTGAAAAGAGTAAACTTGAATGAAATAGATTTCCTCATATGCTGAAATTTTATATACCAGTTCAGATCCCTGTAAGTTCTTCCACTATAAATAATGACACAGTTTAAAATCATAAAACCTAATCATATGCAGTAATTAATGATTGCTCACATAACAGAACCAGAATATCCATTAATGCCAAACCTCACCAGTGGTCAGCAACAAGCACCTCCCATCTATCTCCCTGTCAGCCTTCGAAGTGTTCGCTTTCCAACAAATTTCCTGTCCCAATTATGTAAACACTCCTTGTCTCCTTCGCCCTCCTTTCTGATGCATCATTGTGCAACTACATTTCACTCTAACAATACTCATGACATTTATCAGACAAAGACTTAGGCTATATGACAAGAGTTGAAGGAAAGATTTTTCTCTTTGCCACCACATTCATAATGGTTCAAGGGCTCACTCTCATACAAGAGCAACAAAAGTAACCGTAACTTGATTCATACTGTTGTGATAATAATAAAGAAAATACACCATCAATATGTATTAGTAACGGAGGTCACAATTGTAAAGCTGAGTGAATCAGCCTGCTCATGTCATCAACTAGCAATATACAATGCCTGCTTCAATTTATTTTCGTCCGTATTGTTACATATGTAGCATTGGACTTGTCCACCGTATAATGTATAACTGCTATATATACATACAAAGTCTCAGACTGTAACAATCATACTACACATTACAAGATTACGATATATAAATACAAGTTACAATCATACTACCCATTACAAAATTAATGTATAATTACAAAATCTCAAATTGTAACTAACACAAAGTAATTATACATGTGGTGTACCAAAACAATAATCTCAACACACCATCCAGTCCAGCACAACACACCAATATTTTGTAATAAAATTATTTAAAATAACTAAAAAAAAATCTCATACACCACCAATCAATCCCAGTCTAAACAACAAAACTTCAGCCGGACAACAAATATAGCTCAATAACAAGGAATTTTGGTTAATCTGGTACATTCCTGATCTCATAAGTTAAGTTATTAAAAATTTGTATCCTGCACGTGTGATAAGTATTCATCCACTGAATAAAAGGTGTGTTGTAATAGAAAAGCTTTAAGTTGTTCCTCAAAAAGTTTTAAATTCTCCAGATTTTTTATATAATTTGGAAGCTTATTATATAATTTTGTCCCCAAATTGGTTATGCTTTTTTTTTAAACATCAGTTCTACAAAAATGTGTTTGAAGATCAGATCTATGTCGTGTCTCATACTGATGTGTGGCCAGATTTTGTTTTAACCCTTTAATATTTATTTTAATGTAATGTACCATTTCCATTATATAAACACATGGCACTGGCAGTATATTCAGTTTCTTGAACAACTCTCTACATGACATCCTTTTTTAACATTACAGATTAACCTCACAACCACCTTCAGTGGGGTAAAGTGCAGGGACAGAAATAACTTCATATTTACATTTCAATCAATGATAATTAAATATGTTACAAAGACTTACAATGAACATAGGTACTTCATAATGTACAGGAACAAGTAATTAGAAAGATATGCTTACCTACTGGCACACAGGACAACACGGTGTGCTTTAAGAAGCTGTCCCTCTACAGCAATCGTGACATCCACAAAACTCTCAGTCTCACGCATATCATCCAAGGAACCCAAGAGCTCCAGTTGATTGTTCCACTTGAGCCACAGATCTGCCATTATTCTGCAATAAATGAATGTAAGAACATCAGGTGTTTGTATTCTACCTATGCATCACTCCTTTTCAGGACCACACCAGTACATGAAGGTCCCTCCCTCGACTGGCTCACCACACTCTCCAGCTGTCCACTATCTACAACTGCTGCAGGTATCTAGAAGCACAAGTTTTCCTGCATGGCTATTCATCTCGGCTTGTTTGACCGTGATGAAGGCGCTACAATCCTTCGAAAAACTGGGAACTACTCGCCCAACAACACAGCATCATCACATCCTATAAGACTCAAATCTTTGAATATATTCTGATGGCTTCTTACCTTTAAAATACGTTAATAGTTTGGAGTCCGTAAGTTCCTTTGCACCTTAGGAAGTATGAGCAGAGAAAGCTGTCAATCAACTTATCTTACCAAAAATTCTCACCATCAATTAACACATAATAACATAGTTATTACAAGTACACAGTACTGCCTCTTGAACGACAAACACAACCAACCGCCTGTAAATTCTAAGATGTCGCCACACGTGCTGACATCTGCCAATTTGACGTCGCTATGCCGTTCGGTAATCCGTGGCGTGGACAAATTTCCTCAATTTCTGTAGGTGTGTTTTCGTGATGTTAATGCTTGCCGATGGCGTGTATTAAGGTTGTGATATATTCCGATTAAAATAATCCGATAAGTTGCATTTATGTATTAACAACGGCGTAAAAGACTATTAATTTAAGGTCCATTCGGCGTATTAAGCAGCATTGTGTAGGTGATGAATGGTAATAAGATTACTATATGATAGTACCGTATCAAAAACACACTTATACGATTTCCTTAATTCTCGGATGTGCCCCCCAGCCCGTCAGCAGAACAACATCGTACGGAACTAAATAAAAAATGCGCACACACTTATTTAATTCTGCACATAAAACGAGGTTATATAAATTAATAATTGTGTATGACGCACGGTACATACAATATTAAAATATGCAGACTTGTTTTTCGAGAGTGTTTCCTGAAATGATGAATAATAAAATAAAACGTAGGCAATTGTTATTGAACACAATTACGAAACAACTGTGGATAAAGCAGAACATTAACACTGGATTAAGTGTTATATTGACAATTGTTACCAAAGAATATCACGATGAACATAATGAAAACAGAGATTGTCTCATATAGAGGTCATTTGTTAAAGTCCATGGCATGGGAATAAACACAGTCCTCTAATGCCTGGTAATAAACATAATCCTAAAATGCCTGTGAAAATCACAGGGAATAATAGATCTGTACTGACTAACCTACTGGGCGTACCCAAAATGGCACGCGGCATTCACTGCTGCCCCAATTATTTTTTTATTTACACACATACCTGACTGCTTGGAGATTTTATATGAATTATCGATGCTACCAAATAACACCGCGAGTGCAACATTTTTACACAAATCGGGAGCGGTACAAAGTGTTGACTGGATATTTCTTAGTGGGGAACCGACCTGGCGGTGACTTGGCGAATACGTAGCAATGGACAAAACATTTTACAGTTCTCTGTCCAAACAAGAAGCAGTAGCAGCTCCGTTTATTCTACATTTTCTTCCGTATCGCTTTTCTCTAGGAAGCCTGTATTAGAAATATAATAATCATTACCACGCATTAATTATATAATAATAATAATGCACCAATTGATAATAATTTATGGAAGTCTTCAAGACCTTATTTCTCTCTTTCAAACTCCCATGAGCACGCTAAAAGATGTCTGTTAATTTATGTACAATTGTGGTGTGCACCCTTAAAAAGTTTCGCCAGCCCTGACCTAGATCAGTTACTGCAATATACGTGCTCATTTTAAATCCAATTTGCGTCCTGATTTAATTTAATCACTTTTGTTCCGTACAGGTTTTAAATTATCAGATTTTCTCATTTCTCCAGGATTCTCCACAACCTCCAGCAAAAGCAATATCTATGGCGAATCTACTAAGTATGATGGCTTAATGTAATCACCATAGCTTATATACAACAGGTGCATCACGGTATAACTGACCTTATGAGCGGCTTATGCCTCTTTTCTTGCCACATTCTTTCTTTACAGTTAATACAAATAAGGTTGTTCCGTGTCATCTTTTGGGAATAACCTGTCCGGTTACTTCATGTGCGACTTGCCAGTAGTCAAAATTTCCCGTGAATGCGTTGCAAGCCCAGAGCAAAGTAAGTTTAGTGGTAGGATTGTTACTTTTAGCCTCAGGACAGACATGTTTTGGGATGGCATTTCCTCCCGTCCTGAAGAAACAGGTACATTACTCAGTAGTGATTGCCTTGTATGTGGGAACATATAACACGCGAAGGTGAGAATTTTTGTAGAATTAATCCCGCTGTGGTACCTCACATGGGATGGCTGACGGGTAGGAGTGCCTGTAGATCGTGTGCATATGTACGCATTTTCATTACTCCTGAACCATGCATGATGGAAACATACATGTCTATGACGAGTATGAATTTACGTCATACTACCATAATCGATTTTTCGTGGCCAACGTGATTGAAACGACCATTTACCCGACCGTGATACGAATGCTCTAATCCGCGACACAAATCATGCATTTGACTTCCATGATTCGTGACATTAGAACTTGAGCGAGTCGTGTGTTGCGGAGTGGTGTGTTTTGAAAATTTTGTAATGGCACGGAAGGGACCGAAGGTGTTGTTGGGATTTGAGGATGAATGCATTACAGAAAAACACAAATCGCTGGTCAGTTTCACCACAAATAAAATAGGAGGGAAACCAGTAAGTATAACTTATTTTGGTCTGAAGACCGCGAGTGGTAGTAAATGTCACAGCTACATAAATGGCAAAGTAATCCCCTAACGTTCCAGCAAACAGCGCGACTCTGTAGACGTATGTTTACTGAATAAGCGTTATCGTATGATATCGTAAGGAGTACGGTATACCACAGAGCAAATGTGAAGGGGAGTTGAAAATTTGCTGGTGTTGCTGTTGGGATGTTTTTCATAACATGCGACGGTAATAATGACCAGTTGTGCACAGACTTTTATGTAAAAACCACCTCATATGCGTGTCTTGCTAATAGTGTTTTGAAAGTTATTTCTGAAATCCTAAAACAAACCGCGAAAATTTTTCATCCAATTTCCTTGTTGAAACTCCTAATTTACTTAGTAAATTTTCACAAGTCATAACCGTTGAATTATTTACGTAGGTAGACTAGGCTAGTTTTTCAAAAAAATTCGTTCACATATTCTGTAGTAGAGTAATGTAAGTTGTTAACATGCGACTAAAATATGTTGACAGCTATAGGCTGCAGTTCATGTCTAAAGCATTGGATTGTCCTCTAATGCCAAGCTTCAAGATGACGATGTTTAACCACATGCCTTTCCGAATTTTCAAGATAAATGGGATAAATGCACAGTCTGTTTCTGCAGATGAACAAGATATCTGTTTGCTGAACCATCCATTGCTTTAAGCAATACATCAACTTCTAATATTGCCAGCTAATGTGTAATATCCAGTATCTCATTTCACTTTTATCTTTACTACTTTCAAAGGTAACACCATTCTTCTAAACAGTAAATTTCCATTACATTCCTTCATTGTGAGACTTGGGCTTTTCATGACAATGACAATGAAGTTTACTTTTTCTGGTCCATGATAGAGTGTAGTCTTGGAGATGTTTACCAACATTCTGGGAGAACTTATTGCACCCATGCTGTATGTCAAAAGATGTTAGATGTTGGGTTTCTTTGAATATGGGTTAATTTCTACCAAAATATACATCTTAGAGACCCTGTCCTTTATTTTGTTATTGTTTGTCTCACATGTACTTAAGTTACTTGCCATTTATTAATAAGCAGTCATGTTGTTGTCAGTATTTTAATAGTTGATTTCCAGAATGTAGAGTTTATGCATTGACTTCCTTTTTAGGTGTTCTTTATAAAGTGAAATGTGTATATAGTATAGTAAAGTTTTATTCATATTCGAGCAATCTACAGGAAGTACTAGAAGGGACCCCAAGATATAGAAAAAGTCAAAGGTCATGTACATATATATATATATATATATATATATGATATGTGAACATACTGTTATGGAAATATAACCTTGTCATGTAGTATAGTAAAAAAGAAAACAAACAAAACATAAAACAGTGTTTAATTTCGACATTGAAATTATACTTTGAATATTGTTCAATCAAGTAATACAATAGAATATATGCTATGAATACAATATACTATGTATTATTGTATTGGAAACACTCCTCCAACATATAAAAAGCATTCAAATAAAAAAATTTATTTAAAAGACATTTGAATTTCTTAATATTACAGGATATGTCCTTTATATATGTAGGTAAACTATTACAAACCTTGAGTCTCAAATGATAAGAACCTCTTTGATATAGAGACAGATTTGATATTGTTAATGAATATCAGAGCCATATCTGGTAATTCTTGCCTACCCAGGCTCTGTTATATGTTTCAGTCAGACACATTTATATTAGCCTTACCAGCTTCATGGAAATACCAAACTCAATGCGAACATTATGTAAGACCTCCCTCCTAAATGAATCATAAACTTTCTTGAGGTCTATAAACAGCTGATGCACTGCTTCGTGGTATTCCCATTTTGTCTAAAGTATTTGACAGTTGCAGAATATATGATCAGTAGTTGTCCTGTTGCGTCAAAACCCACATCAATGGTCCCCAATAATTTCCTCCGCATAGGGAGTTAACCTTGACGGCAGGATGTTGGATAAAATTTTGTATGTAGATGGCAATAGTGATATGTCCCTATAATTACTACAGTCTGTTTTATCACCCTTCTTATAGATAAGTACAATGATTGCCTCCCTCCACTCCTCAGGCAAATCCTACTTATTCCAAATAGAAATTATAAGTTTATAGATCTCATAGCAAATTGTTCTACCCCTTATCTTAATCAGTTCTGCTGGGATTTGATCAAAACGTGATGATTTTAATACCCATATTAAGAATCCCTTTTCAATACAGTGACAAATTCAATATTGGTTGATGAAAATTGTAATTTTCTAGTATTTCTTCTATGTATCTCTTAGTTAAACATGTATTGATCATGGCTCATAATAACAAAACGTAAGAGGGTAAAAATGTATTGAGATGGAAGAGTAAGAATATTAAGATTTTTAAATAAATCATGACCTGGATCTCTACTCATTGTACCTGTATGTATTCTTACAGTTCCTGTCTGCAATTTAAAACTTTACTGCTGTAGCTAGAATTGTCCCAAAAGATAATTCCATAACTTCATAAGTGAATGAAAATTGACGTAATAAATCATCAGTATAGCCTGTGATATTTTAACTTCCTAAGAACTTGGCATGCTGTACTGAGTTTTGGCATCATTATATATCTATATGAGTTTCCCATCTCAATGCATTATCTAAGGTTAAGCCTAGAAATCTTGTAGAAGATATACTTGTGATACTTTGGTTTCAGAGCTGATCAAAATGTCTAAGTTACATTGTAAAATGAATAATATTGGTTTTATTAAAATTTAACGATAGTTATTTTGAAGCAAATCACTTATTTAAGCATTCAAATACACTTTTAATGTTATCCTGGAAGTCAGTAGTATTTGTATTTATCACACTTGTGTCTTTCGCAAAGAGAACTGATATTGAGGTATTATTTAGATTGCAGGTAAGTTATTAATATATATAAGAAATAGCATTACTCCCAAAATGGATCCTGTGACACCCCATGTGAGCTCCTCTTCCAGTCATAAGATACTGTACTGGATGTGATGTAGACATCTCTGTCTCTCAGCTTTTTAAAAAATCTTGAAGTAGCAATTGACAGTTTTTATCTGCTTTTCATGCCATTTTATTTTATACCATGAGATCAGTTAATTTACATCATTTTGTAACTATGGTTTAGTATATTAAGCACAACAGAGAACTACATTAGCTTTGGAAAAGGGTGAATGTTACACATGTTAAGACCTTTACATTATTCTGTAACTGTTTTGAAGAGAGCAAAGCAGGTAGTTTGCACAATGTATTGCTGTAGACGTATTGCAAATGAATCTGTTTGATTTCTTTTTGCCCTGTCGGATGTTTATTTGCTGTGAAAAATTTGCATAGTGTGTGCATTGTGCAGAGGTATGCTAAATATACCAGTAAACTGGCTGAAGAATTTTATTTTAGACAGTTTGTTGGGTAATTGACCAAGAGTGCTAAGAAAAATAGGAATAGTTCATTTCTATCTTCTCCCCTTCTGTTGAGTCAGAAAATACCAGGGATAAGGTGTTTTTGTTTGCTGTTTTTTCAGGAAAATAACACTGTATGTTTAAAAATCATTTTGGTTTTTTTGTAATCTTTGCCCTGTGATAAGTGGGTCACTGTCACCACGGTATGGTGCGTCCTCAGGTTGCGGATGGAGGAACAGCCTCCAATATGGAGAGTAGCTGCAAATATATTGAATAAGGAGTCGCTGACAGCTGACAAGGAGTGGTGCTACAGCTTGGGGGTTGGGCAAGGTGCTAACAACTCTTCACCTTAAAAATGAATCTTGTTACAGTATGTTCATGCAGAAAACCTTGGACCTGGACTGATACTGTGGTATGACCTAAGCAACGAGAAAGGGACATGAGATTTGGTACTTGGAATGTTAGGAGCCTGTAGAGGGCAGGTTCACTTACAGCAGCAGCCAGGGAATTAGCAAGAAATAAATTAGATTTAGTGGGTGTGCAG
>Ga0131853_10025007_pt1 | contig 10764 bp, 7 predicted proteins | sample TergutLab28metaG_FD_92764 | JGI IMG/M metagenome (GOLD analysis project Ga0131853, IMG submission 92764) | Labiotermes labralis P1 segment gut microbial communities from Petit-Saut dam, French Guiana - Lab288 P1 (version 2) (version 2) | ecosystem: Host-associated > Arthropoda: Insects >... | reverse complement strand
TAAAACATTTTTTATCTAAAAAAAAATTTTCCAAAAAACAACCGTAAATTTTTAAAGTTTAAACAAACAAAAAAGTTGGAATTTCCCCCCCCCCCCAAGCAAATTCCAGATACATTTGGAGGAGAAATGTATATACTGGTAAGAGGGACAGTAACCGATGCTACAGTAGTGTATGGACTACTTGCTAGCTGTTGGTGCATCCGTCAAAATAAGCTGTTATGAGTGCAAGAAACGCACACAAACCGCTAAATGTTTTCTGTCCATTTCAAAAACATTCACAGTGAATGACTCTACAAATATACTTCCAAACAGTAAATGTTTTTGAAAGATGTGATGCTGCCTGGCCATTCCAAGGTGACCCTAGCAGCGACCATGCTGTGCCGACTGCAGCTACGCACAATGCACGCGAGCCCAATTAACAAGTTACCTGGACCCCACAATAATGTATCTGCACCCAACAGCTGACAGAAAAAAATGGAAAAATATTGAAGCAAACAACATAAATATTTGCCATACCTAATGTTGTTCTGTGCGTTGTTTTCCATGCTGGTGGTACAGCAGACGTAGATGCAGTAGTAGTGTCTCCCAGAGGTGGTGCGTGTGTGTCTGCGTCAATGACACTGGGTGCCCCCTCTGGTGGTACTGCAGGCAAGGGAACCCTTGTGCTAGTTGACCCAGATGCCGCTGTGGCAACACTACTGGATGTTGTGGTAGTGACAACTTGACCATCTGGTGTGCTCGGCGGTTTTTGTGGAGATGGTGGCCGTAGAGTGGCTGACTTGCCCGTGCTCCACACACTTGGCTGCGAAGTAATCAGCCATGGTGGACTGGGGCGACTGGTTGTTGTGGTTGTCGCTTCTGCAATGGCATACTGAAGTTAACTTTTTCCACTATAAATAATAAGCATTGGCATCAAAATAAAATATAAATAAATCAAAGAATTTAATATTACCTTAATAGGAAATCTCAACTATGTATTCTAAAATTACCAAATATTAAAACTGCTTACTTCTGAAGGATATATTATTATAAAACTACATGTGGCTTTGAATTAGAATTCTGTGTAACTTTTACGAAAAAATTAATATCATTCTGAGCTAAACATAATGTACTAATGATGACAGACATAAAAAGGGCCTGTGAAATCCCTAATCAAAGACTTTCCCAAAACACAATCCCTCAAACTATCTGCAATACCATGTCTTATCAGCAACCTGAGAATTACTCTGCTTTCACAATCTCAGACCACTGGAAAACAAGTATAACACAGATTTAAATTTTCAGCCTTCTCATTTCAAATTAGAAATCTAAATTCCATGTGACAAGAAATCTAAAACTGGCTCACAAATGATCCTAAATATTTGTATGCCACAGAAATCATGACAGATGAAATTTACATTCAGTAATTGGGCCACAGTACCGTCTGACAACTGGAAAATCCAATCCAGCGACAGCTGCCCTTTACTTGAGATGAACAGATTGAAAGCGACGGCTCGAAAAATGAAATTACAAACTGTGAATAAAGCTGTATAAAAACTGAATTATTTTACAAATTAGAATTCTGACATTTACTGTTAAATGATCACAGAAATTATTACAAAAGTTACTTGGTCCTTAACCTGGCTTATAAAATGACTAAAATAAGTGGCGACAATTCTGTGACAATACACACAATTATATTACAATTACAATATTACGAAACACCCAACTCCTACATGTTTATGACAGTTGCACTGTTTCATGCAATTGTGTGCTCCTGACGACAGGCCAGTATGGTGCAAAACATGCAGCAGCTGGTGTCTTACAGTACTGTCATTTTAAACAAACTGTGTGTATTTGTTGGTTTCAAATGTAGTAAGTGTAGTACAATGCATGGAATGGAGAATGTGACATAAGCAGGGTCCAACCACGAATAACAAAACACACCCAACCTCTCACACCTGCTCACAGCACATGTTGCCAATCCCTAGCACTGAAGAACTAATTTGCTTTCCAAAGATGGTGTAGCAACTGCCTGCTTATGTCCGTGAGCATTTGGTGACGTGACATTTATTTTTGCCTTAAAGGGTCTAATTTGGGCCTCACTGGGTGATGACAATCAAAATAACATATTAAACCAGAGAATTTCTTTCAATCTGATAACCTCAAGTTCTGTAACAATGATTACTCACAGATAAGCTTAAAAGACTACAAAAACACATGTGAAGCTTATAATACTATGTTTTTAAAAATAAATGTGCCTACTTCAACAATTAGATTTATCACATCAATGGTCCCTACATAACTTCCTGACATTACAGCTACATTTAAGTGTTGTATACATTTCCTTGAATTAATGCTTCCATCACAGTTTGGCCGATTATATTTTGAAAGTGGCAAGTCAAGTGAAATGTATGCCTTGCACCAAATACGTGTGTGCGCCGCAACACAGAACATGAAAAATGAAGGCCCTGACTATTCAGTCTCTCCCACCGTTCTGTCACCACGGCTTCTACATGGTCAGCCTACTCTCAGTCAAAGTTCCATTAACAATACCTAACAATGCATGTGCCTTCTGAGTCCTTCACCTTGTCCCATGCTAACATGGCAGCAATGCTCTGAAGGACTGCACTGTGCAATTCACTGCCTACAGCATGTCACTGACAGCTTCAGAAAGACGGTCCCTGCATTTGGATGATGCTGTCAGTATAGCTGTATACCTTAGCAACAGCCAGTGTGGTAAACATGGTAGGTATGCCACTCCATGTTTCAGAATACTGTAGCTGTTTGAATACAGTCTTGTCTACACATGTGGTGACATTTGCTTTCAGGTGAAAGTGCAACACAGAAACAGTGTTGCATGTTTTTCTCTGACACTCACTAGTAGCTTGTTTTGTTTTCATCATCCCTGCATCTCACTTTGGCTTTCTGTTGGCCATATTATGGCAAATTTATCTGGCTTGGCCTGTACGACTCACAACGGTACAGCATTTGCTACTGGCACAATGCAGCCAACTGACACAAGGGCAGTAGGGACCATCGACATGAACGTTCCGTTCCTCATTCGGCTAGCCTGGGATGAACCTTTATTAGATGTCTATGGAATGTGCAATGGAGAATATTGTAAATATATCCATAAATATAAAAGCAGTGACCGCTCCACATGCAACATGAATGATGGGGAACAAGCTGCTTTTAAGCACTTGTGTTAGTTCTAAAATATGTGAGATACTTTTTCAATGCTGATTTCAAAGTTATGTCATTCCTCCATCACACATTTGTTCCCAGTGCTAACTTGCTGGCCATGCAGGTCTTGGACAGAACAGCAACAACTTCCACTGTCCCTGAAGAAACACTACAAACGACCAGACCAGTTCATGTGAAACGCCTGTAGCTTCAAAAACAATATGAAAGTGTTCCTCTGTTATCCATTCATTTAGTTAACAATGCCAAACATTTGGAACACAAACAATACCCATTCATTCATTTACTTAGGACATGGGTGAATGCAATTTTAGTCTGTCTAATTACACATAAAGGCCTTGCTCAGAAACACCAGCTGCTTTTCCTGTAAACATTTTTGGTGTCTAACCCTCTCCCCTCCAAACCCCAAACCAGAAACAAACTGAAGCACTGTGTAGGGAGAAGGGTATCACAAATTGTGGAAAGTATTCACACTCTCCTTGTCTACCAAAAGTATTCTTTGTTAAAATCAAGATATTTGGGACAAACAGTTCAGTTCTTCTCTTCTCTTCTATTTAAATCTGTTTGGTGATGTATTTAACACAAAAAGAATTAGTCAGCTGTATGACATTCCAAATGTAATTATACCACATCCCAACAGCATTTTAGGAATCACCATTACTTTAAAAATAAATATTATTTGTGTATGAATACATAAAGTGGATTAAAAATAAGCAGCTGCTAGTAGGGCAGCTGAAAAATAATACAACAAGTTGTCAAGGCCGTTTCTATGGCTACCTGAATCGCTCATGATCCAGTGGCAGAACACAATAACGGCTGATGTCTTTCACTTCGAAATTGTTGCTGTTCAGTGGACAACCTCCATGGCCCTTCAGTCTGTGCCATCCTGCTCACACCGAGATTCAAAAGACAACATGCCATGCCCTTGTTTGTTGACCCTCACTGATTTAACCAACCTTAGTCTCATTACCATACTTAAAAGATCAATCATACCTGGCATGCACTGATAGTGTGCCTCTAAATATTTTAGAGTGCCCGGGCATGGATCACCAAACATACTTGTACTCGCAAGAATGCTGCAATTCTGCTGCTGGCTACATCTGGTGATAAAAATAGAAAACACTAATCCTATGAACACTTCACACCAATTGCACAAAGTGCAACGATGTGCCCTGGTTGTGGAGAGGGTTCAGAACACTTGCAACATACGGTCAGTCCTGCTGACCCTTGAAAGATGGGACCAACAGGTCGCTCCCAGCCGTCGGTAACAACTGCCACTCAACGCCCCGCAACATCCCAGCAGAGCGATGAGCTGTGCCAAATTAATCAAACCAAAAAGGGCCATTCAACCGAACTGTATGCTGCTGCAAGGGCCCATTGCTGAACTCACTCCACTTCCAAACAAAAAGTCACGCCATATCGCAAATGTTCACGTGATGTTTCAAACACAGTGCGCCGATATGCCAAAAAATGTCGGTTAGCTACGCAGTGCTGCCACCTGCCAAAGTGCTGAAACACTGCAACAACATCGCCGAACATTAGAAGACATTACCTCACTGTCATGCCGGCCGGGTCAAGAAAGCAGGCTATAACGGAGAGCAAGATACCGAACAAAGGAGTTTGGTAGCGGCCGTCATCTAGCGGCAAACACACGAAACCAAGGCCACATTTCGCAGCAAGAAACCCCTAAGGTGCATTGTTCCCTGGTGTGGCCCGATCCCCTCCCTCCTGGTCCTAGGCGCGGTACAGCGCTCTGCAACAGCTGGCGTCACTAGAACGCGAAACCAACTACTTTTATCGCCAACAGGGCCAGAAAAGTAATCAATAGCATTATTACCGAAACAGAATGGCGATAATCTACTGTGTACAGAAACATGCGGAACATGGCGATATGACACACTTGGCACAAAGTTATTTATCGTAAGTGCAGGACCAACCTAGCATGCACTTATAATGCACTTCAACGTATTTGTGCGTGCCAGGACACGGATCCTCGAAAACTGCCCTGCTGACAGGCACACTGCAGTTGGACTGTGACTCACATCTGAAATAAAAATGGAAATTCTCTCCAACTAAAAAAGAAACGGAAAAAAACTAAGAAATGTCAGAATCATTTCAAAACTGGGGATGAAATAAATGAAAACAAAATTAGCAAGTTTATTTGGCTTTTCTGTGGGTGTGTGGGGGTAAAGCTTACAGCAACTTGTATCTAACTGCACAATACTGGCGATGTCTCGCCTCTGCTGAACAATTCTGAATACAAACCAAATCCTCTTTGTCATCATCATCATCATCATCGTCGCTGTCATAATCACTAATCATAACCTCTCGATGGCTGCCAGTTTGCACGTGCATAACCAACACTATGAACGATAACCGGTTACACGTTATGACTCTGTTCTGACGGCACTTGGCCCACTTCCTTTTGCTGTTAATGTTTTTGGTTTTCCTGTATTTGCGCTGGCCGTGTAATTGCAATCAGCGCTGTTCAGTCAGTATTTAAGTACAATGTCACTGATTATTTATTTATTATATTTATACAGGGTGTTTACATTAACACCTGCAACAAACCATGTTTCTGCGGTATATAATGCCGCATCTGCTCTGTAGTTTCAGTACATAGTACACGGAATGTTATTTTCCATACGAAACGTCTTGTACTTGTACATTTGCACTTCCGAAGTACGTGCGCAGTGCCCGGTGTAGCTGTTTTTGGTAGTTCGATGGTGTCGTGTTTTGCTCTGCAGTTGTATTATTATTATTATTATTATTATTATTATATAGTGTTCACCTATTTGCTGCTGGCAAGCAACCTAATAAATAAATATTAGTTGTTGTTGTTATCCTGCTGCTTAATAAATTTGTTTATACTCTATTATTATTATTATTATTATCATCATCATCATCATCGAATTTCTCACTTCTCAGTTTTGGCTGGGAAATATTCACCATATCCTGGGATGTAGCAATCAACAGGATTAGGTTCAGTGGTCTTATTTGTAGTTTAAAAAGTTTCTTACATTATTATTATTATTATTATTATTATTGACGTTAAACCACCACGTAAGGAAACACCAGCTGAATTATGTAAAATGTAATTACTGCGTAAATGTAGTCTCTGCAACATTACATCGTTTTGATGTGTAATTTACGTTTTTCTAAACCACTATCAAAGATGACTCAACCAAGGACACTAGGACATGTTAATATTCCGTGCCCAGCTGCCGGATGATAACAGCCCACCGAAACAAGGCCAAAGCACGGCCAAGATAAAGCAAGATCCAAGCTTTAATCAGCGCACACATTTCTGTGCCTGAGCAAGTCGCACGTAAGAAACGGCGTTAGCTACATGACTTTGCCATTAGTTAACAGTGACTCTGCCGTTAGCTACATGACTTTGCCATTAGTTAACAGTGACTCTGCCGTTAGCTACATGACTTTGCCATTAGCTAACAGTGAATCTGCCATTAGCTTCAAGACTCTGCAGTTAGTTAAGACTCTGCCGTTAGCTTCAAGACTCTGCAGTTAGTTAAACAGTGACTCTGCAATTAGCTACATGACTGCAGTTAGTAACAATGACCAAACACATAGCTTTCACAGAGGGATACAAACAAGATAAAACAGGGACCCAAGAACACAAGGCAAACAGAGAAGCCAAAGAAACATTCAGGCCGAACGAAATACCGCAGGGCCGGGAGGGTGGGGGGTGCGATGCAGGGGCAGTTCGGATTTGACGACCGGTCCTTAGCAATATTCCCACGTATTCGTAACAAGGAATCGCATTTACGTGTCCACTGCAATATTGGTCCTTCGAGGATTCGTGTCTTGTGCACTGCACAGATTGATTATGTAAACCCACAGTTGGAACAAGAACGAGTACCGCTAGGCTGTAAAGATCTCGCTGTAAAAAAGCTGCACTGATTGAAACACCCACTGTTACATTGTTTCCACTGTAAATGCAATCAAGTTCAGTCACTATAGACGACATTTCAGAGCTTCAAAACAAATTGTGCTGTTTGCAAGCCCGTTACCAGATTACCTTATCTGCTGCCCTTCCCACCTATTCTGAACTGCAGTTCGACATGAAATCCAACGTGAGATTTGAAGTTCCCCCGGCTGTGATTATGAAAACCGCCTTCTGGGAGTAACACTGCATTGTGACAGGTGCCGACCGTCTCGAAGGATTATGCTGCTTCAAGTATCAGGGGAAAATAGGTTATTTACATACCAGAAGACGGTTACATTCACGAACTGTAATTTTTGTGGACATCATAACACTGAACTAACACCATGTTTCCTACACAACGGAATGGGGCATGCTTCTATGCTAGTTAACAACCAAGAATGGTTAAGGGTGTTACAACAATTCTTATAGGTCATTTGCTGACTTTTGGCCGGTGGAATTTTCAGGTCGAAGGACAGAAGTGAGAGTCACGTGAACAGCGAGAGAGACAACTGATTGGCGGACACAACATAACACAATAAATACACTGTCCATGACGTCCCACGTACAGAGTAGGCCCGTCCACCAGCTCTGACAGGTTCTTCACAAGCCAAAGGGTGACAAATGACCTATATTGGAGCAATGGAAGCACAGCAGCATATCACAATATACAGATCCACTGCAAATTACGGAGAAAATGTTCAGGGACTCTCCCCCCCAAAAAAAGTGTCTAACTGGAGGTCACACACTACAGTCTGGGAACTCTTGGATAGCACTGCGACTTTGGTCTCTGGGGCAAACAACAGTGGAAACAATGCATGGTTAACACAACAATACGGTGAGTAAGGGATGAGGAACACGGCACAGCGGTCATGCATTGAGTAAAACCACGTATCAAGAACACTGCACACAGCATGCACAAAACACAAACTCAGTACAACAGTTTATAACTGGAAAAAAGAGTAAAGAGGTAGGTCTGTGGTTACCTTTGAGGAAAACATAAATAACACACACTTCATAACAGGGTGGCCAACAATTTTACAACAAAAACGTAAGAAGTATGGAAAACAACCGAAACTCAAAAGAACCTCAATAACAACACATTCAGCTGTGTTCACACGTCAACACCATCACCTTGTATCACCCTGTATCACCATGCGACCAACACACAATCACGTGAAACCAAAAGCCCTTCAGTGAATCTTAACTTTGTAAAAAATAATTTGTTTTCTACAAAGACTATTTGAACAATCAGGACAGCGACCGTCGTGAATGGAAATAATAGTGGGGAGGGGGGACGGGGGGGGGGGGTTCAGCCGTTGCCCCTGGCTGTGTAGGTGTGCCCCCGTAAGCAGTACAACGTAACGGTGAGATATTCACTAGTCACAACGCGAATTAATTTAATTTTTAAAAATCCGTAGGAAACCCAACGACGAACTTCAAACAGCCCGAACATTCACCCTTCAGTAAAGCGGGGGTTGAAAATTCCGGCTACTGCCGAGGGCGACAGGGGGTTCAATTGACATGAAACGCGTAAACGACCGTACAGTACACCGGGGCCGGCAGTGTACAAAAAATAACAGGACCGTACACTGTACCGAGGACGGAAATGGACTGTTAACTGCAACATCAACACATAAAGAATCCATGCGACCCAAACCGCAGGCTGGATTTCGAATCCTTACATGGGGTTTCAGACACTTTCAAATTTCAGGGATGATGCGTCGTCTTGACAGGTAAATCACTGCGCAACATCCCTGAATAAATGGATATTCAGGGATGTTGCGGAATGTCGACTGGTCAAGACGGCGCAGCATCTCTCCAGACGGAATCTTCGGCAACATCGCTTCAAGAACTCGCCCACAATTAATGACGCACTGACATACGTCACAGCCTGCAAACCACAGTCCTGGTAGCTACCCAATGAAAACAAGACAGTCCCTGAATGAAAATAAACACGGTCACACAAGGAAAATCCATGTCCCATAAACGAACTGCGGGGCCCCCTACACCACATACTCCAAGGACATCACGACGCACTGAAACGATGGATAATTAACATTTTTAATTTTCATTCTGAACCAACACACCCGGACGAATTGACATTTTACCTTTATCTGTGCATGTGATTCGACCACACCTGTTAACAAACTGCCCGTTACTTACTTACTTACTCCATGGTGCACAGTCCTTCTCGAGAAGCTAACTGGTTTGCAGCTAGTCAACAAATTCCCCGCATTTCACGGAACCCCAAGGTTCATTACCGCACTCACAAGCGTCCGCCACATGTCTCTATCCTAGGCCAGCCCAATCCAGTCCATATACCCACAACCCACCTCCTGCAGATCCATCCTAATATTATCCACCCATCTATGCCTAGGTCTCCCCAGTGGTCTCCTTCCCACCGGTTTCCCCACCAAGACCCTATACACCCTCCTCTCCTCACCCATACGCGCCACATGCCCAGCCCATCTCATTCTTCTTGATTTTATCACCCGCACAATATTGGGTGACGAGTACAGATCATTTAGCTTCTCGTTATGCAATACCGCCCGTTACAGCACACACGGCATTCAGCAGTTACAGCTCTGGCGTGTACGATGTACGGAACCAGCATACCTGCCGCCACTCGGCCATATTCTGTCGCCTTTTGTTGGATGGTGACGCACAAATGTTTCTCACGAAGTCGACCTCGAGTCCAAAGTTTCTTCAGTTTTATCAGGACACTCCCCTGGCGCCTCAGAGTTTCTGTGTATTTTCCTTAAACACAGCACGATCTAAGACTAGTTCACTGAACACACCGCACAATATACTGACTTTATGGCACTCTACATTTCGCATTTAACAATATTTGCACACTAAACCTATTTTCGAAACTACATAAATTGAAACTGTTGTGTACTGGGGCACGAGTGGAGACCGGAGATACTCTCGTAATCGCTGTTGGCTTCTCCGATTAAAATTCGCCCGCACACACGCGCAAAGCAGTGCTCCATCCGCAAAATACCCCGTAAAATAATCGTGTTGCCAGGGATGAACACGTTCGTCAATAAGTGCAATGAATACAAGGAAGTGGCAGCTGCTCACACCATTTTTACCACACGAGACCTACTTTCACGTAAGGCAGAGGCCCCAGTGATCACCGCACTTCGCAAATCGCAAAGGAATGCTTCATCACATAAGAGAGGTGCTGGGAAATGAAGAAACCCCAGGCGGTGTAGAGACCCCGCGGGAGCCCTCCGTAATGCTAGAGTAAAATGTCACAAAATTCCACATTATTTTTTTCGTTCAGTATTTTTTCGTTCAGATTTCGCTCTGTGGTTACAAAGAACTGTTTCCAGGAACCCCTCTATACCTACTACGTGGTAGCCAAATGAGAGAGTAATGAAGTGTAGTTGAATGAAGTTTAAATGGGAAGCGAATTGTCGACTAGTACAGTGAAGTGGAGTGAAGTGTTGTTGGGTGAAGTGTTTTTTTTTGTCCAATGCCACCACATGTCCTTGTGGACTTCGTGGTCCTCCCTCCTGGGCATGGCAGGAGTGTAACCGACTTCTGAGGATGGGACGCCCATGAGGCGCAGTTACGTTGTCCCGATGATGTGAGTGGTGATATGGGAGGATGTAGTGCCAGGAGGGCCC
>Ga0131853_10025005_pt1 | contig 10764 bp, 9 predicted proteins | sample TergutLab28metaG_FD_92764 | JGI IMG/M metagenome (GOLD analysis project Ga0131853, IMG submission 92764) | Labiotermes labralis P1 segment gut microbial communities from Petit-Saut dam, French Guiana - Lab288 P1 (version 2) (version 2) | ecosystem: Host-associated > Arthropoda: Insects >... | reverse complement strand
GCTGTTATGCTTTCAAGGCTTGCGGATGCTATGGGTCATACGTTAGCGCAGATGGATTCAACGTTTATAGATAGCAATCAGATATCGGATTGGGCGATTGAGGAAGTGGGCAAGGTTCAAGCTGCCGGCATCATGAACGGAGGCGGAGCAAGCCGCTTTGACCCACAAGATTTTTTCACTCGCGAACAAGCGATTGTTACCATGGTTAGGCTGTTTGAGTTGATTGATTAGTTTTAATCGAGGGTGCGGAGAATTATTTGTTGTTGCTATTGTTAGCTTGCTGGAGCTAACGAACTAAGAGCTACCGAAAAAATCATTTAATCATACACATAATTGTGAGCGAGGGGAAATCCTCGCTCACAATTTTTTGCGCACAACTCAGTTTAGCGTCTTCAAGTCCCTCCCGAAAAAAACCGTCACCACGTCCATGCCCTTTCGCTATAATAGCAGTAGAGCAAAATCCGAAAGGGTGAATTATATTTATGGCAACGGGTTATTTGCAAATCGAACTATTTGCAGGTGAGCGCATTTATCCGGTCACAAGTGAGCATATTGAAATACGCAAAGATGGCGAAATCCTTCACACGCTCCAGACCGATAAAAACGGCATGACGCAAATTATAACACTGGCCGCGCCATGCCTTGCAGACTGCGACAGAATCACCTATCCGCCCGCAAGAGATTGTTATGATATAATGGTATGCGGCGGCGATTTATTCAGACGCACGATGATTCGCGGCGTCCAAATCTTCGACGGAGAAACGAGCATCCTGGCAGTCGAAATGTTCCCACTTTTCCCGGGCGAGGAGCGCGAGGTCAACATTGAAGAAATCAATGTTCCCTACGAACATGGCGCAGAGATGGATAAAAAACAGGAAGGCCCTGACAAAAGCTTACCTTATTCCCCACCAAGCACGGATATTCAACAGATGCTAAACGCAATTCGCGTAGAAGACATCGCGCTTCCCGAGTTCGTAACTGTACACTTGGGACATCCAAGCACAAATGCGCGCATTGTGCGCGTCCCATTCCGCGACTATATCAAGAACGTAGCCTCATCGGAAATCTTTCCGACATGGGAGGACGCGGCGCTTAGGGCGAATATTCTTTGCCAGATTTCGTTTGTTCTTAATAGGATTTACACCACATGGTATCGCAGCCGCGGCCGTAATTTTGATATCACAAACAGTACTGCCGTTGACCAGTTCTTCGTATACGGCCGTGAGATATTTGGCAGCATAAACCGCATTGTCGATGAGATTTTTGATCACTTTTTGCGTCGCCAAGGCAGGGTTGAACCGTTTTTTGCAGAATATTGCTCAGGGCGCTCAGTGACTTGTCCGGGGCTTAGTCAATGGGGCTCTCAGGAGCTTGCGCTGAGGGGCTTCAGCCCGATTCAAATACTTCATCACTACTATCCCAACGATGTACAGATTCAATACACCGACCGATTCTTTTCGAACATTGCCGACACGTATCCGCGTGCATTTCCGGGGACAATGCGTGAAGGCAGCACCGGTGAGAATGTGCGTTATGCGCAATTGATGCTGAACCGAATTAGCGGAAACTGGTTTATCCCGCCAATTATGAACGTGAACGGCGTATTTGGAGCGGATATGCGGCGCACAGTCATTGAGTTTCAACGGATATTCAATCTAACCGCAGACGGCGTAATCGGTCGAAATACTTGGTATGAAATTGTACGGATTTATGTCGCTGCGAGACGGATGGCGGAGCTAACAAGCGAGGGTCGATTCCAAAGCATTCATAATCCGCCGCCAACAACCATTACAAGGCTGAATGATCGCGGCACGCTGGTTGTTAAGCTCCAGTTTGTACTTGCGTATCTTTCGCAGTTCTATCCCGATATGCCGCTCGTGGTGCAGAGCGGGGTCTTTAGGGAAAATACAAGGGAGGCTGTCATCGCTTTCCAAAGGCATTATGGCCTTAATCCCGACGGAATAGTTGGGCCAATTACTTGGCGCAGATTATGGGAAGCATATTTTGCAAGCCTTGGCGCGACTCCACCGGAGCATCCGAGCGGTCCCGAACTGCCGATGCGCCCGCCGTATCCGGGAACACTTATCAGACAAGGCTCAAGAGGGCCTGAGGTTGCGATAATGCAAGAGTACTTGAACGTTATCGGCCGCGTTTTCCCATCAATTGCCCAATTGACGGTTGACGGCGTATTTGGCCCACGCACTCATGCATCCGTTGTTGCGTTCCAGCGTGAGTTTGGCCTTAATCCCGACGGAGTAATCGGCCCGATCACTTGGTACGCGATCATTGAAGAATACAACCGAATTCGTGCGAATGCAGAACCCGGCGCAAATCCGCCATACCCGGGCGAGTTGATAAGAGTTGGCTCAAGAGGTGAAGATGTACGCCTTATCCAGACGCGTCTAAACACGCTTAACAAGACTTTCCCCGCGATACCAACGTTAAACGCCGACGGAGCTTTCGGCCCATTAACCGAAAACGCAGTGCGCATATTCCAACAGATTTTCGGCTTGGCAGTGAATGGAATAGTTGGCCCAATCACTTGGGAGCGGTTGATGAGCGTTTCGGCTAACCCTCCAAATGTGACGAATCCTGAGTATCCGGGTGTGCTAATGTCGAACGGCTCGCGTGGGGCAAGCGTTGCAGTGATGCAGGGACAGCTAAACACTATCCGCTCGCGTTTTCCGACTATTCCACAACTGGTGACAGACGGCGCATTTGGCTCGATAACAGAGCGCGCAGTGCGAACTTTCCAAGAACTTGTCGGCATAACCGTAAACGGAATTATTGGTCCGGTCACTTGGGATTATATTGTGTCCGTACGAAATGCCGTTAGCATGAGCCAAACGAGCTCGGCCGCTCTTAACGAAGAGAGCGAAAGCAGCGAGTCAGCCGATTTGGAGATGCAGAATATGAATTTCGGCAAAGCGATGGGTACGAATAATAACACGCTGGGGCTTATGCTCGCGTTGCGGCTTTTTGGCAGAAGATTTTAAGGTAAGTTGATGAGGTATAAAAAGAGTGCGGCGATAGTGGGTTCTGTAAACCTGATATCGCCGCATTTAAGGTGGCACTTAACCAAAAAAGACAAGTGTGAAAAACAAACATCCAACAACCATGCAGATGTTTAGCCCCACCCCCCCATGTGATCGTTGTTTTCTGACCTCTCGAGCGACGGATGAGCGGCAAACAGCATGGTCGGCGGCCTCGTAGCCGGTGGATTTATCGCCGGTGGCCGTGAGGCTGATAGACATGAGGCCGGTGGCCGTGAGACTGGTAGCCGGCCGGCCATATTCTCGCAGAAACTTATCGTGCATTATCTTCTCTGCCTCGGCGACAATGTCAGGCACTTTTTTTTCGATATTTTCCATAAGCCCTCCTTGATTTAATGAGATAGCTTAATTATTTCCAGCCATGAGGGAGCTATACCTTTGTATTTACATTTCAAAAAGAAAAGTGCTTTTTCAAATGTAAACAGCACTTTTGCCTGCGGCCGCTGGTGCACTGAATTTGTGCATAGAAGTGTTGCATAATTTCAAAACGTGCGGTCGGACTTCTTTCCGATGCCTACTGCGCCCGTCTGGAGAAACGCTAGAGTATTTCAACTAATGTGCAAATTATTTCCGGTCGAGGGGGAACTATGCCAGTTTATATCAAGCACTCTTCCCATAAACCCGAGCGCACAATATAGTCATATCATCCTTAATATCATCTTTGGAGCGAGCTTGTGCCAGTTTAATCAAATAGTCTGCGATTTCTTGTGGGTCATTGCTGTCAAACTCCAAGAGAGCATTTGCGACCCAATTTTTTTCAAAACCATCGTCGTCTCGCCTGCCGCTGTCATAAACGCCATCCGTAATCATGACTATTATATCGTCGCCTTTGATGTTTCTTTTGCAAATTTCCGCGTCAATTTCTGTTAATATACCCATGGGCAGGCTTTCGCTGGCAATTTGTGACACGGAATTTCCGCGTTTTATGAAAGTTGATGCCGCGCCGAACTTTATGAACTGAGCAAGCCCGGTATGTATATCAATTGCACAAATATCCATTGTGGAGAAATTTTCTGAGCCATTTTTTAAGACGAGCGTGGAGTTTATTAGCCTTAGCGCAAGCTCGCGCGAAAAGCCCGCCTCTAAAAAGTCCTTCAAAAGCCCCATGGCAGCTTCGCTTTCGTCTTTGGCGGCTTTTCCTGAACCCATACCATCAGAAAGCGCCAAAATGGCTTGTGAACCGCGAATTTCCATCACGCTATGGCAATCTCCTGAATATTCAGAGCCGCTTTTCTTCAAATAAGCCGCGGCTGAGCGGATGCGGAAGCGTGGCTCTTCCATAAAATGCAGCGAGCATTTTGCGTGAGGATTTTGGCTTTGGTTGCAAGTTTTTTTAGTAGGCACCATTTTGCGGCCGAGACTTTTTGAGACTATCTTTGCAGCATCTTTAAAGCAACGCACATTAGCAAAACATGAGTTTCTCTCCAGGCTCACGCTATATTTGCCTTGCGCATTTTCAAGCACAATCACATCTTTCACCTCGATATCTTTTTTTGTAAATTCATATATGATGTTCTCATAAAACTCACTTTTCACCGCCTCTTTTTGGCGAAGGTCGAACAAAATACCGTCCGCAATTTCCGCCATGCCCATCAGTTGCTGGCTCATGATTCGCTTTGCATCTGCCATTTGGTTTTGCCAGCTGAGGTTGAGCTTGTAAAGCTCATATCGGCGCGAAATCCAGCCGCTAAAATAGCCGAAATACTCACAAGGGCCGTTATAATTTTCTATATAAGCATCTTCATTATTTTCGCAATTTTCAAGAATTTTTAGGCTCGCATGATGCATCAGCAGATAATTTTCGCCCCAACAACTCTCGTTATTCGGACATTTTTCGCAGGCCTTTGCCGCGGTATCTTCGATTATCCGCGAAAGCTCATGCTGTGTTAAGCGCGGCCGCTTTTCAGGTTGAACCGCAAGTGTTTGGCTCATGTTTTTGAAAGAGGCTGATATGCGCGAAAGCCGTCGTTCGATATGTGTTAGCTGGGTCGTTTTGTTAGCGGATGAGCTTGTTTTCGTGAGTGAGTGTTTTTTTGAAAAACTGTCAGGAATCAACAAAAACAAAACTGAGGCCGCTATGGTCGATAAAATGAAATAGTGGCTCATAATTTGCGCGTCGAGATACATTGCGCCTATGAACGCGCCCAAGAGAAAGCCCGGCGCGACCGCTTTTTTGCCGCCGTCGCGGAAAAGCCCGGCAACTATTCCGCCCACGCTAAAAACGCCAATCAGCGAGTAATTAAGGCTGCCGGAAAAAGCGATTATAACACCCAAAGACACTCCGCACAATGCGCCGTACGGCGCGCCGTTATGCCGGGCGGCACTCATGATTATTAACGCGCAAATTATGTATTTGACCGCAATGAAACCTATGTAAATATCCACCGTTCCGATAAGCACTGCGCCGAATAGTATCATCAACCCCAAAGCTTGCCCAGGGCCGATTGCAGAGATTTTTGAGAGAACTTTGAGGGATTCATTGCCTTCTTTCATGAAGCCTGCTAAAACGACCGCAAAGATACATTTGCCTAGCGCCAGTAAGATAAAATAAGGCCCACCATTAAACAAAAACGCAAACAAAAGCCCCGAAATAAGTGCAGAAAAGCCCGCGACTATGCGAATGGTCTTTAAGCTTGGCACAACTTGGGCAAACCCTAAAATCATATGTGCTAAAAGCACAAGCACAATTGCGGAGAGACTCTTTAACATCAGAAGTCCCTCAAGCCGTGTAACAGAGCCGATTGCCATAACAGCTGCAATAACGTAGATTTTTCGCTTTGTGCCCAAAAACCCCGACAAAAAAGCCACCATTAACGGATTCATAAAATCAAACAGTAACGCACGAGCAACAAAGAAGCTGATGAAAACAAGCGAAAGGCCTTGTGTTATCGCTCTAAATTTGCCAATGAGCTGTTCTATGTTTTTTTCTTTATAAAAATCAAGGATTTTTTCCATACGCGATAAACCTCGGACAAGCTTTTGGGGACAGTATATCAAAAGCAAATGGAAAAAAATGTCAGAATGTGAATTTAGAGAAAAATTTATGGAACAAAAAAAGCAGCGAGTAAATAGCTCTGCGCTGCTTAGGTTAAAATTATTCAGGCGGCGACTACTGAAGCATCTCCGCAAACAATAGGGGCTAATTACTCCACCGACTAAATACTAGAAAATCTTGCCGGCCATTTTGCTCCTTGTCTTCGTCAGTGCCACTTGTTTATACCACAAAGGGTATTATTGCGCGGCACTTCCTTGACCTAATCCTAATCCTAGATTAAACCAAAAGTTCGAGCGGCGCCCTAAAGCGGCGAGAATTAAGCCGCTTTAGGGTGGCTTTAGCCGTAGAGAAGTTTTGTTGTTTAATCAGGAATTAGGATGAAGCAAAATACCGCGACAATCGTTGGTCTGCCGCGGCTTTTGGCGGTGTAGACATTTTTCTAATATTTAGTCGGTGGAGTAATAATATAAGCATAACTTTTCCATTTAGTTCGCATCTATTGCACTTCCTTCTTCTTTTTTTCTTCAATCATTACGTACAATTTTTCGAGTGCCTGCGCAAGTCCGCCAACCTCGTCTATCAAGCCTTCTTTCACGGCCTCTTCGCCGATTAAGATAGTGCCAACATCCTGTACAAGCTTTGATGTGTCGGTCATAAGCTGGGTTAGGCGCTCGTTTGAGATTTTTGAGTTGCTTACTATGAATTTTATTACTCGCTGCTGCATTTTTTCAAAATAATCATAGGTTTGCTGCGCGCCGATTACAAGCCCGCTCATTCGTATCGGGTGTATTGTCATTGTGGCGGAAGGGGCGATAAACGAATAATCGGATGCGACCGCGAGCGGCACGCCAATTGAATGGCCGCCGCCTATAACAAGTGAAACCGTAGGCTTGCCAAGCTCCGCAATAAGCTCGGAAATCGCAAGTCCCGCTTCAACGTCGCCCCCAACAGTGTTAAGAAGCACTAAGAGCCCATCAACTTCAATATTGTCCGAAGTGTTTACGAGCTGTGGAAGCACATGTTCGTATTTTGTGGTCTTGTTCTGCGGCGCCAGAATCATATGCCCTTCGATATGCCCGATGACTGGAAGGTATACAAGATTACCCCTGGGGTTCTTTGTATGTTCCAAAACATTCGTGACGCCTAATTCTTTTATGTTCTCACTCTCAATGTTTTTTTTGTCGTCGCTCGTCATAAAACCCTCCTACACAAATGTATGAGGTATTATTTGCAGTTTTTTGTGCATCAAACCAAACCAAAATTTAACAGTGAGAATGGTTTTTATGACTTGAAAATTGATCGTGTTTATGGTATCATTACGAGTGGCATTTTTGCCTAAATAACAAAAAAGGCAGGTTTCAAAATGAAAAAAAAGTTAGCAATGATTTTAATTAGCTCATTTTTAATGGGCGCAGTGTTTGTAGGTTGTGGAAATAATGATGCTCCGCAAGCTCCGGCTACTACGGCGACAGCTCCCGCGCAACAAGCGGCGACCACTCCGGCAGAGCCTACACCAACACCAACTGCTCCACCGGCGGCTGCTACAACAACCGCGGTGCAAGAGTTTTTAGATGAGTATGGTGATGAGATAAGAGCGGAGTTTGGCGATATCGCACAGCTCTTAGGCGAAGGTGCAAGTATTGACATAGTAGCCGGAACAGGCGAGGAGTTAGTATTTGTGTTTGCATATGGGCCTGACACTGATACAGATGGGGTTGGCGACGCGTTAGAGCTTTTAATGCCTATGCTTGGTCCTGTGTTTGAGCTTGTTGCGTCTGAATTGCAAGAAGAGCTTGGCGTTGATGAGATAACTGTTACCGTACGCTATACTGACTATGCAGGTAATGTGTTAGCGGAGGAGAGCTTCACCGCGTCATAATAACATACATAAAAATGACTGCTTACCCGAAGGTAAGCAGTCATTTTTATTAGGCAGTGGCGCACAACCTGCTTTCGCTATTGAATTTCTCCAACAACGATACCTTCAAACACGCCATACAACAAGTCGCGCCTATCCCACGCTCCGCCTTTTGGCTCCATCATGATATCTTTTATGGCATCAATATCCAAAGCGGCGCGCTGCATGGACTTCTCAATTATATCGCAAAGGGCTCGTGGCTCCGGGTTGTCGCCGGATATAGGCTTTCTTTTATAATCATGCTCGCATAGCGCGTCTTTTATGAACGGCAATATTTTTTTTGCAAGCTCGCCATGATATGCGCGCGAAATAGGCTTTGCCTCAAAGTTAGCGGTGTTTACCGGCTCCGGATCAAACCCATAGCTAAGCCCATCCAGCCCCATGATCTCATCAGAGCTTTGTTCGTATGTTGTATAGTCAATGCTATTGATATTTCTAAGATGCGCTTCATAATCTCTTAAAAGCTTTTCCACGTTGTCGCTATATTGATTAAACACAAAAATCCCTCCATGTATGCGTACATATATAATCAATATATGCATACATGAAGGGATTTGACACGTCGTTATACGTCAATAACGGCCACATCAATGCCTTGTTTACGCGCCATGCCTATAGTTTGGCCTGTGCCGGAGGGTTGTTGATTCCAAACGGCTATTAGTCTGTTTGAACGCCTGACTAAAAGTTCGTTGCGTATTTTCATGCATCCTTCAAAATAGTAACTGCGCGACGTTCTGGTAACTGCGTCGGCGTTATCTAATAGATGCGCATAGGTTTTTTTGGCGCCCGGGCTCCATCTGCTCTCTTGCCCAAGGCACGGAAGCACTAGTTCAAGCCGTATAAAAGGATAATAATGCGTCCTGAGCTCAAGCACGCAAAGAGCCGCCCAAGTATCCACGCCAAGTGCTGCGCCCGACAGGAAAATTGTGTAATCATCGTCTATCGCGCGCTCGATTTCATCACGAAGCTTTCGTTTGATTTCAAGGGCTTCGGGAGCATTTTCATTAAACTTAAACGGAAAATGCTGAGGTCTGTGGCCGGTAAACGCGCAAGTGACGTGCTTCAAGCTCTCCCAATTATCATAGTCAATGCCGTAGCCCAAATCGCCGTATTCGCGTACAAACAAGATTTTACTCATAGTATCTCCTAAAGCCCAAATATTCCGCCTCTAAGTAAAAAACCAAGCAAACCAACACTAAGCACAATGCAAACAACGCCGTACCTGCGCAGCTGCTTGAATTTAGCGTCAATCTCTTCATTGCTTGGCTCGGCATTGCCTTTTGCAGCGAACTGCTTTCTGATTTCAGGCAGCAACATTTTTTTCGGCATGGCAAGCAGCGAAATGCCATAAAGAGCTGTAAATACTGCAAAAGCCCATAAGAAATAATCGAAAATATCCATGATTAACGTCCTTTCTAGTTTTGGTTTTGTGGTGAGGGACGAGACTGGTGAAATCAAACCCTACGAAAACCTATCCTTCAACACCAAATATTGATTAACCGTATCAATTGCAAAACTCTCCGCATACGTTTCCAAACAAATTGCACCTCGCATGTTAAGTGCGCGCACTAATGCCTTTCGCTCCTCTGTCAAGCTCTCAGCCATTGCCTCGTTAAACACGCCGCGCGTGTCTTTTGCATTACCCTTGGCAATCCTTTCCAAACTCTCATTCACGCATAAAATCACGACAGGCACATGCTTTTTTGAAAGAATCGGCACGGCTTCCATCAGCTCTCTTGCTTCTTCACCGGTCTCAAAATCAGTGAAGATGAACACGATACTGCGCCGTTTTTGCGCAGCAAGCAGATGGATAAATGCACCGGAATAGTCGCTTGACATATCACTATCTGCGATATGGTAAAGTGCTTCCATCATTTCGTTTCTATGCGCCGCGCCCTTGCCGGGCTTTATCATTGTGTGGACTTCCGTGTTAAACACCATCAGCCCACTATTATCGCCTTTTTGCCCGACGATATCGGATAAAATAAGTGCCGCGTTTATCGAATAGTCGAGTTTTTTATATCCGCGGATGGAGTAACTCATCGCCCGGCCGGTGTCAAGCAGAATATATACCGGCTGGTTTTTCTCCGCTTCGTATTGGTTGACGATCAGCTTGCCGGCGCGTGCGGTTCCGCTCCAATTTATCTTCTTATAATCATCACCCGAAACATATTCCCTAAGGCTTTCAAACTCGAAGCCCATACCGCGCTTTGGTATGCGCTTTTGCCCACTCATCAGCAGCCTGTGTTTGGTGATAATCAAGCGATATTTGCTCAAATCGCCCAAATTTGGATAGACCTTAAACTGTTTTTCCTCGTTAACGCTAAAATACTTGTAACAAAGCCCCAGGGGTCCTGCGTACTTCACATTTACGCAAGGAAAAGTGAACGCGCCGCGTTTGGATGGGCGCACGGAGTACGAGAAAAAACTCTCACCGCCCGCGGCTACGCTTATGTCCATGTCCGATTCCAAAACCTTAAAATGAAAGTCAGGGATATCGTCTTTAAGTGTGACATGAACAGCAGAGTGGTGCGAATTTCTAACACGAAACAATATTTTATTCGCTGTCTTAAAATAAAGCTTCTCATCATCTTGGCGCGGAACGCCTTGACGCGTGATCGTAAGCACACTAGCTTTCGGTGCGATGAAATAATCAAGCGCATAAAATCCCGCCAAAAGCAAATTGTAAACTACAAACACCAAAGCCTCAAGCCCCGGCAAAATGAGCGCGGCTAAAACCACGACCAAAAGCCCTAAAGCCGCTAAATAAACAAACCGCCTTGTCATCTCGGCACCTT
>Ga0131853_10025004_pt1 | contig 10765 bp, 3 predicted proteins | sample TergutLab28metaG_FD_92764 | JGI IMG/M metagenome (GOLD analysis project Ga0131853, IMG submission 92764) | Labiotermes labralis P1 segment gut microbial communities from Petit-Saut dam, French Guiana - Lab288 P1 (version 2) (version 2) | ecosystem: Host-associated > Arthropoda: Insects >... | reverse complement strand
TGTTCCGAAACAAGAATTTTTTTTTTCGTGTTCTGAAAGCCCACCTCTAAACTCTGGTCTTGAATAATTAAAAAAAAAAAATTATGTATCTTCGTTATATATCTGACAACTATTATTACTGTCACCATTCTTGTATCATTCATGGGTTTTCACGAGGCTTATCACCTGCAGTTAGCTGTTTCTTGTTTTCTTTATGTGGTCTATTTGTTTGTCTGTCTCTCTCGCTTGTGTCATTCTTTCTCTTTAATTATCCTCAGGTTTAGCACGAGGACGATGGAGTTTCTCCTTGTTTATATTTTCAATTTTCCACTTTCCTGTACTGCACGAAGTCCTCAGTTTCCAACGTTTATTTAGATTTTGTTCCCGACGGCATACAGTGCCAGTCGGCCAATTACCCATAATCCTTGTGTCAGAATAGTGTGTGAGGAGCAAAGTAGGCAAACGCAAGGGCAGTAGGGGTCGGTTGTGTCGGAAGTACGTGTTATTAAGTCCTAAGCCTACTGCACAGTTCAACAGTGGTGCTTAATTTGTATGGATTTTTATAATCCGAGTTAATGTAGAAAGTCAGTGGGTAAGGGGAGAGCTCTTTCACTGAGGGTAAATCAACCGGAACCTGAAACTGACCACTCGTCTAGTGCAGAAATGAAGAATGAGTGGAGTTATACGTACGCATGTTTGACGTTCATAGAGCCATGCTTGGTAATATATTTCTATAGTAAAACCAACTAGATGCACCAATGTCTCAAATTTATTTTATTTGGAGTAACACTCTACATGTTTCGGGCGGTCTTTCAGTCCATCATCAGGATTTCAAGACTGTACATACAGCAACAGGCATATGTCAAACAGATACTGCTGTCTGCTAGCTATTTGGAATAACACTCTACATGTTTCGGACGGTCTTTCCGTCTATCATCAGGAGTTCAAGACTCTACATATGCCTGATGCTGTGTGTACAGTCTTGAACTCCTGATGATGGACGGAAAGACCGTCCGAAACATGCAGAGTGTTACTCCAAATAAAATAAATTAGAGACATTGTTGTATCTAATTGGTTTTACTATAGAAACGTACGCGTGACCTTAAGGCCTTCATGTAAACAATGTTGCCTTAACTGACAGAAAAACTATTACGAATGTTGAATAGATAGAAATTGGGAAGAAAGAGGCCATATTCGCTTCTATTTCACCAACACATGCACTTGCAAATCACAAAATGTCACTGTTGATACATTAATTATTAAAAGGATAAACCACTAAAATTATTGGAAATCCAACATGTTTCGGTTTTCCATAAAACCATCTTCAGGGAGCCATTCGTGCCTGCTAAAGTTACTTATATTCCGTTATTATTTTTCAATAAAACACGACATGCTGCCAGCATACTTTGAAAAATAATAACGGACAATAAGTAACTTTAGCAGGCACGAATGGCTCCCTGAAGATGGTTTTATGGAAACCCGAAACATGGTCGAGTTCCAATAATTTTAGTGGTTTATCCTTTTAACAATTAATGTATCAAGACTGATATTGTGTGATTAGCAAGTGCATGTGTTGGTGAAATAGAAGTGAATTGAAGCAATATGCACGGTACAACAGTAAAAAAAAAGAGGCCATAGCTAATGGCAGTATAGTATCTTTCTTCTGAAAAGTCTGGGGTAACCCAATGAAACCTTAATAAGGATAATCGATAGCCTAGCCTATAGTTACCAAACCAGTGGAATTATACACGTCTTTGGTTCCTCGTACAGCATCTGCTAGTTAATAGGAATAGAGTGAAAAGATGGACCAGCGGTACGAAGGTACGAATAGTTGAAACGTGGTGCAGATGTCTATTACCAGCAACTAAACGGATTGCAAGAAAGAGTGTTACTTCCCACGTTTGTCATCACATCCTGCCAATTGTAACCGAGCAAGGTGGCATAGTGACAACGCACTATACAGTGTGATAATGGATCCAGCCCGTTTCCGTTCTGTACGCGGTGTGAGTGCAGCATTTACTACTAGCTAATTCGGCTGACTCGCGAATTAACAATGGGACTCGTTCCTCTGTGGGTCACAAAATGGATTTTTCTTGATTTCAAATTTTCGCTTTTTTCTGAATGTTGTATGCTTTCTTCTGGGTAATTCGCCGGCGTCTGAATGTTATATGCGAACGTTTCTTCATAACTACCCGCCTATGAAGATGGAACAGACAGTGTGTTCCGAAACGTTGGCATATAAAATTCAGACGCCGGAGAATTACCCAGAAGAAAGCACACAAAATGGATCTTGTCTCCGGTAACAGACCTGTAGACCTGTAGGCCTACACGTAATAGACCGAGGTGAACAGCATGAACAGAACCTGATTTGGATATAGTTTAGCGTTACTTTTTATTGTTCTGATCACGTTTATATAATCTGTTTTTTTTCCCAGTTTCGAATTAACTTTACGTCTTTGGTTTTCTTCACAAAATCTTTGGCTTTTGGAAATTATCTTATTGCTTGTCGCAAGCCTTTTGATTACTAACTGCACTGAATTCCTGAAAGTATAATTTATATCTAAAGTAATATTTTTTTTTTATTTCGTAAGTATCCTTCTCTGGGTAGTGAATGTGCCTGGCACTTAGTATTGGGCAAGATCAGAACCAGAAATGTTAGCCCCCTGGCATTCGCAGTTTTGTTCTGTGGCCAACGTTTGCAAGTTTTCTTCCGTTGTCACATTTTATTAGTGACTGACAGTACTTGAAAAGGGATGCACTTTGGATGAATCGCTCGAGGGCGAACTGATGGGTGATTACTTGCATCACTGAACACAGGTCCCTTGTACAGTCATATTTTGTAGAGCGATACCTGAGAACATTACAAGCACTTGTCCACTTCTGTATGACACATCTGCGCAAGTGGTATGAACGTTATCGAGTGTTGTACTGGGGTGAGTCAAATGAAAACCTTAAATATTGTAGCAAAATTGTGTGTTAAATTTTAAGGTTTTCAGTTGACTCCCCTCGTATTTCTTTATTTCTTGATGACACGGTTGTTGCACAGGAGCTGGGAGGTTGACGTGTATTCTAACTGTGGCTGAATATGAACCTAGACCTTTTGGAGATTCGCAGAGTACAACCAACAATTTGCGACATTTTTCAATTTATTTATTTCTGTAAGATGCTCTACACATTTCAGACGGCTTTTCCGTCCATCATCAGGAGCTCAAAACTGCACATCCAGCGTCAGGTATGCTACCTGCACATACAGCGTCAGGTATGCTACCTGCTGCTAGCACCAGGTAGCAGTCACGGTCTGACAAATACCTGACGCTGTATGTGCAGTTTTGAGCTCCTGACGATGGACGGAAAAAACGTCTGAAACGTGTAGAGCATCGTACAGAATTAAATAAACTGAGAAATGTCGCAACTTGTTGGTTGTACTCTGAGAATACACGTATATTAGCGATGCACAGAGCTATGAATGTTAAATCTATTGGAGATTCTATAGCTATAAATCACCGGCGCATTGGTGAGGTCCATTTGCTGCAGACACAAATTTGTCACAAATACCATAAAAACTATGCGCGAAATTGTATAAATATATAAATTATTACTCCGAATTGTCACGTGATTTCGAAAAATATTTCAAATGAGTTTTAAATGTTCTCGTGAAAATATGAAGTGTTGTGTTTTGTGATGTTCTTTTATGTCATGTTAGGGCACTGTTAACACAGCGAGCAATTTGGAGAAAACTGTTAGTTTGATGGTAGAAACATGTTCATTGCTTTTCGTATTGGACATATTTACACCAACAAAAATCATATGCCATGACTTAACTGTTTAATAATTGAAGGGATGAAGCAATTGACAAGTTGTATGATGGATCGAGAAAACCGTTTACCTAAATTTCTGGCTTAATGTGGGGTCAGTTGATTATTTTATTAATTACATGTTCAAATATGTATGTGAAGGAACATTCTGATTAACGATTCAGTGAAAGAATAATTATACTGAATAAAGAGTGGGTAAATTATTGGAAGAATGAAATATGAAATAAATTGTGATGTTAAAAATAAACCATTTCCAGTATTTATTTCATTAAAGAATTTTTTAAATTTATTAACAACGGATGTAATCATTGTAGAATGAATTAATTAAAAGTACGGCCTATTCATTATTATTATTATTATCGTCATCGTCATCATCACCATTATTACTAACTGCAATTGAGTTGTCACTCGGTGGCAGTAGAAATACACAGTAACTTGCCACGTATTTTATTTGTGTGCCTCATCCCACTCTGACAATAGATGCTATGTATATCTCTGAACAGCTTGAACTGATTATTGTGGTGGGGCAAAGGGACTGTGTTCTCTGTCAGGTACGAACTGCAGCTGATGGCCTGTATATAAAAATTAGGTGAATATCATTCTTCAGAATGAATTTGTGAATGAAGTAATTTAATACGAATTTCGGAGTATTTTCTGCAGGTTTCTGGGTTACGAAAACTACTATCATACACGAAAGTTTAGGGCAGATATGAGCAACCGACCCTTTTCGCTGTACCGCTGTGAGTACGGACTGTACTGAGACTACGGAAGGAGTCCCATGGATGGTGGGGATGAAGGTGATCGAAGTGTCCAGTCTCTGTCTACTTAAGCGCGCCCCTTCCCACCCCCACCCCCATCCCCACCCCCCATCCAGTCTATACTTTTGTGTCCAAAACGGTCGTCGCTTCCTACGTACCTCTGAATTGGATGGCTAGCCTTTGGGGGGGGGGGGTTACACCATTACAAGCATAAGAGCTGGGGAGAGATGTGGAGAGGATCGATCCATGGGACTTCATTCCATGGCTTCAGCGTATACAGTAACTGCCGCAGCGTGGGAGTGCAGGCACACACGTGTGAACGCGTTACACAGCGGCGGAGCGAGAAAGTCTTTGATGCATCTGCCGTATTATGAGCCGAGTCCCTCCGCATATTGCAGCCGTTATTGGGTCGCTTCAAATATATGAATTTATGCTTTTATCTTTCTTTGTTTCGTACGTGTGTTGTTGGTTTGTTACTCCGGAGCATAAAGTGAGTCTGTATGAGAACAGAGTGCTGTGCGGGTGTCTGAACCGAAGAAAGAGGAAGAGAGAAGACTTCGGATGGGAGTTAATAAAGGTTGGCTTCAAAATGTGTAATGTTTACATAATGGTGAGTGTAACGTAGTGCGTATTGGAAATGAAGAGTGTGTGGGAGTAAAATGAGTGCCCTTGGTGAAGATCCTGCGAGGGAAATGTGTCCAGCAGAAAAAAAAAACATCAAGGTGTTTATGATATTTGATTTGGATAATATGTGTAATGTGTGTAATAATAGGAAATTCTTATAAAATGTCGACTGAAATACGTACGGAAATTGGCAACTTTGAATAAATGTGCATATACAGGACAGTATTAAAATGGATGTTGGAGAAAACGCTCCTTAATATGCTGGTGGGATTGAGTTGGCTTGAAATAGGGTCCCTTGACGAAGTTATGCAACCTTCGAATTCCATCCAAGCACGGCGTCTCTTGTACACATACGTACAGGGTGATCTAAAAAGTTGGAGATGGTTTCAAGACGTAATAAAGAAGAAAATTTAAATACACGACTTGCTGTAGCATGTCCGTGACTCCTTAAAGCGTTAATAAATACCCACGCGCAAATATTTTTGCGTATGGTCAATGCGCAAAATGATTTTTAGTTCAATTGATGACCGACGACACTTCTTTTTGCGAAGAGTGATGTTAAGAGATGAGGTAACCTTCGATATGACGAGGCACATAAACATACACAACTGTCGCTTCTGGTGACCCAAAGGGCCGCATGAGATTTACGAGCATGTGCAAGACTTTCGAAATTGAATTTGTGGTGTGACGTCATGCGTGGCGCTGAGAACACTATTACAGTTACTTGGGTGTGTGTCAGATATCTTTGTTTACTCAAATTGATGCCATTGAACAACAAGAAGAAAGCGAAATTTGTTTCCACAAGACGGCGTTCTAGCCCACTTCAGTCATGTGTTACGAATTGTCCTGAACGTCAGATTTCCAAATCGATGGATTGGAAGAGGGTGGTCTCGCGAAGTCCAGACCTTTCACCACTGGATATTTTTCTGCGGGGATCTATGAAGTATCGCGCTTACGCCGAGAAAATCCGAGTTATACGTCATCTGCGAGAACAAGCTAACGCGACCTTAGCGACAGTCACTCCGGAAGTGCTTCAGCGAGCCTGACAAGAAACTGCCTGTCGTCACGAGGTTGGCAGGGCTACAAATGGTTCGAACGATGAGATGTTGTAAGGAATTATGAAAAGTTAATGAGCTGATGCAACGCTACTTCAAATTCCATCTCTGCATCTCTCTTCTCATAAAAGGTATTACGTCTCGAATATAGGCCCATAATTTTCGTTGATCCTGTATATAAGCAGCTCAAGGAATAACCATATCATGAGCTTGTTTGTAGCACCGATATGCAGTTACTGAGTCTAGTTTAGACTCCAAATCCTTACTTCAGAGCCACACACTGGGGCAGTAGAATAAATCCTGTGACATTCTCGGTGTGGGTCGCGAATTAACTTGCACAGTCTCTTCCAGAGTGTATCCGTCTGTCCCTCCGTCCCACGAGATTGTTAATAAAATAGTAGGGTCTCATTATAAGAGCATTTTCCCTGCTTATGAACAACACAGTGCAGTGGCTTGAAGTTTCCGGCTGCGATTTTCCGCCCAAAAAAATATGTAGTGGAACTGAGGATGTTTATGAATGATGAATTCCGAAGGATGTGGAACAAAGAGGTCGTGATACGCATTAGATACTGTCCGTTCTGTAGACAGACTGAAGGAAACCGTTGAAAACTTAAATCAAATTGCCCAGCGACGGGGTCGAAACTGCGACCAGCGATTTCCCGAATGTAGAGCAGAACGTAGTGTTTGTTGTGAACAACGGTTTGCACCAACAACTTTTCATTGTTTATTTATTTTGAAACGCTTATCTACTGGATAAGTTAATTTAGCGCCGAAGAAGATAATAGGCTTACACTTTGCAAGAAACCAATAAATGTACATCAATAAATACATGTTTTATTGTGTATTATTATCGTGTATTAACTGACACCTTTCCATCGCTTCTGCGAACACCATCATTATGTCATACAAGAATACAAATAAGGTACAAACAGTTGCACAAAATGTATAACTAAAACCAGCCGATGTTCAGTTGAGATATCAAGGCGCTCCGTGCTTTCATAAAATGTCAAATTATGTTATGGTTAAAAACAGATAAAATTGGGTGTGTTTATTTTATGTTTTGTAGGCCGTGCATCTCTGTATAATCTTGTAAATAAAAGCAACTTCATGCCCAATTTATTCTTAGTATGTTTGCGTGTATCAATCTTTACATGTTTCGGGCGATTATGGGCCCATCATCGGGAGAAACATCTGTGTTTATGCGACACTCACACTGAAACAAGTGAGCGGTCTAAAATTACTAAAATATAATACCAAATGCTGTATAATACAATTTTTACCTCCTGATGATGAGCACATAGTGCTCGAAACATGTAGAGGCATATAATAAACTCATTATAAAACAAGAATTAGAATATTAAGTTGGCGAATTATGAAGATCATGCTGAGATTCACGGTCAGCAAAACATCAAAATACGTATGTTGTTGTAGGTGATGGCAGCGTGGGTTTATTTAGGTGACTGATAATTGCTGCTTGCTTCAGAACACGTGATTCCTTACCAACTTTCAGGATACCTGTATTAATGTGCTAATAGAGGAGCTTGAGGTCATAAGCTGAAGCGAAGCAATAGCCACTTTTCGGAAATGTTAGACGCAAAGTCAGTCGAAGTGACAAACGTCAACATGTGCGAGATAACAAATGTTTAGTCTTTGACATAAAAATTATCCCGAAAACTTTGGTAGGGTAAACCAAATTTATTTTTTAGATTAGCTCCAACGAAATTCCTATGACTTTCTCCTCCAGTTCAATTATACCCTCTTTTAAACAATAGGTGCAAGTATTAGTAAATAACACAACAATTTATATTCTAAAGATGTTTAATAAAGGATGATAATTACTACATGTTTCGGCCTATTCTGGCCATCGTCAGGTATTCATCCGAAAGTATGGTGGTAGTGCTTTATAGGATTGATGTCATTGTGTCACGATGGTGAGATCTCATCATCTGTGATACTTGTTGTTGCTAAGAGATTGGGGGGGGGGGGTTGGATACCTTGATGTGCGCTAGCACCCCAAGCTAGCGCACATCACGGAACTCAACCCCCCCCCCCACTGCCTAACTGACACAAACAAATACCTTATACAGGGTTTGCGAAAATGTTGTTACAGTATTTGTGAATGACTTTGAAGATATTTTATACCATTTTACATGGTACAATACCTTCAGGTCGTAGAAGTTATCTGACAAATTTAACGCAGTCGGTATCTGTAGATGTACCAACGGAAATTGTAACATGGGAATGGATCACTAAGTTGCATGAATATTAATTGGTACTTCCTGCTAGCCACACCGCATACAGAGAAACGTACCAGTAAAGGAAGTGTGCCAGAACGTTGCGTTAATGAACTGGCTACGTCCGTCAGAACAAGACTAGAGAAACGAATTTAGATACTGCTTGTATCTCATTTGGGGAAATGATATTCATAGAGCATGTTAGTTGCTGGGGACTCTTGAGTACACAAATGCTCATAAAAATGTATGATGTTGCAGTTAGCTAAAGTCCATCTGCAGCTAAACTTGTTAGCATATAACTGAATATCTGTCCTGCTTGGGAAAGTTGGTATTACTGACTGCACGTCATGGCGGTACGGGTGCAACACGTGTTACTGAAGTCACGTCCTTGCAGATGTTGCTTTAAGCAACTGACGGATTAGCATGTTTGTTGGAGCTCAGTGCTGTACCTTTACTCCACACAACACACGATATCATTGCTAGTGCCTGGAAGGGAGCTGGACGTTATTGGCTGAGGGTGTTTCAGAACAGGTTGCTGACGAAGATATTTTGGCCCAATGGAGGAATCAAGATGGGTTGTCAACGAACTTGATAAAAATACGTAGTATACCCCATTTATTTGGAAGGCAGATATTAAAAATATATTTGACCCACCATGAACTGTACGTGGAGAATACTAAGTAATGCAGACCTTTATCGTCTATTTAGTGGAGCAGACATTGTAAAGATTTATTAAGGCCATAAGGATAATTTGTTTAGGCCACATACAAAGAATTGGGTCCTAAAGGATGATAAAAATAAAATTAGAATGGTAGCCAGTGGGGAGTCGAGGAACAGAAAGACCAAGAATAAGATGACTGGATGATGTGTGTGTAGTGATTTGAAGGTGATGGATGTGGAAAATTAGATAGAACTGGCGTTGAGTAGGAATACTTGGCGTGACGTGGTTGAGAAAGTCAAAACCTGCGAAGGGTTATAAAGCTAAGGGAATAAAAAGGAGGAGGAGGAGGAGGAAGTAAGAGGAGACTGGGGAAAATGCCATAATGAGGAGCTTCTTGATTGCTTGTGTATGTGTATGAAGTCTTAAATATTGAACCTGGCTAAAATGGACTGGATGTCATGATATCTTGCATTTGATATTCTATACAACTCTCGAATATCAGTATCGTTGTATGCCCACGCACACCACTCTCTATGATTCTGTAAACTCTCTGATGCATGGCTGGATGGTCCCCAGAATTGGATTGGCTTTTGTGACGACGAAAAACGAAAAGCTTAATGACTCACGACCATGTCTGACCAGAACTGAATTTGTGTTACAAAAGATAGAAGCAAAGAGAGGTGCAAGAAAAAAAAAAGAGAAGTTATATAACGCAAGGTGACATGACTAACAGACATTTGACTACAGTAGTTGTACCCAGTACTGGAGGTATGTGTCATGCACGTGTTCCCTTCGGTAACTCAGTTCTGTCCAAAATTATGCTCCCAAAATATTTTTCCCTTGTTGAGGGTGGATCTGCGATCATCCAGCTCATGCTGTCACTCTGTTGACTGAGGTATTCGGTATCTATGCTGATGCTGATACTGGCATTAATTTTCCTGATCCGCGAGGACAAGTACAATATTGATGTTTGTAATTGAATTTGGAGACCGACAAACAGATTTACGCAGCCCGCTGTGCACACTTAACTCTTGTTTCTTTCTGCAGCTGGTAATGGTTTTGTCGACAGTAATTATCCATTACGAGAATTGTTTGCGTTCAGTCGGTCATGTAGCTCCTGCAGTTACCTATTTGGAGAACGGTCTGAATCCAGATGAATCCCGCCCGGGGCACCGTTGTTTGTGTGGTGGTTTTCATCACCATCTGTCGCGTTTCTCATTGCCACGATCTTTTGAGTTCTGCTACAATACATCCCCCGATTCAAACAAAATTTGCTAGACATTTATTCCCCCTCCGCTGAACTATACAGGGAAATTCTAGAAAAAAAAATCGGTGTGATGAAGAGTTCGAACGGCTATACTTCAGCATCTCAATTATTTTCTGCTCCCATTCACGAGGTGTGTGGGACCCACGTGATAAGAAGTGAGCAGACGTGTTTTGTAAGATGACGTATTTCAGACTGTCATAATTATTTCCATGAAACAAGCTAAGTCAAAAAAATAAATTCCACATTTTCAACTAATGTGTCTTAGGTTTTCAGTTAACGGGAAGCTGTAAAATGTGTAATGTTTTGATGACATAACGCACAGTTTTACTTGTAAATGAATGTGAGTGGGATACTGTGACACTGTGACACTGT
>Ga0131853_10025002_pt1 | contig 10765 bp, 10 predicted proteins | sample TergutLab28metaG_FD_92764 | JGI IMG/M metagenome (GOLD analysis project Ga0131853, IMG submission 92764) | Labiotermes labralis P1 segment gut microbial communities from Petit-Saut dam, French Guiana - Lab288 P1 (version 2) (version 2) | ecosystem: Host-associated > Arthropoda: Insects >... | reverse complement strand
TACTAACCAGTTTGAGGCTAATCGTTATGTAATGACACTACTAACCATTTTGAGGCAGATCGTTATGTAATGACACTGCTAACCAGTTTGAGACTGATCGTTACGTAATGACACTACTAACCAGTTTGAGACTGATCGTTAAGTAATGACACTACTAACCAGTTTGAGGCTGATCGTTATGTAATGAAACTACTAACCATTTTGAGGCAGATCGTTATGTAATGACACTACTAACCAGTTTGAGGCAGATCGTTATGTAATGAAACTACTAACCATTTTGAGGCAGATCGTTATGTAATGACACTACTAACCAGTTTGAGGCTGATCGTTATGTAATGACACTGCTAACCATTTTGAGGCAGATCGTTAGGTAATGGCATTGCTCACCAATTCCCGTTAGTGACGATGATAGCAACGACAAATGAATAACGAAATAGCCTTAGCTTTCGTCCATACTTGAAATGGCCTCACAGCGTACTGTGGTGACCTGACAGAGTACTGTTGTGAACTCATAGCGTACTGTGGTGACCTCGCAGCGTATGACAACACGGTTGCAGTTTTTCGGTAGTTCAAGATGTTGCCTTCTGTTTGTATTGACATGGTAGTTGTAAGTGTCTAAGCGCGGCCTCGCTTTGTCTTGCCTCGCACCGTATTCATGCTGTCGCAGTGCGTCCTTCCCGTAGCTGGACTGTCTCTGTCTGTCGCCAATCTATGAGTTACGAGTATTTAACCCTGCCCGAAAATTATGTACCAGTTTGTACCTGTGTATCAGTGACTGCAGGTTCTGGCGCTCTTCCGAAGTACTCTGTTTAGTTACTGTGGACTGTCAGTTGTGCTATCAGTGTGATACAACCAGGACGATATATTTTGGCAGTCTGCTGACTGTTGTTACGCTGGTATTGCTGTAGGAGAGACTTTACGTGCGTTCTCTTATCTTTGCAAGTCGCTTTCTTCTCAGTTGTTGTAAATTGCTGGTATTAATTAGTTTTGCTGGTGATGTAATTCGCAGCTGTGTTATATTATTGACAATATGTCTACATGCGACCTTTTCTGTGAAAGAATAAATTACATTCTGTGTGTAACGTGCAGCGAGCGGAAGCAGCAATTCGAACTCGGACTGAACACATTTTACAGTCGTTCACTGCTTGTCAAAACCACAAAACTCATTAGAAAACAATCCCCTGAGATAACCACCGTCCCGCAAAGCTACAATTTGCACCACATCATTGAATTGCCCAGCCCGAAATCGTTTCAAAATTCCACTTTCCCTCTGCCAAAAACCACTAATTGTCCCAGCAGTGCCAGTTACGTGCGTTATTGCTGCACGCTCTCAGTACCCTCTACCCTCCACGCAACAAACTTCGTGACTTTCTTGATTCGACTGTCAAACTGACAGGATTTTTCCGTGGTTTTCTTCAGCCCCTAGAATATGTTAAAGCGAACTACTTCTACAGTATTCATAAAGGTGCAGTGTCAGACCAACCACGTCACAACATCTGCGGTGCCGGACGTCGTGTGTGATGGACAGAAGCACTACTTCGAATTCGGACATGTCCGGTCTGTCGGGAAGTGTGCAGTTCGAATGTTGCTAGGGATGCTTGCGGTCTGACCGCTTTTGGTGTTTATCAGCACCACACTAACTGTGTAAAGACTCAAGGCAGCTGTTATCAATCATGACGTCCCACCCTTCTTATTTACGTGATAACAAACATCCACATGGAAGACTGGTGGCAGGTGGTGCTCATTTGGCGTCTCCTGACTGATCCACCTCGGACAGTAGTGACGGTCAGGATATTGCACAGTATCCTTGTGTCACTATGACCTGGTGATAGAAAGTTCCGGAACGAAATGAGGTGGCGCCCTAGATGCGTGCTGCATGCACTGTACAGCACCAAAAAACAAGTCTGTGTCAACTTGAGTGTTGGGGACGTTTAGTTTTGAGCTGTAGTGCAGTAGACAGTGTGCAGAGAGACGGTGTAGCGTACCGAGTGGCTGTCACATGTAGCGTGCCGAGTGGCTGTCACATATAGTGAACCGAGTGGCTGTCACATGTAGCGTGCCGAGTGGCTGTCACATGTAGTGAACCGAGTGGCTGTCACATGTAGCGTGCCGAGTGGCTGTCACATGTAGCGTAACGAGTGACTGTCACATGTAGCGTGCCGAGTGGCTGTCACATGTAGTGTACCGAGTGGCTGTCACACCACAGTGCTTAGTTGTGCATCTCTCTCCATTGGTCTGCACGCACGCACGCACACACACACACCATCATCACTGTCTTTCCTCCTTTTGTCCGATAATTTCTTCCTCCTGTCCTGGTGGCCCCCAGTAATGCCTTCATTTCCTCGTTGACGTCTGCCTTTTGCCGCATGTTCCATTCCTGTCACATCTGCACACTTCAGTACTTTCACTGACACACTTTTTACGCATAGTGCGTACGGCGGTGTAGTAGGTGCAAAAATTGTAGTCTCAAACGGCTGCATGCTGTACGACGGCATGTTTATTGTGATTATTACACACACTAAAATACAAATAATCCATCTATTGTAAACATTGCTGAGTAATTTGTACGGACAGATTAAAAGCCAGCAGAACAGGTGGTTATTAGCTTGTGTGAATAATCAGACATAGGCGGTCCACGTGCAGACCTATAGTCACTGCACCGTAACCAACTTGGGTTAAGCGGGTCGATCTGCTGATACACACAAGAAGAAAGCGTTCCTACGTCAGTACCAATACGTGTTGTTGCACCATACTGCGTGTCTGGCTGGCCGCAGCTCTTCCGCAAAATTCCCGTTGCTTTTTGAACCGGCGCCCTTCTGAACGTATGTTGTTACACCAGCGCACGCACAGTAGGGCCGGACCGCGTCATCTTCTGACCTTGACAGTCGCCGCAATGTGTCGTGTTCTACGACGTGCCGAGGTTACGTTTCGTCTGACGTAAATTTGGTTGATTTCCTTTTTTCTTCTGTTTTTTGCTTAAAAAGAAATACATCTTTTATTAAAATGTGACTTGGACTTCAGAAATGGATGGTCTGTTTGTGACTGGGCAGTTGTACTGTGACTGCAACACGATGGCGCTCTGTCTCATTGACACGCAGTTAGAATATCTGGGAAGGAAAAGTGCTGGGAACGGTGGCAAAGTTGAGGCACAGCAATTACATAGCCCGCAAATTACCTGCGTTAAACAACCCGCTGGCATTTTATTTATGGGGCCGTCCGGAATGTCTTGTGATGTTGCGGCAGTTAGTGGTGTGGTGGAACTGCATGAGAGGGCGCGTGACGGATGTGACTTAATTAGAACCAGGCTTGGAATGTGCGTACGACGGCGCTTAGCTGTGCGAGCGAACAGGACAACAATCTGAGCACCTGCTGTGACAACAAGAATCTGTAGCACTGAAATTGGCGATTGGCGAAGGAGCGGTTCTGTGGGCGGCTTTGCAGTTGGTTCTGGACGGAGAAGATTATAACGAAGCAGATGAGAACTGTCGGGTGACGTTTGTTTACGTCGAGATTCGTAGGTGCAGATACAGCTGTCTTGGGATATTGCTGCATAAGGGATCGCGCAGAGAGTGACCCTGAACACGAAGATACTTGCTATCAGTGGCCACGGCTTGACTAACATCCTGCAGCAATGTGGCTGTGAGAACGCAAAGTCCTGCTTGTTTCTGTGTTGTTGTTTGTGTGCGTGAGTTGACACGAGGTTGTGGCGACTGGCACAGTTGTGCATCCTGATTTGTACTGTTCATCAAATAGTAGATGGGGGACAGAATAAAGAAGAATGGGATGGGCGGGACATGTGGCACGTATGGGGGAGTTGGTGTTGATGGGGGAAACTAATGGAAAGGCTCCACTTGGAAGACAGAGACCGATGTAGGAAAGTGATATTAAAATGCTGCTTCATGAAATAGAATGGGAGGGCATGGACTAATCTGGCTTAGGATATGTACATGTGGCGGGCTGTTGTGAAAGCAGTGAGGAAATTCCGGCTTTCTTAAAATGCGGCGAATTTGTTGATTAGCTGAGGAGCCATTAGCTTCTGAAAGGGGGACTCTGCTCTGTGGAGTTAGCGAGCGGGACGTGGCACAAAGTGATGCCGTTTTCTTTAGACACAGCCTGCTGATTGTACACAACAGACATCCTACACGTCTGCTGAGGTCCAATAACTCTCCATTAAATAAGGTGAGAATCAGCTGACATCCTGAAGCTGTAGGTTTATTTTTTTTTTTACGTCCAGTTAACAACTTGGCCCCGAAATGCTCTCCTAGTCCCAAATTAACTGTGCGAATTAAATTAAACCTGCCGTAAAGCAGGCGTACAACGCCATTTCTGTGACCTTTCTTACTACATGTCAGTACATTCCAGAAGACAGTACTACACATCAATACATCCCAAAAGACAGTACTACACATCAGAACATTCCAGAAGACAGTACTACACGTAAGTACATCCCAGAAGACAGTACTACACATCAGCATATCCCAGAAGACAGTACTACACATCAGTTCATCCCAGAAGACAGTACTACAAACCAGTACATCCCAGAAGACAGTACTACACGTCAGTACATCCCAGAAGACAGTACTACACATCCGTACATCCCCGAAGACAGTAATAGACGTCAGTACATCCTAGAAGACAGTACTACACATCAGTACATCTCAGATGACAGTACTACACATCAGTACATCCCAGAAGACAGTACCACACGTCAGTACATCCCAGAAGACAGTACTACACGTCAGTATATCCCAGAAGACAGTACTACACATCCGTACATCCCAGAAGACAGTAATACACATCAGAACATTCCAGCAGACAGTACTACACATCAGTACATCCCAAAAGACAGTACTACACATCCGTACATCCCCGAAGACAGTAATAGACGTCAGTACATCCTAGAAGACAGTACTACACATAAGTATATCCCAGAAGACAGTACTACGCATCAGTTCATCCCAGAAGACAGTACTACACATCAGTACATCCCAGAAGACAGTACTACACATCCGTACATTCCAGAAGGCAATACTACACATCAGTACATTCCAGAAGACAGTACTACATGTCATTTCATCCCAAAAACATTACTACACCTCAGTACCCCCAGAAGACAGTACTACACGTCAGTTCATCCCAGAAGACAGTACTACACGCCAGTTCATCCCAGAAGACAGTATTACACATCAGTTCATCCCAGACGACAGTACTACACATCCGTACATCCCAGAAGACAGTACCACACGTCAGTACATCCCAGAAGACAGTACTACACGTCAGTACATCCCAGAAGACAGTACTACACATCCGTACATCCCAGAAGACAGTAATACACATCAGAACATTGCAGAAGACAGTACTACACGTCAGTTCATCCCAGAAATCAGTACGACTCGTCAGTACATCCAAGAAGACAGTACTGACTAAAAAATTATACTGTATGTTAACGTGCAGGAGTGTAATATTAATGTGGTGAGCGATGCTGAGTGAAGTCTGAATAGAGCGGAAAATTTTAAATTCCAGATGTTGTTGTTGTTGTTGTTGTTGTTGTCGCTGCATTGGTCAGTTCGTGATTCCTTATTACGACAGTAAATACTGCACCGCTCTAAGCTTCTGTAGCGGCAAGTGGCTGGCGTTTTGTACTGTACATGGCACTGTAACTGCTCTTGTGCAGTTCGTGGCCGCTGACGGACGCGTACTGTTCATACATAGCTGGTCACTTTCGGGGACTAATTAATCACCGCTGAGATGATACTCACAGTATCGTATCGCCAGAGAGTCGATGGTGAAGGGATATTAGAACTTGCAATAAAATTTCCGCAATTACATTGCAAATCAATAAGACAACAGATGTTCTGTCCAAAGCCTTAACTTGGCCACATCCATGATAATCTCATTCAAAGCCATGAACATACAGTATCTGCAGTTGAACTGGCATGATTAAACAACTCGAGAAATAGAATAGGGCTCTTCGAATCTCCATATGGCTTAATTTACATACTGGTGTTGAGTGGTATCATTTATTTTCTGCCATCTGTGATTGTATTGATACACTATATCTTCCCTTTCCAGGACTTTGGTAACAGCCGGTATGCAGCCTTCCGTCTTACACATTCTTCTGCTGTATGTTACTTGTGAACCTCTTAAACAGCATAGCAAAGTAACCTTAAATTTTGTAATTCTGACGTCATGTTTTTTTGACATCGTAGTGATTTTACGTGAGCACAAGAAAGAGCCTCCTGCGCGGCTGAAGCGCCGCTGCTGTACTGCCCCACACCACACAGGGTCTCCGATGTGGGAAATGCGGACGCATACGTTAGTCCGAAACGTCGGTAAGAAATTACCTCTACTCTCTGCGTAATGGCCCATCTACTTTGCGGCGGAAGCCTGAGATCACGCACAGGTCTCTGATATTTCTTTGGCGTTTTGTGGTTGCTGAGTGCTACTTGTGAGGAAACTGTGTTAGGCCGGGGCCACACCTGAGTACCAGCGAGCACTCCAGTGTGGACGTCGTTGCTGTAGTATTCGCTCGTGTTGGCTCGCAGCTTGGCCCAGCCATTTGCACGCTACGTCACCGGCCCCCGTCCGCTCTTGTGCTTTGCGTTCCAGGTGTTGTGTAAGTTTGTTCATTATTATGTTTTAGGTGTGAAACTGTGTGCACCTACAGCGGACGTAACAAGTCGTCCAGTTCCTAGCGCAGTCCCAGAGACCCCTGTACGTTTTGTGTGCGCTGATCTTCAAAACCTCTCCTTCTGCCAGCGCGCATTTGCAGCCAAGCTGGTTTGCAGGGATTTTGACGTCCTTATTAATCAAATATGACAATTGTATTTTACACTTAATTTTTATGATCATCAACATTTATTTCGGATCTATGCATATGTAACTTTAGGTTCAGTGGGCTGTGTACTGCTTTGTGTCACGGTTTGCTTTATGTTGTTGTGTTTGTAGTTTATTGTGTTGTTGTTCCTCTGTCATTTTGTACAGTCTGTTTGTACGGTTTTGTAAGTGTCGTCGCCTCTTGACTCACAACTTCCAACAAGAATTCAGTTGAATTATTTGTACAAAGCAGTTTGGTACGATTCTTTCTGCACGGCCAGAAACTTATAACAAGCGCCGCGCTGTCAGCGAACAGAGGGAATTAAATTGAAAATTAAATTTCAAATAAACCGACGGAATGACAGACAGACAGACAGACAAACAGGTGGTTGCAGTAGAGGCGGACTGCCGTAGGTGGCAGGCCAGTGCAGCCTTCTTAGACTGGTTAGTGCTGTGGGGTTGTAGTAATTATTGAGCGCTGCTTTACTGTGCTTTGCGACATGTTTCTGTTCGGTCTGTGAGCTCTGGAGAATGTCTGTTTGTGTAGCTTTGCAAAGCGCAATAAACAGAGCGGACATTCTGCCAGATAAACAGAAAATGTTCTCTTTTGGGCCCAACAAACATTCCGCATTGACAGTGATCTATAACAACACTAAGCAACTTTTACAGTCAAAGGAGAAACACGCAAAACCTCAGTAATTTTGTATGGCTCGAACCCGGAACCTCCGGAATATAAACTATTAGTCTATACCATGAGGTTTGTTTTAGCCCCGCACTAACCAAACAGTGCTATGGGCTGGACTATCCAGGGATCGAATACCGGTGGGGCCGAGATTTTCTGCACCCGTCCTGACCGGCCCTGGGGCCCATCCAACCTCCTGTACAATGGGTACCGGGTCTTTCCTGGGGGGTGGTGTTGATCACTCACCCCATCTAGCGCCGATGTTAAAGAGAGAGTAGAGCTTTTGCCTGTGTTCCCCTCTGAGCCTTCGTGGCCCGTTCGGGGGTGAAATTTACCTGTTTACTAACCAGACAGGTTTGTCACTTTATGTAACGTTCGTTTATGGCAGCGTCCGATTTGAATGTTCGGAATTTGTGTCTGGCAGCAGCATCGTGCACAACGACTGGAAACTTTAAATTTCCTTATGGTCCTATAAAACTGTCCACCCATGGGAGTTGCAGTATCAGTGAGAAGTTTGGAAGTGGTAAAGAGGGAAACCTAGTAATAGTAAAACTTGCACTGAACTTGACACAGGCACCGTTTGAAGCAACGTGCGGTCCGTGCTGAGTGGCAGCGGGTGCTGTTCAGTACACACTTTTAACGCACTGACTCGTTGGCAGACGCAAGCTGAATCTTTAAACAGTCTTTGGATTAGACCTTGTAATTCTGACAGCAAAATTTTTTTCTTAAATAATTGGTTTCTTGCAAGCAAGTTTGGTCAGTCTGTGACTGCAAATTTATTGTGGACTGCGTCAAATTATGTATGTCATCTGTCCTTTCGCGGTTTGAATACAACGACACATATTTTGGGTTAATTTAGAAGCTGGTTGCACAATAGGCTATTTTACGATGCTGCATCAGATAGTGATACTAAGTGCCATCGGTTGAGGCTGTGAGTGGGTGCAAAATGTTATGACATTGGGATAGAGGAAGCACTTAGGAAAACAGATGAATCGAGATGATGGAGGAACGTAACGTAAACAAGTCTTGAGGCTGTGAGAGGTGGCAGAGCGGCTTGACATTGGCAGCTGTAACAGAACAATAGAACCAACAGCAGCAGACTGGCAGCTCTGTCTTAGCGTTAAGAATCAATGTTTACTGCTTGTAATTAAGTGTAAAGTTAAATAGGATTGTCGGTCCGGTCTGCTCAGGTTTCTCATTACAACGCGCGGCATATTTCTGTTTAAGTATAATTTTTATATTCTGCAAAAGATTTCTCTTCACGTTTCTTACGTCAGCAGTCCACAGTTTTAACAAAGCCGTAAACAGTACCGGCTGTCCATAATAGCGTTTTATATACCACTTTAATTCTTAACGATAGTCATAAAAAAGCAATCTAAAAACCCTCATGTTTCCACTTCAAAGTCAGCCAACTAGCCACATCAAAAGAGGACACTTTCTGATATTCCTGCTGTTAGAGACGATGGAGTTCAAATGTTGCTGTGCGTGCTTATGTTTGTACTGAAGTGTTGCTGGTTTGCACCGTCGGCGTCTCCTAGAACTAACGAGAAATCCTGCGCCGTCAGTTAAATCAGCACAGACAGAATTGATGACATCAGACCAGCCAGTGTCACTTCCTCCACAGGAGGTGGCCAGTGCGGAAAGAGGTTGGTCTGACTGAGATGTCTCTGCTTTCCTTTAGCCACTCCACATACCGCAGATAGTGCCTTAAAAAGTGCCTTGACCGGTCATCACCACATCATTTCTGTTATCGTAATTCCACTCAGTCTGCGATACTTATTCTATCTATCTATCTGTCTATCTATCTACCTATCTATCTATCTATCTAATCTATCTATTTATCTATCTATGTATCTATCCATCTATCTATCTATCTATCTATCTATCTATCTATCTATCTATCTATCTATCTATCTGTCTATCTATCTCTGTCTCTACCTACCTACCTACCTACCCACCCAACTACCTACCTTCCTACCTGTCTCTCTGTCTGTATACCTGCCTGCCTGTATGCCTGCCTGTCCAACTAACTAACCAACCAACCAACCACCCAACTAACCAACCAACCAACCACCCAACTAACCAACCAACTAACCAACATACTAACCGACCAACTCCGTATAACAGAGTCCTTTCCCGAGAAGCTAACCGGTCCTCAGCTACTCAAGAAATTCCTCGCATTCGATGGAACCCAGAGGTTCATCACCGCACTTACAACAGCCCGGCACGTGTCCCTCTCCAAAGCAAGACCAATCCCGTCTGTGCCTCCATTCCGCTTTTTGATGATACATTTCAGTACGTTTCTCCCACTTATGCCTAGGTCTTCCAAGCGGACTGTTTTCCTCATTTGTTCACACCAAATCCCTATGCACACTTCCCTTGTCTCTCTTACGTGCCACAAGCTCCACCCATTTCATTCTGCTTGATATTATCACCAAAATAATATTTGGTGAGCAGTAGGGCCACAGATAATAAAGGTTCTCCGTATGTGGTCTAACTCGCTCCGCTGCTACCTCGTCCTCCGACCCAAATATCCTTCTCAGCACTCAATTCTCCAACACCCTCAGCCCGTACAAATGAACCTAACGCTCGTCATGTCGCCATCTCCCTGACATCGCAAGTTAATGTCCCATGATAGAGAATGTGTCACGTGATCTTGCGGATTGTCCTTGCATTACTTGTGGGTATTGTACGATTTCTGGGACAGTATCTCCGAACATGACATGGCTGCCTCCTGCCACATCCGTACATCGTACAGTCATTGTCATGCTGTTTCCTTTAATACGGCTTGATCGCAGCGTGTGAAACATGGTCGTTACACAAGCCAAGACTCAGCTGTGTGTTTGTTAACGACAAAAATGTAACTCTTTGCGTTCTTATCACAAACATTAGTTTTTGGAGTCCCAGTGTCGACTATCAGGACCGACACAACCAAAGTCTCTTAACACAGTGTCGCTAAATAATGTGAGAATTAGCGATCCGTAATCAGCGTTATTCGTCCCTGCTTGTCACGTCGTTTATAGTGAATGCTAGATGTAGTGTCAGGATTGTGTGGTACTCACACCGTGCACTACTGAAATGTAGTGTCACGATTTTGTGGTACTCACATCGTGCACTACTAAACTGTAGTGTCAGGATTGTGTGGTACTCACACCGTGCACTACTGAACTGTAGTGTCAGGATTGTGTGGTACTCACATCGTGCACTACTGAACTGTAGTGTCAGGATTGTGTGGAACTCACACCGTGCACTACTGAACTGTAGTGT
>Ga0131853_10025001_pt1 | contig 10765 bp, 8 predicted proteins | sample TergutLab28metaG_FD_92764 | JGI IMG/M metagenome (GOLD analysis project Ga0131853, IMG submission 92764) | Labiotermes labralis P1 segment gut microbial communities from Petit-Saut dam, French Guiana - Lab288 P1 (version 2) (version 2) | ecosystem: Host-associated > Arthropoda: Insects >... | reverse complement strand
TGTATAAAAACGGTTCAAGCTACGCGGCAAAACCGCCCCGAAAATACTTCACCTGCTAGTCAGTGAGAGTTTACGGCAGGGTTCAATGCCGTAAACTCAAACGATTTTTGCCGTAGGCACTGTCAATGAGAGCCTTTGTGTCGGGGTTCAACGATACAAAGCTCGAATGGTTTTTTCTCCGTAGGAGAAAAAAGACTTCCTAAAAACACTCGTATTTTCAGGGTGCCGCTTACTTTCACCTTTTAAATGTCGTTTACTATAGTCTGCCTCCGCCGCTACTTCTCGAATGGCGAAAAATCAGGCCTGCACATACAGTTACCCTGTTACTGGATACGGGTTCTTATATAACCGCATCTAACTCCTGCTCATCATTTGATTCGATTTGAATGGCAACGCGGTTTGGCAAGCAAGCAGCAAATTGCCCCGGTTCACCTATCAGCCCTGTATGCACACATACTTGGTCAGGGCAATCAGAGGCAGCAAACCTAACGCGCCCGTCCCTCACCTCAAACGTAACGTTAGGCAATTGCTCAATAGAAAAAAATGCATCTGTTTCCAAGGGGATACGCAGAACCGCTTCACGCTCATATAAAACAACGCAAACCCGGCTGTCATAGACTGCCCGGGTTTGCCAAAAGATAAGAAATAAAGCAAAAGCCAATAAAAGTAGTATCAAAACCAAATCCTTTGCCGCCCAAACACGGCGAGATGTATTGATATCAGTGGCATTGCTGCTACGCACTTGCACTACTATTAGCCTACAGAAACAGAGCCTGAAACAGTTCCGTTTTCAATATCAGCGGAGTCCATAAACTCTTGGCTGGTAAAGGTTAAGTTGCCTTCTATTGTACATCCGTCCAGTCTAAAGCCCGGTGCATCTACAATAACATTACCGGAAATAACTCCGTAGTTAAAGAGCATGCCCGGTGATTCCACTGTTATTTCAGGTACAGTTATTGTCCATTCATCTGTAACATTACGGTCAGAGTCTTGGGCATAAAGGGCAAGCTTACGGTAAGGTTCGCCTGCTGTGTCACCGCTTCTCCCATAAAATGCTCCGCTGATTGTAAGTGGTTCGCTCAGCGTAATGTCAGACAAAGGTGAAAAAATCCAAAAGCCGTCTGAAGAAAGAGCATGTGCCATAGAAACAGGGCTGGATGATTCTCTTGGTGAAGCGCCTGTTACGGCATCTGCTGTTCCTACAAAAACGCTGCCGTTAATAGTACCGCGTCCAAGTTTTGCAGAGTCCATCCGCTCTCTGGTGGCAAAAGTAATGTCTCCTTCTAAAGTGGCATCGTACAGCTCAAAACCCATGGCGTCAACAAAGATATTACCGCGCACAGTACCTTCCTGTATACGCATGTTTGTTGATGTAACAAAGATGTTTGGCACAGTTAAAGTATATTGTGCCGTTACGTTTCTGTCTGCATCTTGAGCATAGAGAGACAGTTTGCGGTAAACGCCGCTTGCCGGGTTATCCGAACGGAAAAAGTCACCGTTAATATACAAGTCCTCAGTTAATGTAATGTCGTTTAATACAGAGAAAATCCAAAAGCCTGAATCACTCAGCCCACTTATTAAATCAGCACCATCCCCCGACTCTTTTGGAGATGCACTGGTAACAACATCAACAGGGGCTGTTGTGCCGCCACTTGCAGGTTCCGGTGTAAAAGGCGCGGGCGGCGGAGAGTTTAAGCAACCGGCAAATAATGTAGCTGATAAAGCAAGAGCCAAACCTATTGTAATACTTTTTTTCATGATAATCATCTTCCTTTCATTATTCAAATGATATTTTATCTCAAAGGCAAAATGTAAAGCCTTGACAGTGAAACTGATTCACACTTTATTTCGCAGGAGGTCTAGTGCACTAATAAAATACTGCTCATACAGCATTAAGTATTTTCGTTTGACATAGACGCTTCATTTCTCCGAAAACGCCTTGAAACACGGCGATTTTCGTCTTGTAAAACATCAAGCCAAACATGAAAATACCCTAATATGCGTTAGCTGAATTAAGACTTTTGTGTAACAGCCCTAACAGTGGGCGTGTTTGGCAGTCAGGAAACCCAATTAGGAGTGCTTCCGCCTTTTTAACATACCGCTCTGCTAAAGCCTTAGACTGTGCAACACCTGTTGTACCTCGAACAAGTGCGGCTAAACGGTCAATCTGCATCCTGTCACTAAAAACGCTTAGTGCAGCAGTTCGAACCTCAGGGTTAGAGGCTATGGCGAAAATGAGCGGCAGTGTCACAACGCCCTCTTCAATGTCTTTTAAAACCGTTTTTTGAGCTTGGGTTTCATTTTGTTCGTAATCCTTACAATCATCAATCACTTGAAAGACCATGCCAATGTAGCGTCCGAAACGTGCCAGCCTCATAGCTTCCGGCTTTGCCTGCCCTGCCACAAGTGCTCCGGCGTAAGCACAGGCATAGAATAGTGCCGCTGTTTTGCCTGATACAATGCGCAAATAACCGGATATAGTTAAATCCAAATTTCGGTTATTATGCAGCTGATTTAGTTCACCTAAACACACACTGCTAAGGGCGGATGTAAATGTTGTTAAAAACGGCGCCGCACCTTTATAAGACTCATGGAGCGGTGCAATAAGTGCGGTAGCAGCACAAAGTAAATAATCACCGCAAATGACGGCTTGCTTTTTGCCATACTTTGCTTGAATAGTTTCAGCGCCGCGGCGTAAAAGAGCATCATCAATTACATCATCATGAACAAGGGTGGCAAGATGAAAAAGCTCCGCTGCCGCTGCTACTGTCAGCGCATCACTTGGTACAAGGCCACTTTCATCCATAGCTGCATAAAACAACAATAATGCACGAACACCTTTTCCTCGGAAAGCCGCCAAATGCTCTGTCATACCAAGAATGGGCTCGGGGGCCTTTGTCAGCGTTCGCGTTAATAAAGCTGATAACCCGGCACGCGCTTCATCCACCGTTAATTTTGCAGATGCAGATGTAGGCAAGCGCGCATCAGCGCTATTGTGTTTAGTCATGGTATATGTACCACCTTCTTACAAATTTAAGCTTTTTCCAGCGGGTTTTAAGCCAAGGCATAACATAATAATCCATACTAAAGGCCCGGCCGCCGCCAAACAGCATGGCTATGCCCGCAAAAACAACCCACCAAGTATCCATGTAAAGCCCTGTGCTTGTCACAAACATACCCTGTAAAATAAGGGTCATTGCTGCGGCAGGGGTTGTAAATAAACCGCCTAAAAGTGCTAAACCAAGTAATATTTCTAAAACAACAATGCTGATTTGGAAAGCCATTTGAGCCTCCGGATAGGGCAGGACAAACCAGTTGATAATAAAATCTACAAAACCAACTTGCAGCTTAAACGCATAATCGCCGGCCTGAACAAGTATGAAGCGGAATTGATTAAATAAATCAAATGAAAAGATTAGATTGCCCGCAACCCCGGTTGCCGCGCCTGTAGCAGATGAAACGGCATCCGTCGCGCCGCTGGCGGCATCTGTTGCGGCTGTTGCAGCATCATAAACCAAGCCTGCGGCATTGGCGGCAAAAATATCTTCATAAAACTGATTGGCCCACATGAAAAAATTCGTTAACATTGGTGTTTCAAGCCAACCTTCGCCAACCTTCTTTATGCCTTCAAAAAGCCAAAAGAAACCCAGCCACAAACGCAGCGGCACAAGCATAAAACTGGGCGAACGGTTGGAAAAATGGCCGCCTACAAAACTCCGGCAATCACGGATAGTAAAAAATTCATGCCGTAAATAGGAGAAAACTTTATTCCAACCCAACACTTCAAGAAAGTATATAATGTTGATAAAGTGCTTTGACAGCATTGCAAAAAAGGAAGGCAAAGCAAAAAACTTGCCCGGCATACCTACGTGTGCCACACCGTAACGCCCGCCAACACAAACCATAACGCCATGAAACTTAGGAGCATATTTTTTGCGCTCACCTTTTCCAGTTATGTCGCACATAAGGTTATGTGCAATTACTTTCGCGCAAGCCTCACAGTTTTCCACCATTTGGGGAACAGGCTCCGTTTCGCCCTCAGGTATGTAAAACATGTTGTCACCGCCAACATAAACAGAGGTGTCGTTTGCGGCGCGTAAAAATCCGTCTGTCTGTATACGGCCGCGCTGTGAGGCACCAAGGGCTTCAGAGGCAGCCTTTGAAACATCAGCAGCTTCAATGCCCGCCGTCCAAATTATTGTGCGGCTGTATACGCGCTGGGTTTTGCCGCCGGCTTGGTATTCAAAATAATCGGCGCCAATAGAGGTAGTTTGTGCGTTAAGCAAAACATTTACACCCGTTTTTTCCAAACGGCGCTGTACTTTCTTGCCAAGTTTATCCGGCAAAATCGGGCAAACTTTGTCTAAAATATCAGTGTTAATCATTGTTACCAAAGCCGGATCAATTTCAAACCTGCGGCACAGGTGCGGAACAAGCTCTGCCAGTTCACCGGCCATTTCAACGCCGGTAAAACCGCAGCCTACAACAACAAAGGTAAGTAATGCGCGCTTTTGTTCTTCGTTTGTTTCACAAGCTGCACGGCGGAACACCTCCATAACATGCTCGCGCAGGCGTACCGCATCCTCGTAACTCCAAAGTGTAAAGGCGTGCTCCTGCGCACCTTCCACGCCAAAAAACATCGGTTTTGACCCGGTGGCAAGCACAAGATAATCGTACTCATATGTACCGTTGTTACCTAAAACCTGTTTGTTATCGCGCTCTACACTGCAAATAGTGTCCATTACAACCCGAACATCACGCCCGGCAAACACCCGCTCCAAGCTGATTTTAATGCTGTCTTCCTCAACGCGCCAGGCCGCAACTTCGTGAAGCTCAGTCAGCATTGTATGGAAAGGGTTTTTGTCAATAAGTGTTATCTCGGTCTCCTTTGCCAGCTTTTGTTTTTTAATTTGCTTTGCTAACTTTTTAGCGATAAGTACGCCGGCATAACCGGCACCGGCAACTACGATTTTTTTCTTTGTCATACACGTGCCTCCATGAAAATCATTCGATTTCAAATTTAACTATAGCACAAATAATACCAATGCCGGTATTGTTAGCGGCATTGCTGTATACACTGTTATACCATTGAATTCAATTCCACCGCTGCAAAGCACTAACTCCTCAACTCATTACCTTCTTTCTCGGCCTTTAGAAGCGGATATAAAAATGTTTAACGCTACAGCAGAGCATACAAGCGCTTTGATAAATATTTATCAAAGTTAAGGCGCAAGATTTCATAAGCGCAGTATATCAAGGTTTTGTTAAATTTTCAAGTATTTCTTAAATTTTGAATGGGATAATATGCAAACAAAATATAATAGGGCATAAAAATTTGTCTTTTTGAAATTTAATACTGTCTAAATATTCGAAAAATGATAATATTTTATTCGATTTTCGAATAAAAAGCAATATTCAACTAATGAATAGTGTATAATTTATTTGCCGATACATATGTAATTCTATAAAGCCTGCAAAGATTATATTCTTATTGACCTTGCAAGTCGGTTGTAAAAAAAAAACGAAAGGACTGTATAATATTATGGATAATGAATTAGAAAGTTATTTCGGTGAAATTATTGCTGAGCGTACAAGCGACATACTGGCCGCCCTTCAAAAAAATGACGGCGAATATCAAAAATGGTATCGCAAAATGGTTGACAACTCCGGGGCGATAGAAAAAATTAAAGAGGGTGATTTTGATTTTTCAGTTGATGACTTTAGCTCTGTAAAGTCATACATAAGTGCAGTAAATGAAATTAGCCTTATAGAGCACTTTACACTTTATGCGGGCGGCTACGTGGACTGTATAAGGCTTTTGAAAAAATTGCAAGTATAGCTGTATCACTTTGAAAGTGATACAGCCCAAATGTGAACATAGTTCACATTTGTCGCACCTTAATCCCTTTGGGATCGCGGTGCGGGGGCGTTCAATCAAATTTAAAACTGCAACGCTAGCGTTGCAGTTTTAAATTCATTTCACTATAATATAAATTATACTAAATTCCTATTAAAATAGCAGCGGAGAACTTTTCAGTAGAAAAAGTTCTCCGCTGCTATTTTAATAGGTAAGCGGTGCCTGCACCAGCTGCACCGCTTATCCACACAAAGCAGTTACATATGTAACTGCTTTTTATAATTTTAAAAAAAAACTGTTGACAAAATAATTTCAAATGCATATACTAAAACAAATGAATAAACGCTCAAGTGTTCACCGGAGGTTAGAGATGGCCAATGAAAAATATGCTTGTGATGCTGTAGTAATTCACGCTGACGTCGTAGAACGGGTGCGCTCTGCCATGCCAAAGAGTGACGATTTTTACAATATGGCTAACTTATATAAAATGTTTTCGGATAACACCCGTATTCAAATATTATGGGCCTTGTCCTGTGAGGAAATGTGTGTGTGTGATTTAGCCGCCCTTTTAGGCATGACAGGCTCTGCAATCTCGCATCAGCTTAAATCGCTGCGCCTTGCAAAGCTTGTTAAATATAATAAACTGGGCAAAGTGGTCTATTATTCTCTTGCTGATGAGCATGTTAAAGATATTTTTGAAAATGGGTTTCAACATATCCGGGAATAGCCGTCGAATATTTTTTTGATTTAATATATGAATATATGCTCAAATATTTGAAAGGTGGTATCTTATATGCAAAAAACTTACGCACTTAAAGGGCTGGAATGTGCAAGCTGCGCAGCAAAAATTGAAGAGGCGCTAAAGGTAAGCGGCGGCATTTCAAAAGCGTCTTTAAACCTAATCAACTCTACACTTCAAATAGAAGTTGAGGAAAGCCGTCAAAGCAGCATCAACGAAAAAATAAGCAAAATTGTACATAAGTATGAGCCTGATGTTGCTGTAATCCCCTATGAGCAAGTAAAGGCAAACAGTTATGAACCTGATGAAAACAGCAGAAAAGAAGCTGTAAAAATAACAGCAGGCGCAGTTATTTACGCCACAGGGATAGTTCTTTCAAACTTTTTTGATATTAATTCCGACGCACTTTTAGCTGTCTATCTTATAAGTTACATAATACTTGGGGGCAAAGTGCTGTTTAAAGCCTTTAGAAATATTATTCGCGGGCTGGTGTTTGATGAGAACTTTCTTATGAGTATTGCCACCTTAGGCGCTCTGGCAATAGGGCAGCTGCCCGAGGCTATGGCTGTTATGCTTTTTTATCGCGTGGGCGAATATTTTCAAACTATGGCAGTGCGCAAATCAAAAAAATCCATTTCAGACTTAATGGATATACGGCCTGATTATGCCAACATTTTAATAGATGGGGAGGTTGTAAGGGTTGCCCCTGACATGGTTAATATTGGCGATATTATTTTGGTCAAACCCGGCGAAAAAATCCCTCTGGACGGTATTGTGGTTAAAGGCACGTCAGTGCTGGACACTAAAGCACTTACCGGCGAATCTCTCCCCCGTGAAGCGGCAGTGTCTGACACGGTTCTTTCAGGCTGCATTAATCAAAACGGTACCATAACTATTGAGGTGATAAAAACCTTCGGCGAATCTACAGCAGCCAAAATTATAGACCTTGTAGAAAATGCAGGCAGTAAGAAAGCCCCAACAGAGCAGTTTATCACAAGGTTTGCGCGGTATTATACCCCGGTGGTTGTAGTTTTGGCCGTGTTAATTGCTGTAATTCCGCCATTGTTTTTTGGAGGCGTATGGGCTGAGTGGATAAATAGGGGTTTGGTGTTTCTTGTCATCTCCTGTCCTTGTGCGCTTGTTATATCTATTCCTCTTGGTTTTTTCGGCGGCATAGGCGGCGCGTCAAAAAGGGGTATATTGGTTAAGGGCGGCAATTATCTGGAAGCTTTAAATGATTTAGATATAATTGTGTTTGACAAAACGGGGACTTTAACAAAAGGCGACTTTTCTGTTACTGACATTCAAGCGGCAGATGGTTTTTCGGTAGATGAAGTGCTTGAGTTTGCCGCATTGGCGGAATCTTTTTCAAACCACCCTATAGCGCTGTCTATACTAAAAGCACATAACCGTGAGATTGATAAAGCCGGCCTCTCTGATTATGAGGAAATAACAGGCCACGGCATAAGCCTGAAAAAAGACGGCAGAGAAATATTAGCGGGAAACTACAGACTAATGGATATGATGAATATTTCATACACAGTGGCGAACAATTTGGGAACAACGGTATATGTGGCGGTAGACGGTACATTTGTAGGCTGTATTACAATTTCAGACGAAATAAAACCGGACAGCGCTAAGGCCGTTGCCGCCCTAAAGTCAAAAGGTGTTAGAAAAACCGTCATGCTCAGCGGTGACAGCAAGCAGATTGCTGAGGCCGTCGCTTTAGAGCTTGAAATTGATGAAGTGTACGGAGAGCTTTTGCCCGGTGAAAAGGTTGAAATGGTAGATCGGCTGCAAGAGCAGAAACGACCCAAAGGTAAACTTGCGTTTGTAGGCGACGGCATAAATGATGCCCCTGTGCTGGCTCGGGCAGATATAGGCATTGCTATGGGTGCCCTTGGCTCAGATGCGGCCATTGAAGCCGCCGATGTAGTGCTAATGACAGATGAACCTTCAAAGCTGCCGCAAGCTGTTGATGTGGCGCGCTTTACCAAGCGCATAGTGTGGCAAAATATTGTTATCTCATTAGGGGTAAAAGGCGTGTTCCTTATACTGGGTGCTTTTGGCCTTGCATCTATGTGGGAGGCTGTCTTTGCAGATGTTGGTGTGGCGCTTATTGCTGTTTTAAATGCAGCAAGGGTTATTAATTTTAAGGGTTAACCAGGTTAAATAAGGCATGGTTATGCACCATTGCCATAGCAAAAGAACAACTTCAAAGGAGAACAGAAAATGGCATACATATAGCTAACGGGTTACAGTAAGAGCAAACAACAGCCCTGAAAGCATGTTTAACCATTGGTGGGCTGTGGAGGGATGTTTTAAGCGGTAAGCCGCCCGCTATCGTTATTTGTTAAGTTGTCAGGCGGTAGCTTAATGGTTTGAATAATTATTCGGATGGCGCCTTGCCGGAGGCCACCCGCTGAGATTAATTATTATAGCTAATGCAAATATATTATGTTTCCACAGAAAATGACAACTTATGCCGTGTATGTAAATTATTAGTGCTATACATTAGCACTTTTTCGTTTTCTTTATTTTGTTTTATTGTTCTTTCGCTTGTTCTTTTGCTTGTTGTTTTTGGCTTTTTTCTTATGTATCTACCCCATTTTTTGTTTATTTCGTTTGACTCCGGCAAGGCTCACACACAGAAAACAAAAAAGCGCAGAGCACGTTAAACTAAACGTACACTGCACCCTGTCAAGGCTTTACATTTTAAATATAAAGCTTGAGATAAAATACGACTTGTAAATGGTGGAGAAATGTCGTATAATGTGTGTAGCGGTGTGAGCTTATGCTCGTTGTGTACGTGACTACGATTCACGTGTTCAGGGTGGGGGAAGTTCGGGCTTCCACTCACCTGCCGCCCGCTGTTGATTGTTTACAACGGCGGGCTACACTTTGCTGTTTCCTGATAGCATTTATTATATAGGGTCTAAAGTTAATTTACAAGCATTTTTTTAAGAAAATTGTAAAATATCTGTATCGTTATTGTGAGAGGGTTTTGCCTCATTACAATAACGATATTTTTTATCTCAAGGGCAGAAGACCCCCGCTTCTAAGCCAAAGTTTACTTTGGCGAAAGACGGAGCTGTTGACAAACCCCATTTTTAAAAGCGTCGCAGACTTTAATCCGCAAGGGCGGCTTGCCGCGCAAGCGGATTCTTCCTAAGCGTACTCAAAAAAGCGGCAAAGCCACTTTTTTGAAGGGCTGTTGACTTTGTCAACAGCCCCAAGACGGGCGGCAATATTTTCAACGTAAATGCAATGTCAAACTGCCAAATCGTGAATATAGTATAGCAAGTCCTTTATATAGTGGAATTCCTTTGAAATAGTATCAGGAATTTAGCTTGATAAATTTCTGATACCTGTTTCAAAGGTAGGCTACGGGCGCGTTAGCGTCCTAGCCTAGTTCTACAAAATAGTTACATATGTAACTATTTTGTAGAACTTCCACTATATAACAGTTTAAAGGCAAGGAGGAGGTGAAAGCAGATGTTTAATGACTTTACAGACGAACAAAGACACAACCAAGAACGCGACCATGACCGTAATCACAACCACAATCATGACCAAGACCCTTCCGGTAAATTTAGTAAGGTTTGCGAGGTAAATGCCAGCGAGGATATTAGGTATACCGTGCCGGTTGAAATTAGAGGGCATATAAATACCCATGATGTAAATATTGAATGTATGGGGCATGAAATCATAAAAGAGCGTAACTGTAAGAAAAATGTACGTAGGTTTAAAATACGCCAGAAGATTCATGTGTGCATCCCTATCGACTGTGTTGCTGAGGTTGAAATAGGAGATGGTGATGTGGATTTCAGTTCACAAGAAGCCTAAAACCAGCGCTCAATAAGCAGCCCAGCGCCTTTGCCGGCAATTTTACGCCACTTTTCTTCGCGCACTCATTGATTAACGTAAAATTGCCAACGCAAAGGCGTATGCTTCATTATTAGCCGCCGGTTCTTAGAACATTTAAGTGCTTAAAGCCCACAGCACAAATAAATTATACAGGTATAGCTGACGTACTTCAGAAACGTGATTAGAAAACATTAAATTTTTGTCGCAAGGCAAGGAAGCGACAACGACGCTTGCAATGCATTTTTTGCGGAGCAAAAAATTGCTTTCCATAATGTATGCGCTTTCCTAGCCAAAGGCTAGGA
>Ga0131853_10025000_pt1 | contig 10766 bp, 9 predicted proteins | sample TergutLab28metaG_FD_92764 | JGI IMG/M metagenome (GOLD analysis project Ga0131853, IMG submission 92764) | Labiotermes labralis P1 segment gut microbial communities from Petit-Saut dam, French Guiana - Lab288 P1 (version 2) (version 2) | ecosystem: Host-associated > Arthropoda: Insects >... | reverse complement strand
AGCTTCGTCGCGACCACGATCCAGGGCGACAAGGACCCGGCCAAGGTCGGCACCGACGCGAAGTTCTTCCCGTTCCCGTCGGTCAACGGCTCGCAGCCGTCGGTCGAGGCCGCGGGCGACTTCGCGGTGGCCTTCTCCAAGAGCCCGGCGGTCCAGGCCTTCCTGCAGTACCTCGCCGGGCCGGACGCCGCCAAGGCGCTGGTCTCGGCGCCGGACAGCGGCTTCATCTCGGCCAACAAGAACCTCGACAGCTCGGCCTACCCGGACAGCACCTCGGCGCAGCTCGCGCAGGACATCGTCAGCGTCGGCGACAACTTCCGCTTCGACATGTCCGACCAGGCGCCGGCCGCGTTCGGCGGCACGCCGAACAAGGGCGAGTGGGCCGACCTGCAGACCTTCCTGCAGAACGTCAACGTGCAGCAGTCCCAGCAGTCACTCGAGAAGGACGCCAATGCGGCGACCGGCTGGTAGGTCGGCAGCCGCCGCCAGGATCCGGCCGCCGGGGGAGAAGCGCTGGCTCGCCGCGCTCTTCCTCGGCCCGGCCGCGATCCTGCTGCTCGCGATCCTGATCTACCCGCTGATCTACTCGATCGTCCGCAGCCTCTACAGCGACCAGTCCTCGGGCGCGGCCGGCAGCCTGATCTGGCTGCGCAACTACAAGTCGGTCTTCACCGACCAGGGCACCCAGCGCGCCATCGAGAACAACATCATCTGGGTGGTCGTGGTCCCGGCCGTCGTCACCATCCTCGGCCTCATCTTCGCGGTGCTCACCGAGCACATCCGCTGGGCCACCGCGTTCAAGACCGTGCTGTTCGTGCCGATGGCGATCTCCGGCCTCGCGGTCGGGGTCACCTTCGGGCTCATCTACAGCGACCAGCCCAGCCGCGGGCTGGCCAACACCGTCACCATCGGGATCCACAACCTGTTCAGCTCCAACCAGGGCTATCCGGGCGAGCACCCGCTCGACAACAGCGTGGTCAAGGGCAGCACGTCGAAGGGCTACACCACGGTGTCGACGTACGACTCGGGCTCGGTGGCCAAGATGCCGCTGGTCGGCCTCAGCCTGACCGCGCCGCCCGCCGGACTCGAGCCCGCGCCCACGCCGACCCCCTCGTCGGGCCTGGTCGGCGTGGTGTGGAACGACTTCAAGCTCGGTGGCGGCGGCACCCCCAAGCAGGTGGACCCCGGCGAGCTCGGCCTGTCCGGGCTGACCGTCCAGGCGCTGCAGAACGGCCAGGTGGTCGCCACCACGACGACCAGGGCCGACGGGACGTTCGCGTTCCCGTCGCTCACCTCGAGCGGCTATCAGCTCCACCTGCCACCGTCGAACTTCACCGCGTCCTTCGGCGGGGTCAACTGGCTCGGCGGCACCAAGATCACGCCCGTCGGGCCGAGCGTGATCACGCTCGCGATCATCCTCGCCTACCTGTGGGTGTACGCCGGGTTCGCGATGGTGCTCCTCGCGGCCGGCATGGCCGCGATCCCACGCGACGCGCTCGAGGCCGCCCGGATGGACGGCGCGACCGAGTGGCAGGTGTTCCGGCGGATCACAGCGCCACTGCTCGCGCCCGTCCTGCTGGTCGTCTTCGTGACGATGGTGATCAACGTCCTCAAGGTGTTCGACCTGGTCTTCATCATCTCCCAGAGCGCCGGCGCCAACGGGAAGTACGCCGACGTGCTGGCCACCCAGCTGTTCGACTCCTACGGCACCCAGCAGTACGGCATCGCCAGCGCGATCGGCGTCATCCTGGTGATCCTGGTGCTGCCCGCGATGGCCTTCAACATCCGCCGCTTCCGGCAGGAGTCACGATGACCTCTCTAGGCAGCACCGACATCGTCACCGGCTCGATCGACCGGTCCCTGCCCGCGCGCATCGTCGGCGCGTTCGGGGGCGGGGTGCTCCGCATCGCCCTGATCGTCATCGCGCTGCTGTGGCTGGTGCCGACCTTCGGCCTGCTGATCGAGTCGCTGCGCGACCCGTCGACGTACACCGCGGGCGGCTGGTGGCAGATCTTCTCCCACCCGGCACAGCTGACCTGGGACAACTACTCCACGCTGCTGAAGAACAGCGCCGTGACGTCGTCGTTCAAGAACACCGTGCTCATCACCGTGCCGGCGACCATCCTGGTCATCCTGATCGGCGCGGCGGCGGGCTACGCGTTCGCGTGGATGGAGTTCCCCGGGCGCGACTGGCTCTTCCTCGGCGTGGTCGCGCTGCTGGTCGTGCCGATCCAGATCGCGCTGATCCCGGTGGTCAAGCTCTACACCCGGCTCGGGATCTCCGGCTCGATCGTGTCGGTGATCATCTTCCACGTCGCCTTCGGGCTGCCGTTCGCGATCTTCCTGCTGCGCAACTACTTCGCCGGGATCCCGCGCGACCTGATGGAGGCCGCGCGGATGGACGGCGCGAGCGAGGGCAGGATCTTCTTCCGGCTGGTGCTGCCGCTGGGCCTGCCGGCGATCGCGTCGCTGGGGATCTTCCAGTTCCTGTGGGTGTGGAACGACCTGCTGGTCGCGCTGATCTTCGCCGGGCCGTCCAACCAGCCGTTGACCGTCGTGCTCGCGTCCCAGACGCGGCAGTTCGGCTCCAGCATCGACATCCTCGCGCCGGGCGCGTTCCTGTCGCTGGTCATCCCGCTGGCGGTCTTCCTCGGCTTCCAGCGGTTCTTCGTCCAGGGCGTGATGGCGGGCTCGGTCAAGTAGCCGGAGCGGCGTCCGCGTCGGCGGCGTCGAGGCGGAGGCCCGCGATGGCCGGCCGGGTCGCGCCGACGATGCCGACGAGCACGCACAGCGCGACGCTGCCGAGCTGGACGTCGCGGGTGCCGAAGGCGAGCGCGAGCGGGCCGACCACGATCTGGCCGATCGGCATCGCGACGAACGAGAAGAAGCCGTCGATCGCCATCACGCGGGAGAGCATGTCCTCGCGCACCTTCTCCTGGACGGTCAGGTTCCAGGCGAGGCTGAGGATGCTGAGGCCGACCCCGGAGACGAAGAACGCCACGGCGAGCGCGCCCGTGCTCACGTAGGTGCCGAGCACCAGCATCGGGACGCCGGTGAGGGTGAACGCGAGGACGCAGGTGCGCAGCGGACGGCGGATCGGCAGACGTGCCACGAACATCGCCGACACGAAGATCCCCAGCGCCTCGCCGGCGCGGGCGAAGCCCCAGCCGTCGCTGCCGATCGTGCCCTTGGCGATCACCGGGCCGAGCACGCTGATCGACCCGCTGATCAGCGCGTTGAAGACCAGCGAGCAGGAGGCGATCGGGATGACCCAGCCGAGCGCCCGCACGAAGGACCAGCCGGCGACGAAGTCGCCGATCACGCTGGGCCTGCGGTCGGGACGCTCGCCTGCGGGCAGTCGGACCAGGCTCAGGAAGCCCGCGGCGGCGACGTACGTCAGCGCGTCGACGGCGAGGCACCAGCCGGCCCCGACGGTCGCGACCAGGACGCCGGAGACGGCCGGACCGACGATGCGCAGCGAGCTGTCGGACTGCCCGACCAGGAGGTACGCCGCCTTGCGCTCCTCGGACGGCAGCAGGATCGGGACCATCCCGTGGAACGCCGGATAGCTGACGGCGAAGACCGTGCCGCTGACGAACTGCAGCACCACCAGCTCCCACACCCGGGCCTCGTGCGTGAGCACTAGGACCGCGCTGACCGACTGGACCGCTCCCTGGAGCAGGTTGCAGCCACGCAGCACGAGCGCCCGAGGCAGCCGGTCGGCGATCGCGCCGCCGAGCAGCATGAACGCGACCATCGGGACCGTCCACGCCGCGGCGACCAGCCCCAGCGCTGAGGCGGAGTCGCTGATCGCCAGCACCGCGAACGAGAGGGCGATGCCCGACATCGAGGAGCCGGCGCTGTTGACGACCTCGCCGAGGAAGAAGCTGCGGAAGTTCGGGTTGCGCAGCGGCGTGAGGTGGCTGCGCAGACCCATGGGAGGACGCTATCGGTCACGGCGACCCGCCCGGGCCCCATTTCGCCCACGGCGGACAGTGGGTACCAGGAGACGTGCGAGCACCCGAACCCGCGCTGGCCACGCTGAGTCGCGACCCGGTCTTCGGCGAGGGCTGGATCCACGAGCGCAAGCTCGCCGGCATGCGCTGCCTGGCCGGCCGCGACGCCGGCGGGGCGGTGCTGTGGTCGCGCACCGGCCGCGACATCACCGCCGGCTTCCCGGAGGTCGCCGAGGCACTGGCCCGTCAGGAGGCCGGGTCCTTCGTCGTGGACGGCGAGATCGTCGCGTTCGAGGGCCCGCGGACCAGCTTCGAGCGGCTGCAGCCGCGCATCCACGCCTCCAGCGCGACCGCCGCCCGGCACAGCGGCGTGGCCGTGTTCCTCTACGTGTTCGACGTGCTCGAGATCGACGGCGAGGACCAGCGCGGCCTGCCGCTGCGCGAGCGCAAGGCCCGGCTGCGGCGGCTGCTGCGGTACGCCGGACCGCTGCGGTTCACGACCCACCGCAACGCCGCGGGGCCGGCGTACCTCCGCCAGGCCTGCGGCAGGGGCTGGGAGGGCCTGATCGCCAAGCGGGCCGACGACGCGTATGCGTCGGGTCGCTCGAAGACGTGGCTCAAGCTCAAGTGCGAGGCCGGCCAGGAGCTGGTGATCGGCGGCTACACCGAGCCCGAGGGCAGCCGCGAGGGCATCGGCGCGCTGCTGCTCGGCTACTACCGCGAGGGCAGTCTGCGCTACGCCGGCAAGGTGGGCACCGGCTTCGACCGCAGGACGCTGATCGACCTGGCGGAGCGGCTGGGCCGGCTGGAGACCGAGCGGTCGCCGTACGACGCCGGCAACGTGCCCGGCAAGGGCGTGCACTGGGTGCGACCCGAGCTGGTCGCGCAGATCGCCTTCACCGAGTGGACGACCGCCGGCCAGCTGCGGCATCCGCGCTACCTCGGTCTGCGGACGGACAAGTCGGCCGAGGATGTGGTGCGCGAGTGAGGGTGCAGGGGATCGAGATCCCGCGGCCCGAGAAGGAGCTCTTCGCCGACGGCACGACGAAGGGCGACCTCGCGACCTACTACGCGGACGTCGCCCGGCGGATGCTGCCGCACCTGCGCGACCGGGTCGTGTCGATGCAGCGCTTCCCCGACGGCGTCGAGGCCGGCGGGTTCTACGAGAAGAGGGTGCCGGGGCACTTCCCCGACTGGGTGCGCCGCGCCCGGGTCGACACCGACGACGGCAGCCAGGAGCAGGTCGTCGTGCAGGACGCGCGCACGCTGGCCTACCTGGCGGGGCAGGCGTGCATCACGCCGCACACCTGGCTCAGCCGGGTGGAGCGACCGACGCGGCCCGACCAGATGGTCTTCGACCTCGACCCCTCGGTCGACGATCTCGCCGCGGTCCGGCGGGCGACCCGGCTGACCGGAGACCTGCTGGGCGAGCTGGGGCTGCCGGCGTACCTGAAGACCACCGGCTCGCGCGGCTATCACGTCGTCGTGCCGCTGCGGGCGGAGCTCGACTTCGACGAGGTCCGCGACGTGGCGCACCGGGTCGCCGCGCTGTTGGCCCGCCGTGAGCCGGACCTGCTGACCGTCGAGCAGCGGACCTCCGAGCGCGGCGACCGGGTCTTCGTCGACTACCTGCGCAACGGCTACGGCCAGACCGCGGTGCCGCCGTACGCCGTGCGCGCGCGGGAGCGCCCGAGCGTCGCGACGCCGATCCCGTGGGACGACCTGGGCCGGGTGCGGCCCGACCAGTACACGGTCGGGCGCCCGCGCCGGGGCGCCGACCCGTGGCAGGGCATGCGGCGCCGCGCCACCGGGCTGCGCCGGGCGCGACAGCGCCTCGACCGGCTCGAGGAGGACTAGGCCTGGCAGTCGGGGCACCGGAAGCCGCGCCGGCCTCCGGAGGAGTAGGCCCGCACCGTGCCCCTGTCCCGCGGACAGCGAGCGCCGTCGACCCGGCGCGGGGTGAGCCAGGTGCGGGGCATCTGCCCGGGATCGGCACCGCGCTCGACGGCGAGGCGCAGCACGCGGCCCAGCTGGCGGTGGAGGCGGCGCAGGTCGGCGTCGTCGAGCGAGGCCACGGCCCGGGTGGGGTCGAGGCGGGCCTGGAAGCAGATCTCGTCGGAGTAGACGTTGCCGATGCCGCAGATCCGGCTCTGGTCCATCAGCAGGCCGTTGAGGCTGCCGCGGCCCTGGCGGGCCAGGTCGGCGAGGTCGCCGGCGGAGAGCGAGAGCGCGTCGGGGCCGAGGTCCTGGTCGGCGGCGTACTGCTCCTCGGAGTCGGCGAGCGCGACCCGGCCCAGCCGGCGCTGGTCGACCAGCCCGAGCCGGCGGCCGTCCTCGAAGTCGAAGAGCACGCGGGTGTGATCGTCCTCGGCCCGGTCGTCGAGCTCGAGGCGCCCGGTCATGCCGAAGTGCAGCACCAGGAGCCCGCCCCCGGACAGGGAGACCAGCAGGTGCTTGCCGCGACGGGCTGTGCCGGTCCACTCGTGCCCGCGCAGCGCGCGACCGAGTGCGGCGGCCGAGGTGCCGTGCAGCATCCGCGCGTCGCTGACCTCGACCCGCGCCAGGGTGCGGTGCAGGCAGGAGCGTGCCAGCGTGCGGCGATAGACCTCGACGTCCGGCAGCTCGGGCATACCAGGACGGTGACCGCCGCCGGGCCGGCTATGCAGCGACGTGGTCGGTGAGCGGCGCCGGGCGGCCGAAGAGGTAGCCCTGGGCGAGCTCGCAGCCGAGCCGGCGCAGCACGGCGGCCTGATGCTCGGTCTCGACGCCCTCGGCGATGACGGTCAGCCCGAGCGCCCGGCCCATCGCGATCATCGCCTGGAGGATCGGCGTGTGCTGGTCCTCGTGGGTGATGGAGCGGACGAACGACGCGTCGACCTTGAGGATGTCGAGCGGGAACTTGTCGAGCCAGCGCATCGAGGAGTAGCCGGTGCCGAAGTCGTCGATGGCGATCCGTACGCCGAGCTCGCGGATGAGCAGCAGCGAGCGGGCGACCTGCTCGTCGCCGGCGTCGAAGACCGCCTCGGTGACCTCGACCACCAGCTGCTCCGGGGAGAGCCAGGAGGCGGCGAGGGCGGTGCGGAAGGCCTCGGGATACTCGGGGGAGCGGAGCTCCTCGATCGACACGTTCACCGAGACCGAGATCGGGCTGCCGTCGGCGTTCCAGCGGGCGGCGGCCCGGCCGGCGTTGTCGAGGGTCCAGGCGCCGAGGGAGTGGATGGCGCCGGTGCGCTCGGCCTGGGGCACGAACTCGCCGGGCGGCACCATGCCGCGGCGCGGGTGCTCCCAGCGGACCAGCGCCTCGCGGCTGACGACCGCGCGGTCGGAGAGCCGGACGACCGGCTGGTAGTGCAGGACCATCTCGCCGTTGCCGATCGCGGCCTCGAGCTCGCTGGCCGCCCGGCCGGGGTCGCCGTAGACGGCGATCTGGTCGCGACCGGCCGACTTGGCGTCGTACAGGGAGACGTCGACGCGGCCCATCAGGATCGAGGCGGAGTCGCCGCGCTGCCAGGCGGCGACGCCGGCCGAGACCCGTAGGTCGTCGGGCAGCAGCGTGCGCAGGAAGTCGGCGAGGTCGGCCGCCCGGCCCAGCGGGGTGTCGAGCAGCAGCAGCGCGAACTCGTCGCCGCCGTAGCGCGCCAGCTCGGCCGATGGCGGCAGGGCACGGCGCCAGCGGGTCGCGCACAGCTGCAGGAGCCGGTCGCCGCTCTGGTGGCCGGAGGTGTCGTTGATCGACTTGAAGTGGTCGATGTCGAGCAGCACGATCGACAGCCGCCCGTGGTCGCGCTCGGCGCGGTCGATGGCCGTCTCGAGGACGCGGTCGAAGCCGCGGCGGTTGAGCAGCATCGTCAGCGGGTCCTGCTCGGCGGCGTCGGCGTTGCGGGCCAGCCAGGCCACCACGCCGGCGATGATGAGGAGCACCATCTCCAGCACCATGATCGGTCCGGCGTGGAGGCCGGCCCGGGCGAGCACGGCCGCCGAGGCGGCCATCGCCAGCGCCACGTGGATCCCGGCGCCGACCCACGAGAAGAAGTAGGCCGCGTCGAGGACGATGAAGGCGAACGTCGGCGCGAGGGCCACCGTCGCGACCTCGCCCTGGGCGGACATCACCACGCCGCTGAGGACCACGACGCCACCGGCCACCAGCACGTGGTAGACCGCACGTGGGAAGTGCTTGCCGAAGCGGAGGGTGACCAGTCCGACGACCGCGGCGATGCCCGCGATGACGTGGGCCGCCAGCGGGTGGTCGAGCGGGAAGCCGACGGTGTGGATCAGCACCAGGAAGACGATGCCGTTGGCGTAGAGGAGTCCGGTCGTCCCGGCCAGGACCGCGGGACGTGCGACCGTCGGGACGCGCAGCAGCGCCGGCCGGTGGAGGGCCCCCCGGATCCGGGGCTCCGCGGTCGATCGCGCGCGTGTCACCGTCGTATGTCCCTTCGGGGCTCCGCCCCCGTTGATGTGGCGCGTCCCTGCCCCACGCCGCGAAGAGTAGGCCATCTCAGCGGTCTAGAGCACGTCTTTCGGAAGACAGGCTTCCTGAGAGTCTCTCCGGCGGCGGAAACACTCAGGCGGGCGCCGTCGACGCCGATGAGATGGGGAGTACGCCGGACCACCCGAAGGATCCAGGAGACACCCGTGACGCAGGCCGAGCTCGGTGCGAGCGACGCCCACCTCCCCATGGCGGTGGGCGAGCACGCCCTCGCGGAGGAGCCTGCGGAGGGCGAGCTGGTCGACGACGTACCCGAGGCGCTCGAGGAGGTGCTCGACCACGACGACCTCGCGGACGGGCCCCCCGAGGACCGGTCCGAGGAGACCGAGCCGGAGGAGGAGCCGGCCGATCCCGCCGACCTCGCCCGGCTGCGCTTCGTCGAGATGGTCGAGGAGCGGGTCAAGCGGCTGCGCTATTCCCACGCGCTCACCCGCCACGTCTACACGACCGAGGAGAAGCTGATCCGCGGCGTCGTCGACCGGCGCGCCGCCGTGTGGGTGCCGACCTTCACCTTCGTCGCGATCGTGGGCAGCGCCGTGGCGGCGGTCGTGCTGGCCAGCCGGCTCAAGAGCGACCCCGTCGACGACTACGGCACCCAGTTCTACGTCGTCCTGGGTGCGGTCGGGCTCCTCGCCGCGTCGTTCGTCGCGCTGTTCCGCTCGGAGGTCTACTTCGACCGGCTCCGCCCGCGCGGCCGGCTCGTGCGCGCCGACGTCGCCGACGCCTACGACGTCGTCCAGGACGCGCCGCGGGTCTTCGTCGAGCTCGGCGCGACCCGCGACGTGCTCGAGCGGGTCGCGGAGTTCGGGCCGACCGCGGAGCGGCTGGTCGACGCCCTGGTGGACTACGCCGGCGTCGGCGGCACGCTGATGCGCGCCCACCCGGCCTACGACCGGGTGATCCGGATGCGCGCCGAGGTCGAGGTCCTCGCCCTGCTCCTCGAGGACGCCGGCGCCACGGACCCGACCGCGCCCCGCCGGGTCGACGACCTCTCCACGCCGTTGCCGCGGCCCGACCAGGTCGCCGACTTCGAGAGCCTCGGCGACATCGCGGTCTTCATCGAGCAGCCCTGAGCGGTCCTGACATCCTGGGCCGGTGACCGAGATCGTCCCCGAGGGCCCGGGCTTCGTGCTGCGCAAGGACGGCATGAGCCAGTCCCACGTCGATCTCGACGACCCCACCCTGCTGGCCTTCGACTACGTACGCCGGATCGGCGACGTGCTCGACGCGGCGGCCCCGGCGGGGGAGCCGCTGCGGGTGGTGCACGTCGGCGGCGCGGCGCTCACGCTGCCGCGCTACGTCGCCGCCACCCGGCCGCGATCGGCCCAGATCGTGCTGGAGCCCGACGAGGAGCTGACCGCGCTGGTCCGCGAGCGGCTGCCGCTGCCGGCCCGCTCGGGGATCAGGGTGCGGCCGCAGGACGGCCGCACGGGTCTGTCCGGGCTGCGCGACGACAGTGCCGATGTGCTGGTCCTGGACGCCTTCGCCGACGGCCGGGTGCCGGGCTCGCTGGTCACCGGCGAGGCGTTCGCGCAGATGCGCCGCGTGGTGGCCCGGGGCGGGCTGCTGGTCGCCAACCTGGTCGACGGTGCGCCCTTCGCCCACGTGCGACGGTCGCTGGCCGGGGTGCGGGAGAGCTGGCGCGAGGTGCTCGTGTCGGCCGAGCCCGCGACCCTGCGCGGTCGCCGGCAGGGCAACCTGATCGTGGTGGCCGGTGGCACCGTCCCTGCCGACGCGCTGGCCGTCCGCGCCGGCACCGGCGTGGCGCCGTACCGGATCCTGAGCGGCACCGCGGTGAGCGACTCGCTCGGCGGCGGGCGGCCGTTCACCAACGCCGACGCCGAGGACGGGCCGGAGCCGGATCGACCCTGATCTCGCTACACTCCGCGCAATGGCGGGCTATCGAGGTCGACGGGGGAGTGATCCCCGCTGACATCTGTGCTGTTCCTGCTCCTCGCCGTGGTCCTGGTGCTGGCCTGCGGCGTCTTCGTCGCCGCCGAGTTCGCGCTGGTCACGGTCGACCGCGCCAAGGTCGACCAGAAGGCCGACGCCGGCGACCGGTCGGCCCGCGGCGTGCAGCGCGCGGTCCGGTCCCTGTCGACCCATCTCTCCGGCGCCCAGCTCGGCATCACGCTGACCAACCTCGGCATCGGCTGGCTGGCCGAGCCGGCGATCGGCGACCTGATCGACTCGCCGCTGCGCGGGATCGGCATGCCCGAGGGCGCCGTACGGCCCACCGCGCTGGCCCTCGCGCTGGTGATCTCCTCGATCGTGACGATGCTCTACGGAGAGCTGGTGCCGAAGAACGTCGCGCTCGCGCT
>Ga0131853_10024999_pt1 | contig 10766 bp, 3 predicted proteins | sample TergutLab28metaG_FD_92764 | JGI IMG/M metagenome (GOLD analysis project Ga0131853, IMG submission 92764) | Labiotermes labralis P1 segment gut microbial communities from Petit-Saut dam, French Guiana - Lab288 P1 (version 2) (version 2) | ecosystem: Host-associated > Arthropoda: Insects >... | reverse complement strand
TGGCTTTTAATGTGACTTTAGCAAGGCAAAGAAATATAGCTCCCTGATGATGGTCTTAGGACCGAAACATGTCGGAGCAGTTTTAGTGTTTTAATTTGTAAATTTTATATAAGTGCATTAATTGGTATAATAATTGACTAGACAACATGCACGGTGTAACAATAAAAAAAATTACGAATGGAATTTGATATATATTTTCCCTATGTTTGACTGTAAAAATGTGTATAGTAATACAAATTTATAAAATGTTCAGCTTACATTTCCGAGTTTTTCTGATCTACTTTCCGAAATGTCCAAGTTTCAGTACCATAAAAAGCTACGCTCCAAATGTAATATTTCAAGTTTCTTCTTTAAATTTAAATTCAATTTCTCTGCCAAAAATGAAGTTCTTGTTTTTTAACTCCCCTTTAATTACACCTATACGTCTTGCATGATTTGTTATCATGTTATCCAAAGAGCTAAAACATTCCACATTCTCCGGTTGTGTGATTTGTCATAATTTATACTGGGGATGGTTGACTTCCAATTCTCAACATCTTAGTTTCTGCACGTTTATTTCCATTCCATAGCATCTTCCAATTTCAGTTATTCTATCAATTATGCATTATAGCACCGTTTTTTCCCTCAGCCAGTAGCGTGAGTTCATTTGCGTATTTTGAAGTACGAATTACTTTTGTTCATAAAATTTGATGCACGTTCAGAATATGTGTAACAACAAAGGCGAAAACAATGAAATATTAAGAAAATTCAGAATTTGTTTTATTTTAAACTAATTAATGGAAACTTAAAAATAATATATGATAAGATGTCTGTGATTGGGAAGTATTTTTTTTTTTTTAAATTTATGCACACTTTACTAAATGTCACATGTTGCGGATCCTTGCATTTATGAATTCCTAATCAGTTGCCTTGGATAAAGCGGTCGTACTTGTGAAGTTAGTATACGTGCCTGCTTGTGAATTTGAAGGTGAGTACCGCTTAGTTTTTAAGTCTGAAGTTACATTCATAAAGTAAGTATTCCGTTATATTATCTTTCTTCTTTTCCTCATCTTCTCCCCTTCAGTAAATAAAATCACGGATATATAATTTATTTCCTCAAAAGAAGAATATTATTTTGCCTTCTTCGAAATCTACTCAAAATACAATAAAATCGTCACGGGCAGACAGCCCGTGTTAAGGTGTGAAAGTTCTCCAACGTTTCAGGGGCTGACTCTAAACTTATCTTCAGGGTGCTAATGATGGCTTAGTAAAACCAAGACTGATAACTAGGTGCCCTACTGTGTGGTGCGTATGTCCCGTTGCGTATATCGACAGAACTTAAACTTATTATAGCACACAAATGACTGAAACTTAAGACTATAGGCCTACTAACGCAAAATTTAAAAATTTACTTTCAGTGGCGTTTCACAAAGCCGATAACGATGTGAGTGCGTGACAGAAGTGATTAGATATAATTGCTTACACTCTTATATAATCTATCTTAAATATTCGTTTATGGGTAATTATGCTTAGAACATGTTTTTTCTTCTTCCAGATGAGTGATTAGATAGTAATTTTCTCTGTAAGACGCTCCTGTCCCATACTGAGTAACGTTCACTGTACCATTACACTTATTCTTAACACACACGCTAGATATGTCCATAAAGATAAGCGAACGAACAAAACATAATATATGGAAGGTAAATAAATGTAGCCTAATTAAAGAACCGTGGTAGTTAGAAAGCAATAACACAGGGACACAAAATTAACTTCTTACAAAACCTTAGATTTCTATCTTTGTTTTTAGAATGGGGTAAGGGAAACCGAATGGATAAATTTTTCCTTGCTCAGTATAGCAATTAAGTATTACGCATTTTCTTTGAAACATGTCCCTGCGACATTTACCAGGAATTTAGCCCAGCGGTGTGAATCACTCAATTAATATGCGTTCCTGGTAATGGTTCGAATATACGTTGGGTTAGACCAGATTATTAAAAGACTTGATACAATAAATGGGACGCTTAATGTATTCGAAGTAACGCTGCCAGCATTTAGTTCTTCAATTTAAACTTGCAGTTCCTTAAATTAGTTAATTAAACTCAGGAGTTTGTGATGCAAAAGATAACCAACAAGGGTTGAAATGCGTCCTCAGGTCTGAGTACTACAGCATGTATTTTAAAATTACATTTTTATATACAGCACTGGGCTTGATATTCATTTCCCACGAAAATCTTGTGACAGGATAATTAAACTTCATGTCTCTCTTCCTCAAATAAATACGCGATGTCACTGACTTTAGTTCCCCTAAGGGTTACGCTGCAACTTAGTGTTAGCTCTTTTACGAATGCGGTTGAAATGCATTTACATGTAACAACCCGGAAGATTAATAGAATATAATTTTTTCACGTTATACAATTCTATATCTACGTATTTCTGATCAGCGTCAACACTATTAAATCTTGGGAGACTTGCAGGAGAGCATGACAAATCAGTTTTGGGGAAGAATATATATTGTACCCTTTTATCTGTCGTCTTAAGCGTTAATCTGATAAAAATCGCATTTCACAAGTGTAAATCTTTTTGCATTACTGAGTGTGGTTCTTTTGTTAACCATGGAAGACCGTGCATTACACTTAGAATGTTGACGGGATACCTGTGTCAATATAGGGTAAAAATGTTTGCTTAGAAATTTCTCTTAGATGTGCCACTAGTATTTAACTTTGCACCGTGCATTTTGAATTCTACGTGGTGCACACACTAACAAATGCACTATTTATTAACTCCGTTAAAAGTTTTAATTTACATCAAAATACACAATAACATCGCTCCTACATGTTTCGGTCCTTAGTGACCAACATCAGGGAGCTTTATCTGTACCTAACTAAAGTTATGTTTATGTTAAAACATTCGGTAAAATTACGTCGTTATATATATTTGGTGATGTGGCAGCATGTCGTAAAGCGGCATGTGTGTTGTGTGCAGTGCACTGTGCACTGCACACAACACACATGCCGCTCTAGGACATGCTGCCACATCACCTAATTTACATAACGACGTAAATTTACCGAGTGTTTTAACATAAATATAGCTTTAGTTAAGTACAGATAAAGCTCCCTGATGACGTTCATTAAGGACCGAAACATGTAGGAGCGGTATTATTGTGTACTTTAATGTAAATTTTAAACTTTTAACCAAGTTAATAAATAGTGTATTTGTTGGTGTGTGAACTACATAGATTTGTTACTAATATTTACATTTTGAAATAATATTAAGTTGGATTGTTTGTGTCCTGAATAAATAAAATTCATTATCACTTAAGAACTTGAATCTTGGAAATTTTCTGTTTAACATATATGTTTATTTGTTTGTAAAAATGCCCTGCATATGCGTACCAATAATCAGATCCTCTGCTGTTTGTCTGTGTGAAATAACGATTGTCGAAATTTATTTCGAAGAGCTTTTGTGAAATTTCGTGCATTTAGTTGGTTGTAATTGTAGTGCGAGTAGTTGTATCACAATGCACGGTATAAACAATGTAAAATTTGTTGGAGTTTAAGTCATGAACATTAGAACAGCAAAATGAAATCTTTTTGGAATTGTTCTTGATTTATTTGAGGTACTGGATTTGACAGGATTGGACTATCATTACGAAAATTCTTGTCATATTATTCTGTCTTCGGTTAGGAAAAGATCCTGTTACTTTAAAAATTATTCCCGTTATTAAAATCCCCGATTTTGGTGAGTTTTGTTGGCGGTTTCGTGTTTCATGTTATTGAAACTTCAGATTATAATACTAGGAATTGGTTAATGTGATTACGTTTCTTTACTCCTGTATCTCATTGCATTATAGTAATGTCACTTGCGTACTATACTTACACTGACGGTACAAGTGAATATGTTCCTACATTCCTTACCATACTCTGTATCACACATACGAGTTAAAATCCTAATTGTTACAGACGGAAGTTTAAAATAAAAAGTTCAACATCTCAAGGCATTCAGCAGATATTAATTAATGGCTTAGTTAATTAGGGTGATAACATCACTAATTAGGGACTGAAGTGAGATGATTTAATTAATCTCTGATATTTTGATCTTTCATAAGCGACCTTTAAGGAAACCTCCTGTCAAGTTTCCTTTCGAGAAAACTTGTCTCAATTGCAAGTAGCGAGTCAGCGCCCAGTTGGATATTCGTCTTTTATAGAATACAGAATTCGGTCAGTTTTACGAGTTATAAATGTCTGTCAACGTAAGTGCGAAGTTTTATTTTTAAATAACAACGGCTGATCATGAAAACTGCGAGTGTTTCATGAAATTGCCCTGTTCTGCATCTATACCAAAGGGTAGTATTCAAAACAACATTACAGTGAGGGAGAAAACTGTTTCTGATGACAGGTGTGATGGCGTGCTTGAGAATTCCATGACATGAACGCCTTCCTGTATCTGAAACACCAGTTCTACTCTGTAAAATATATGCGGGTGTGCTGCAGCCTCGCTCAAAGTGGCAAGTTAAGTAGCTCAAACATAGGTTATTCTGAGCCACAGCATCACCCAATTTAATCAGATTTCTGTGTGTGGAAACTAATTTCTTTTGAACATGAACTAACAAGTTTTTCTGTTCGGGTAACAGTTTTTCTCTTGCGGGCAAGAAGATCATGATTCAGAATTCACAATAACTTCCTGTTCAGTAAGTTTAAATAGAAATACAGCGATTTGCCAGCCCTGTTCTTGTTTCTCATCAGATTCATTTTTTGGTAGAACTAAGCTATAATGAAAGACAATAATAAATTTGTTTCCGTCAAACACAAAAATATTTCTTTTCAGTCATTAGACCATCATCATCAGGCTATCTTCACATAAAATTAAAAACAGGTTACATGTAGTGCACATTAAATTCAATGTCGTATCCCATACGTTTTTTCTATAGCAAGAACCGAGACGGAGGATTCAGTTTTAACAGGCAGTGAAATTCGGCATCCGGTAACATATTAAACCATCCTTCTCCCACTGTTAGAAACAGAGTTTGCGGATATAACCAGCACGTTCTGAATAGCAGCACTGACTAGAAAGTGCTACCGTGTAGTGAGGAGAAGATACCCGTAGTAAAGAGTGGTATATTTCGTTTATCCGTTGTACATTGAGATATTTTAATACATATTTTTTAAACTATTATTAAAATATATTTCATTTACTAATTTGATTTTGTGTTTCATCTCAGTGTAAATAATATTTGTGTAGTAATATTTCATTTAGAAGTAGCGAGCTGGAAATGGGGACCGATCCTGTCCCCAAGACCAGAAAAGTCCAAGTCAATGACTCCTATACAATACAGGATCGTCAGGGCTCTATTGTTTAGGCTGTGCCTTTAATTTTACTTTATCTGTTTCAAAGAATGAAGAATGAACTTTGAATTGTACTTGAACGTTAAATAATTCTCATGATTATTTGAAGACTGGTCGACTCATTCATAATTCTTATAAATTTTAAATTTAAACTTCTGATGCCTAACGACCCCTATAGGGGCCGTACCGTACCGCTAACCTCTAAAGTTGCATTTTATATATTTATTCAACAAATACGGGTACTGAATATTTTAAACATGGTGTATGCTGTCCGTCTTTTTCTCTTCAAAATGCAGTTTGTTTCATAATTCTAACGTGTTTGGTTCCTGTATTATTCACATTTTATATACAGAGTGTGCTAAAGTTAAAAAAATAATTCCGGCGCCAAAAGGTTAATGTTCAAGAGCCTCTAACATTTACTGGTCTGGTTACTCCGCTTGCAGAAAAAGAAAAATCTTAGGGCGCTGGTTGTAATGAACAAGAAGTGCAAGAACGACTGCAGCTGCGCATTTTATTTGAAAGTTATACAGAATTTACATCACCATAATAACCATCATTACTATCACGTGGCACTTCTCCGCCTGATCCAAACACTGGGACCAAATCTAATTCGTATTGTATTGAACGTATTTGCCGTCTTCTAGTTCAGACTTTTGTTGAAAGATTAGTTTTAGGATTAGGTTATTAGACTTCTATCCTCTGGTCGGGTCATTGATTTTCAGATCTGTTATTTTATTGCTGTCTATTGTTCAGAATTTTGTGATATTTATTATTACGTTTTGATCTGTCATTCTTAAAGCTTAGCTCTCGCTAACGAAATGTCTTACTCCTTGTTTGTTACGTCATTAAGGTGCAGCAGAGATATTGTAATGTTTGCTTGTTTGGTGATAAACGCACTTGAACATACCGTGCATACCAATAGTCCGTTTGGCACCAAGGGCGATTTCAGTTGTCTTGAATCCCCCACATTTATTCATACTGTAACCTTTTGCGTCTTCTTCGTCTTGCCAGCTCTTGACTGTGTAGTCGGCCGTTGTCTTTCTCCATGCTTCTTCCATTCTTGTGCCTTATCATTATTCACAGTTCTACAGTCTGGCGCAAGTTCTAATAAAGGGGCACGTTTTCTGCAAATTTTTCCCCTCTGTTTCCTCTGTCGGTTTGTCTTCGTGTTATTTGCATTATTCCCCAAGGAACTTTGTCCATGATAGCACCGATATTTTTTGCTCCATTTCAGTGGAAGTTCGATGCCCAACAAACATCTTGTAGATTTATTGTCTTGAAATTTTCTAACATGTCTTCTCTTTATCAATAGTTTTATAAGCAACTGAATAAGACATTGTAGGTACATTTTGTATAATATTTCAGCTGCACTTCTGTGTAATTTGACATATTGAAGTGGTATTTGTTAGCATAAAAATCACCATCTTTCGCTACTCTTCTTAATTACTTTTCAGTAGGATAAGAAGGCATATTACCAGTTACAACGTGTTTTTTTTCTATTTAAGGTTTTGTTAAAAGAATACCTTTTACGCAAGGGACATACTAAGTAAACAAAATCGGAAATTCTCTGGGTCCATCCATCGATATTTTTCGTCTCTTGTACCAAACTGGAAGTACTTGGAAAACTGTATGTAGTCAAACACAGCTGTGTCGCATGAGGTGTATTTAATGACTATATAATGAACAACTACATGTTTCGGCCTATACTGGCCATCTTCAGGTTGTCTTAGGGAAACTTAAGATCTTACTATAAGCATGCGCGCATGCTTATATTCAGATCTTAAGTTCCAATACAGGCCGAAACATGTAGTTGTCCATTATATAGTCATTAAATACACCTCATGTGTCACAGTTGTGTTTGACTACATAAATTTTCCAAGTTTCACACACACACAAAGGGGATGACACACTTCCTAGACTGGAAGTACTTTTGAAACTGTATTAGTAATACACACGATGTTTTGGACATTTCATTACAGTTACTTCTCTTTTTTGTGGCTATCCGTGACGACACAGCAGGCTTGAAGCATTTTGTGCGTCTTTTATCATAATTAACTGATTATCCTTTGCGGGAAGTCAGAAATTTTGATGGACTTTTTTAAAATTGATGCCGTTTCTCGACACAACTATGGAGCTCTTCATATCATAAAACTTAATGCTTTATAAGAAACTAAGTGAGTTCACTTCGGAAGAATTCTATTTAGTGTTACACTTTCCTGTCTTTTTTGTGTGAGCCACAAAAATAGAACCTCTTCACTCTTCTTTTTCACTTTGTTTCACACTCTTTTGTCTTTCTTCCTTTCTTCCTTCAATTTTATTCTTCATTTTTTCCGACCTATCTTTGACGCTCTGACGGACCCCACCTTTCATTTTCTCGTTTTTTTCTCGTCAAAACAGCAAGTGTGAAAAGGGCAACGCAGTATTCTTGTGCCGCGTTTCGCTAGTGTATTTTGTCTAGTAGGACTTTTTCTTTTCGACAGTTAGGTCCTTTCATCAGTATTTGCTGACGACTGTAGTATTCTGTGATGTGACTTCGTGTTGCTGGGCGAATACTTTCAGACGTTTTGAAAGATTTTAATGCCCTCATCTTCAGGGTCCAGCAGTCCAGATTGCTTGACTCTGAAGATGAAGACATGACGATCCTTCGAAAACGTCCGTAACTGTTCAAGCAACGACACGGAATCACACTCAACATTACTTGAAACCCAACCGTTTTCTTTTGTGTTTTCGTTTTATGTGTTAATGAATGAAATATATTGTTAATGAGAGATTAGTAGCTCTCAAGAAAGGAGAAGCACAACGGCACTCTAATTTTGGAATGAAGTAACTGTAGTCCAGCAACGTAACTCACAATTAACATGACCAAAAATTTGCAGGTAGATATTTTATTGTAAATTTTTTTCCATAGCCTCTCCAGAATTCTTCCAAAACTAGCTTTCCACAGAGCACGATCTAGTGCGCTTTCTTTCAATTTCCAGTATCCTCTCGTTTCTTTACACTCATTCAGTAGCTTCTTAAGTTTTCTTTTTTTTTTTCTCCCCCTAACTTTCATCCTACCTTCTATTCTCCCTTCAATAACGTGCTTCAGAAGGCAGTTCCTTCCAAGGATGTGAACACTTGAAGTGCTCTTATTTCTTTTTATTATATACAAGAGTAATTGAGGGCGTAATTTATTACGTTAATCTCGGAGTTGATTGTTGATAAAATATAATGGTAGTTGTAAAAGGAATATTTTTGTAAGTAATAATAGTGTTACAACGTTTGAGCACGTCACAAAACCGAAGAGCCGGTAATCCGGACTGCACTGTGTCTCAAACACACGTACGTATCCTGTCCGACTACGTCATTTCCTTTTAATCTTGTGTAAAGTATCCGATATTGACGACAATAGCTGCACTGGTTGAATCTGATAAAAGCTCATTCACTTTGAAATTTGCACAGCTAGATATCAGCTTCATTTACTGGTAGTGTACTAGAACAAAGTACATGAGATTTTATCCTGTACCTTGTTCAATTACCCTTTTCTAACGCAAATAGAGCTGTCGTCCAGACTTAAAATTTTAAAGTGATTGCTTACAGTATCGCAAATATGAAAGTAGTCTGAAAGAAGGCCTATGAAAGTGACTATCGGGGCCTGGTGTACGTTCTTTGTGGAGCTCAGTCAGACTGGTCTGGCGTAGTCGTGTATGCTGTATGTGCGACTGTGACATGTTCCAAACGGAATGGTCTAGAAAGCGCCAGCCCCTATCCCTAGACCACAGTTGCTGACAAGCGAGGGGTTGAATGGAGGCACAGAGTGCAGACTGCTGTAATCCGGTAACTTGGCCCGGAACTCCTACCAGCCACAACTTTATTCTGTAAGTCCATCTTCCGCTACTGTGTTCGAACCCCACCCAACTCACATCGAATTTTCAGTGTAGAATCCTCTGGATATAGGATGGTCTCCAATACATTAAACATAAGAAGATGAAAAGCGCCCTCATTTCACATAGACAGTACTGACCATGTTAATAGACGTTGTCCACAAACTCCTAAGGGAAAAACTATTTCATTAGTGCATACATATTTTATGGATAATTTAAATGTGCTTTTACTACAAGTAACTTATTTCCGGCTACATATATAAGAAATGTGCATACAGAGATATATTCGGAGCTGTTAAGAAGAAATTCTCCTACGATGTTAAAACCAAACAATTGTTTGAAATACAAAATTAATCATAGTTGCCAATTTTAGTTACTTTTTTATAACTTAAGTGGAATTTTCCACAACACTTCCCGCAAAGGCCACAAGCAACATCACTCAGCTGTAACTTCTTGTTCTTTTAGAAATGAAAGGCAACTTTTCGAAATTATTGCTACATTTAAGTGCATAATACGCTTAAACTCACCCAAACTCAAGGGTCTTTCCCGGGAGTAAATCGACCGGAGTGTGGCGTTGACCACCCACACCCATCTAGCGCCGAGGTTAAAGAAAGAGTAGAGCTATGCCTCTACTCCCCCTCTGGGTCTTCGTGGCCTGTTCTAGGTTGAACTTACTTACTTAATTACTTACTTATGTGCTTAGTCTCTCTCTCAATTTCTTGTGTTTTGGAAGGCGCAAGCTTTATATTATTATGAATTAAACAATTCGCGCGGCAAAAATTTCTATAAATGACAGCTGATGTTCTCACGGCAGGAGACTAAGTGTTGTAGTTTGGTAATTCTTTACCATCGTGTAGAAGAAACCATTTGCTTTCTTTTACCATAAGTTAGAGGCGGTACCTTCCCTTGAAATTTTGGTTATGAGCCACCCGGCAACAAACTGTTTAATCTTCTATTTACTTTTCAATTTAACGCTTAAAAGTTACGTTTTTTGTCGTTCCGTCAATTTTCAAGCTGGATAACTAGAGAGTGGTTTAGATTCGTACAAAAATTTTCATTGAAACCCTGTAAAGCGAGAAGTTTGAACAGACTGTGGACAGTACTGCGCCATCTGCATCCAGTTACCCGTCTATCTGTCTGCCGAGCAATAACCACGTTTCCAGCACAATTATTCCAATCCTTGGCGATATAACCCATATGAATTTCAGGTTTACAAAGTTACTTCCAGTGGCCAAATGGCTTAGCGTAATTGATAAAATCTGACTGTGTGTGACTGCTTCTCTCATGTTAGTATTTATTTAGCTATTGGAGGGGCAAGAGTCTTGTGTATCTCATCATATGATGGACAGTCGAAATGCACAAAAAGAGAATTTTGTAGTCGTCTGGCTCATTCAGCATTAAGTTTGCCATGAGATTTTCGTGTGTGTGTGTGTGTGTGTGTGTGTGTGTGTGTGTGTGTGGTGTGTGTGTGTGTGGTGTGTGTGTGTGGTGTGTGTGTGTGGTGTGTGTGTGTGTGTGTGGTGTGTGTGTGTGTGTGTGTGCGGTGTGTGTGTGGTGTTTGTGTGTGTGTGTGTGTGTGTGG
>Ga0131853_10024998_pt1 | contig 10766 bp, 7 predicted proteins | sample TergutLab28metaG_FD_92764 | JGI IMG/M metagenome (GOLD analysis project Ga0131853, IMG submission 92764) | Labiotermes labralis P1 segment gut microbial communities from Petit-Saut dam, French Guiana - Lab288 P1 (version 2) (version 2) | ecosystem: Host-associated > Arthropoda: Insects >... | reverse complement strand
TTATTATTATTATTATATTTATCTTTATATTCCATTATGTATGATACAGCAGGAGTTCCCTGGTGATTTTCCTAGGACCGAAATACGAGTATGTCTAAAGCTTGTGTGTTGGTTTAAGCAGGATAAAAACAGGAACTGTCCATGCATACAGTGAGTTAGTTCACGGTTAGTAATGAATATATTCAAGATTCTACCGCTGTAATATGCGCAGGCCTACATCCTTTTTACACAAGTTAAGTGTTACTGTTTGCCGCAGTGGCCGTGTGGTCTAAGGCGTGTGTCTGCGGCCGCTCGCTTGCTGGGGTTGCAGGTTCGAATCCCGCCGGGGGCTTGGTTGTTTGTCACTTGTTGAGTGTTTTGTGTTGTCAGGTAGAGGTCTCTGTGACGGGTCGATCACTTGTCCAGAGGAATCCTACCGAGTGTGGCCTGTCTGTGTGTGATCGCGGAACCTCAGTAACGAGACATTGGCCCATTAGGGGCTGTCGAGCCAAAGAAAAACTATTTCTGTTTAGAATAACTCGCATTTTTGTACTACGTGTTTTCGTTTAATTGGCCTACGTGACTGGAAGCAGTGCATTTTTATTGAAACATAAAGAAGCAGAGTGTGTAACTATATTTCTGATCCACCAAATTTGAAAGGAGGCCAGAATTTTTTGTAACATTTTCGGTCAAATAAAAAGAGCTTTGAAATTGTACTGCTCATAGTAGTTTTTATAGTCGTTTACGTACAGATAGAGGGAAAACCCAGGGAATAACTGAAATATATGTTAGTGAAAATGTGATGAAATATTTGACTTTTCATAGGTAACTAGCAGGGAAATATTTTATGCAAAATGTTAAAATACTCTCGTAATTTAATCGCTGTTGCATTACTCTTCTCAACCACCGTTAGAATGAAATTATTTAGCGTTTGGTTATGCAGGAGGGATTCCCAGGGAAATTAAAGAAAATCCCTGTTCGTCATTGGTCCCATTGCTATATGTAGACAGAAGGGATCAACATTTATGGCGGGAATTTTGTGTGCTTTGTGTTTAAATACATGTGACGTTCAATCCTGTTGAATGAAATTACTATATCATTAAAAATGGTGAGCTGGTAACAGTAAACGGACGGATGGTAAAGTTGACATGACGTCCGTCAGGACAGACTAAATAGATCATGAATATTTACAAGTTTTCCCGGTTCCATAATATATGTGCCTGTTGAAAGAGACCGCACTTAACTAATAAATTATATTTCGAGACGAAAGGCGTAATATTGATGGTCAGTGTATGGCACGACGTGTCATGACTTCATTGTTCAACGTTGTATGTGAAAATATCTTACTCATTTTCACAAAATAATAAATAGTAACAACATTTAAAATAACTTTGCTTTTTGTCTTGTTGTGTCATTTTTATGCTGTGTTCTTAAACCCGAAGCACATCGAATTTTTTAAGCCGCAGCGCAGTGTTTAAGATACATGGCACTATCACTGTGCGTTTTCTTTTTCTACTGTTATAGGATTTCTACAAACTTTCATATTGATTATCCCTTCTGTGGACAGACGTTCTCTACAGTACCTATGACCAGTGTTCGGCTATTGCCCAGTGAAATCGTGAGAGTCTACTGTGTTGCACATGACAACTTATGGAAAGTAGGAATCTGAGGAGCGTTATTGAGAATTTCCCCTTCACGTTCTCGAGTTGAGAACGTTGACAGATACCAGTAAGTTGGTTAGTTATGATGAAAATCAGTAAGGAATTGCAAAACGTACATGAATTAAATGTTATAAACAATGTGTTTGAAACATGATCATTGAACAGATAATACAAATAATATTACCACTGTCAGTTAATATTTGTAAACACTTCGTGATACAGACAGTTTAACAGTTCACTTCTTGTTCCTTATCTGGATCTAAGGAGCAGGAAATAGCCTATATGAACGGTTGTGACATCGCGTGACATGCCTTATGTAGTATTATTAGGATACTAAAGTCATGTAGACGATATGTTGGGCAGGTGTCTGCGGTGGGGAACCAAGAGTGTTTCGCTGCCGTGACTATGGAAAGTATTTTTTTATTTATTTCTGTGGCGTGACAGCCCCTAGCGGGACAGAACCTCCTCAGCATCCAGGCTTCGCGATCACACTCATTTAGACACACCACACTCGGTAGGACTCCTCTAGACGTGTGATCGGCTCGTCGCAGAGACCTCTATCTGACGACACACAACACTTACAAGAGACAGACACCCATGCCTCCAAAGGGATTCGAACCCGCAATCCCAGCAACCGAGCGGCCAAGACCCACGCCTTAGACCGCGCGGCCACCGGGATAGGCTATTCCTGGATATAACGCCATGTAATTTTGTAGACAGGGACCGACGTTTCGGAGTGACCTGCTGCCTTAGTCTTCAAGAGTGAAATCGGCAACCTTACAGCTGAAGTCAACAGATTCATCCGAAACGTAGATATTTGTGTACCAAATTCCACGGTGTCACATCCAGAAGACGATCATCTTGGTACAATTTCATTTGTATCTCCATTTATGATTATGGGTAAATTGTAGTAATGAAAACCTAAAAAACACTGGATCAAAACCTTACCCGTTACACATTGGCAAATACAAAAAACCGACACATATTGCTGGAAAACACTACACCATAGCATCACTGCATTCAGGCTACATGTGACATATGCAGTGCAGAGTACATTATAACCTAATAATCGCTAGACTGAAGAAAGCCTCAAATCTGTTCACTTGCATTTATCATACACGGCGAGTGATTTATCTCTCCTGACACAGATTTGAGTGGAGATGGAAGAGACTGGTCCTGCATCAAGCAGCACCGAAACGAGATATCGTATTAAACAATCGATACTTAGGGGGCGGTCTGTCACCCGTTAGGTACCATGCGGCGTCACCGCCCGCGCAACTCCTGCATGCACGAGTTCCAAAACCGACGACCGTCCAAGGAAATCTTCTATCATCGAGATTTATTGTCTTTTCTCTTGGACGCAGTCTACAGTTTCCGACGTTTTGACTGCTTAAGCCCTTCCTTGTATCTCGATCGAAAGCAAATCAAAAAGCAAGATGATCCATTAAAATGTTTTAATATGACGTTTCCATAAAACAATTCCGATGCTTCAAACATTATTACATAAACAGTTCAACAACTCATGCTTTCAAAAATTCCTTTGCACCGGATGGAAATCAGCACGTTTAGAAAAAGTAAAATATGACGTAATAGAAAACCTGAATATAAGATATAACGAAGAGTCGCAAAGACAGAAAAGAAAAGACGATATAGACAGAAAGCAGAAATTAGCACATTCCATCTGAAATTAAGTCCGTGAAGGATAAGAGATAATATAAGAAATCGTACTCAATGGACTGAAGCCAATAAATATTTCGTAACCTATTTCTCTAGGCAGAAGAAGGTAAGAGTGCATCTCATAACGGTTTAACGTAAGTGGTGTGAAATGTAAGATGGATTGCAAAATAAATCAGCGCAAAACATAGGAGATGCTTCAACTTTCATTACTCTGCCCGAATGCAATAATTGCTACAGCCACACTCCGCATGAGCTAATGCTCTGGAATCCCTTCTACGAGTAATGCACACGTTATCTATCACTTTAAAGCCTCGCATGTAGGTTAGGCGTGTACACTCCAGTTCAGGCGCAACAGAGCAACCAGATTCCTCAATCAGCATTAAAGGTTTGAAAAAATGGCAATCGAATTTTGATATTATTATTTCGGTGTACACATAGATAATTATATTAATTTTAATAGCGGTAGCACAGTGGTTAAGGTGCTGTGCTACAAATCGGAAGGTCGCTGGTTCGATCCCAGCAGCTCTCAGTGGATTTTTCATTGACATGAAATCCTTCCGATCGCACTATGGCCCTGCGGTCGACTCAGCCTCTAACAGAAATGAGTACCAGGAGTATTTCCTGGGGGTAAAGGCGGCCGGTGCGTAAGGCTGACAACCTACAACCATCCTGTGCCGTTGTCACGAAATCTGGGAAACTTAACTTCCTAAGAACCCTCTGGGCCTGTCCAGGCCTGTAATGGGACTGCTTTACCTTTATATAAATATATATATGTTCGTATATATAGGCTGTTCTTGTGCCTATATATATTCGCTTTATTTCCATTTACTCTCATAATTTCACGGCTTTTTAAACAGGATTTTTAAATTCTAGGACGGAGAAACGAACACGTGGAGATCTTAACATTTCTACGTTGGTTGTTATTCCTATCAGGGACTTCATGGAATTTGCTCTGTTTATTTACACATCTCCCAATGGCAGCTCTTCTCACACCTGTTCTCAGAAGACTGAAATGGTAACTGGGAAATATTGAATTCCAAAATTTGGCCGCTAATGTTCCGTCTTTTTATGAAAAAGCTAATAAATGTAGTACATAAAAGGTGACAAGGATATAACCGGTAATAGCCCCATGTTCCTCTGAATCTTGCGCTTGAGGCGGGCCCCACTGCTTTCCCGTAACTTTATTACACTGTCGGCAGCCTGTCTGGGTCAATCGCACATCCATAGCCTAAAGCTATGTTGTTTCTTCTTGGACCGAACGTGGCATGTGCAGACGTCTTCGTAGGTTTCTTAAACCCATATACAAGTATTTCAAATTGAATGTATCACAAAATGTTTACTGAAATCATCATTTCGCATAATGATCCCTTCAAAAAATTACTTTCTTTAAAACGTGCAGTGTTTACAATTTCTAAAGGTGCTGCTAATGAATGAATAAAGGATGCTTTTAGTTAGTAGATATGAGGTATTTAAACATGCAACGCGAATGGATTTTGCTTCTAACCACGTAAAAAATACCGGAACATAAACAGCATATCGCTCATGAAACGGCAATTTGTTGTAATCCACACAATTCGTCAAACTCAGATTCCCGTATTACAAGACGTTTGTGTAACAAACACTTATGTCAAAATGTGTCCACATAAAAATTGCTTCTCTTTCTACATTCGTAAAAACACAACATGCTTAACCTTTTGGCGCCGGAATTATTTTTTTAAATTTTAGCACATCCTGTATATAAAGTGTGAATAATACGGGAACCAAATATGTTAGAATTATGAAACAACCTGCGTTTTGAAGAGAAAAGAATGGAGAGTATATACCGTTTTTGAAATATTCATTACCTTTATTTGTTGAATAAATATATAAAATGCAACGTTTAGAGGTTTGACGCCTAACGACCCTTATAGGGGTTGTTAGGCGTCAAACGGTTAAGTGTTGGTCTATTGAGGATCAGTCAAGTTTTTTCTTTCTCTTATAAAATGATGTATCAGTGGATTACGATAAATTGCCGTTACATGAAAGATATATTTTGTTGAATAGTCAATTATAATACTCTCGTGATCTCAAACGGCAAAATTGACGAGATACTCCGAAGTACAGATTAGCATTTAGAACTGTCAGCACAGCTGGGCAGTTCAGTGTCACTAGACTCACATTAAATCGTGTGCCACAGACGGTCGGCGTAATGAAGTTAGGCATTGAAAATCGGATCGTTTTCTTCGTAAATATAGCAAATGCAATTAGAGGAAGGACACAGCAGAGGAGATGACTGAAGTGCTAGGGAACTAAGGAAATCGAAGTTGATGTTCGGGAAGATTAGCAATGAGAGTACTTACAACTGTAGAAGGAAAAGAAGAAAATATATGTATAGGGAAACAGTGAAAGTTCTCAGACTTAACAGTATTGATCACAAGATCTCTACTGACTTGGTCAACTCAGGGATAATGTTCCTGTACTTGTGTTCAGCAGAAGGGTGAAAAGAACCGAATAATCTTCCTTCCGCAAAAGTAATTTTCTGCAATGTATCTGAACATTTAATCGACGATATACTATGATGTAATAAAAAATTAATTAGACCTACATTATTGAAATTGTTCGATCTGTTTTAGACATAAATGTGTCTTACGCAGAATCACCCGTATCTCGTTTCAAATTTGTGTTTTTGTGGAACATGTGTTTTATTTACGGATATTTATTTGTCTACTTGTTTGTTATTCATTTAATAAAATGTTAGCATTCTGTACACTTGCTAAAGCGCTGAATATCAGAACAACGAACATATAATGTTCCCTTCTTTTTTGCATGCATATAAAACTACCAGTATTAAAAAATGCTCAGGAGAATATATAATCGGCTACCAGACGGGGTATGTAGAATGCTATTACGTCTTGGATAACTTCGTGATTTCTAGGCCTACATGTAACCATGTATTGTTCGGTTATTGAAGCATGGGGAGCTGAGATAGGCTGAGGTGGAAGAATTGAAAGGATACACAGTTTTGTTCCAAATTACTTTTGTCTCTTTCGTTTTAAAACCCGAAATAGATGTAGATATAAATATAAAGTGATTGAGGGAATGCGGGGTGGTTCGAAGTGTCTCAAGATCGCAGCGACCTTGATATTAGTAGCGTTGAATCTTCAGATTATGCTGTATCTGTCGTTTAATTAGCATGGAGAAATGAACTCTTTTCACTCTGAACTCAGGATGAGCGAAAGGGAAATAAAAGCGCACTGGACCAGTAACTGATAGGACATTTCACAGTGAAGTAAATATTACTACAACGTAATAAAAATGAAAGCCCAAGGACTGCTTGATACTGTTGTACGTACAGTAGATATCTTGCTTGTATCATTAAGCTTAAGGCGGGAATAAACTCGCCTTCCGATAATAGTAATAAAATATCTGTATTGATATTACCGTAATCAATTGCAATATGAACCGCAGTACTGAAACATTCGCCCAGCGACAATACCACGCATTTTTACTGATGTCATAGAATGACGTGAACGTGTTATTCCATCTACGTAAGACGTGACGTCACAGTGAACGCAGCGGCATAGTCTCCAGTGTAATCAGAAGTTCTGGTAGCTTGGTTGGTTGGTGCACACTTGCAAATTCGGCACGGACACAACAATCGACTGTATGTCACACTCCGCTGTCGGAGCTGTAAGTGTGAATCAACCACTGTCCGTGACACGTGGTGTTGTTCAAGTAAGTGTGAGTCAACTGCTGTCCATAGCACCTGTCCTCGTGTCCGTAGATGTAGACCAACCATTATTCACGGTATGTGTCATCACGAAAGTAAATGTGAATCAGTCATTATATAAAAACTTGGTGTTGTCGTGTATGTAAGTATGAATTAGCTTTTATGAATATGTTTTGAAAGCCCCACAGCCAAATCCCTGGGACTGCTATACTGACAAACTCTCTGTAGTTCCCTGCGGTTCGGGTTGATACCATGGACAAGACACGTTCCTCTCACATTCTTCCTAACATCTCGTTTCCAATCATCCCGCCTTCTTTCCTTTGACGCTTCACGTCACAAAATAACCCGTTGAAGATTTCACAAGGACAAGAACGCCCACTTTGGCTGATTACCAACATCATGTGCAAGATGTAAGAATAGTGGTTTGAATAAGCGAAGGCAGGAGAAATAATGCGTGTCTTAGTTACGAGGAAATATCACACCTCTTACTTATACTGCATCATACGATGTAAGCTTTAAATCCGGGCTCACTAATTAGCGTGCTACTTTCCGAAATCAGTGCTATTTCGACTTAATATCAACCTTCCACCTATTTCTCGGTCCTGTAGGTTGTGTTCCGGGAGATTTCCACACTGAAGTCACCTACATATTCTTTGTCTTTGCCGTGACCAGCCCATTGTAACCTCCTGTATTTCACTCTACTTACAATACCAGGCGACATGCATATGTATTATTTTTTTCATGGAATATCCTAAATGAATTGGCATTACCTCCCTTGGATACCAATATTCTCGTGAACATTTTTGAACCTCCATAACTTTCCTTCTGTTCTGAAACAGCTCAAATTTCACAACCGTAGGTACACTGCAGCCGGTAAAATTATACTGCTGTTTTCTGTGCCCTGTACCTTGATAAACTTTTTGTAACTCAAGTGGGATTATAACCATTTTCGAACCGAATACCTGAATTTTTAGAGTTAATTATTCTCTTAATTTTATCATGAAAGCAATTTGTATTTGTTAAGAAACCTAGATGTTTTTGTATGCATTGAGATATAATTTTGGGTTTTGGTGTTATGGATGTGGAATTCGATTTATTACATTCACGAATGATGAACTTTGAGAACAGGGTGTTTAGGAGAATATTTAGACATGAGCGGGAGGACGAAATGGGAGACTGGATAAATTTGCATAACGAGGAACGTAAATCACTTTTACTTCTCGCCAAATATTGTTAGGGCTATAAAGCACACGATAGGCAAAGGATGTATTCATCGTGAGTGAGATGGTAGTTCATTCAGGGTATTTTCATAAACTGAAGCGAACGGTCAAAATGAAAGAAGTACACGTAGAAAGGGCAGTAGCCTTGCAATGGATCTAAAACAAGCAGGGCATGAAAATGCGAAATGAATTTCTTTTGCTGTCAGCAAATGGGTTGCGGGATGTTGCTCTGGACGTTCGCGTTTTGTAAAGGGCGGATAATTTCTTGAACAGTTAGACGGCTCAATTAACGTTACACAGTAAACGTCGGCACAGTCTTTTTTATTATTCTTAAGCAAGGCTACATGTTTCGACTAAACGTTAGTCATCTTCAGGCCCTTACAACATTTTCCGTTACCAGATGCTTTGCCCACTTTGGGATCCTATAGTAGCCTTGCTTAAGAATAATAAAAAGGATTGAGCTGACGTTTACTGCGTAACGTTAATTGAACTGCAAACACATCGTGATGCCTTCATTCAGAGTTAAACGGCTGTTAGATCCCAAACAAGGACTATCTCATTGGAGTTAAGCAATCATATCTGAGACAATATCAGACTATTTACTACACGACTTAGTTGTTGATACTGGTTTATAAGGAGCTAGTATCTGCACGTCACCAGGGACCGAACATTTTCCCTCAGGTCGCAATGTGGCCACCGTGTCCCAAAGACTGTAAGAAGCTGAGATTTTATTTTTGTTATGCTAATGAAGAAGGGAGTTTAACGTTAGCATATGGAGGTTTTTAAGAGCTTATTCTAAATTCTTCTGCGTAATCGTCGTCTTCATTTACTGTCATCTCCGCATCTGGATCGAATGTAACTTCCCTGCTACCGCCGACTTAAAATAACGCTGCTACTCGGATTCCCCTACCCGAGGGGTTTCAGACACATCTCTTGACAACATTAGTTACGCTGAAGTGCACAGCATACACACACATCAGCGGCGCTCAAATAAAATGTGACAAAATCAACTCCCACTTTAGGTTGAACAAGAATTATTTATTTCCTGATCCGACAGTTCTTGTAAATACAAATAAACTTAATTATTGGTCAAATATCCTAGAATAAGCCACGGCCACCTTCCACATATTTTCCGATTGGTCGTAACTGCCTTTACATTTGATGCTACGTACTGAAGAATTCGTTGTTCAGAAAGTAAAACACAATTAATTCAAACAAGAACTACTGTATACTTATCCTTTCAACTAAAACCAAGTTAAATATTCAGTTTTATGCGTATAGTCAACAAATAAGCATAGAATATACACGTTATGGAAATCTGGGGGAAGAAAACCAACATAGTTACGCAACGAGAGGCTCATTTAATGCCAATACAGGGGTGCTGATAAGTCCTTAGCCCGACCAGGAAGGAAACAAACTAACATTTCTGTCAGAATGGCGTGAATTTCCTTCGGCGCCTTGCCTTGCAGAAAAAGAAACCTTTATGACGGCTCGCGTCTAAATGTTGTTGAAATCGCGCGCGCCCTTGATATGCTTCCGAGCTTGTTTCCTTTCTGGTCGGGCTAAGGACTTATCAGCGCCTAGGTATTACGAGAAATTAGCATAAATTGAAAAGTAATATTGTTAAATAGCTGATCTTCTGTAAGTTTATCAAGAATAGACTTACTCTTTGTTAGTTCAGATGCATTTCTTGCAGACCGACTACTTGTGACGTATGTAAGAAGAGGGAGTATTACGTAATGAATCGTAAGAAAATCGGTTTTAGTATTAGGGCTGTTGCACGAACTGAAATGAGTTAGTGTCCTATTTGTTCCAGCGTCGAGTTTTAAGAGCTGAAATAAGACGTAGCATTTATTATTATTATTTGGGTCCTTCACGATATTTCCAAAATGTCTGCGAACGCAGCATTATGTTCTTAGGTCTGTGGTAGTGTGGCAGGGTGTAGATGTGCGACCATGTATCTGTGTGGAGATGTAGTACCTAGTATAAACCCTATGTTACGTGATTCACTGCATGATCTGTTAGTGTGCTCACGTAAGAGGCTTCAGGCCCTCTGCCATTAACTGACTAATGTTGTAGCAAGCTGTCTAATCACGAAAAGTCTGTTAGCGCCAGTGAAATCATGACGTAACCGTTAACCTGCAGGTAAAACTGATCTTCGATTCAGAGACATGGATGTATATGTAACCGGAGATTCGTAGCTATTGGTCCCTTTGTTCTTTAGTGACGCCGCTTCCGATGCAGATATTACGTGCGTAAATTGGAAGGTGAATGACAACTTAATAATGATGTTGCTTGGGACAGACATGATCTGCATGAAGGTACGGCACTGAGGGATAAACACTAAACCTAAGTGATTTTCGCATCCGGGATTGAACCATTCACCCCCCCCCCCCCAAACCCAATTCCGACTTTTTACTCCTACAGAAATTTGTATTCATTACTTTAACAGGAAATGCCCTTTTCTCCAGTTAAAAAATACTAAAAAAACACATAGAAAAATTTTTTTCCCTCTACATT
>Ga0131853_10024997_pt1 | contig 10766 bp, 9 predicted proteins | sample TergutLab28metaG_FD_92764 | JGI IMG/M metagenome (GOLD analysis project Ga0131853, IMG submission 92764) | Labiotermes labralis P1 segment gut microbial communities from Petit-Saut dam, French Guiana - Lab288 P1 (version 2) (version 2) | ecosystem: Host-associated > Arthropoda: Insects >... | reverse complement strand
GTCAAGTATTTTACAAAATATTTTTAATAAAACAGCGCAAAAAAGAGCGGGGCATCTTTTTTCGATACCCTGCTCTTTTTGCTTGCCTGCTGGCTTTTTCCCTTATCTTAATGACATTGGGCTTACTGCCCTACTTGTCATTTTTTATCGCACAGCTCGTGTAACAACCGAATAAATAGCATCCATTTTCTTCAGCAACAGGGCGTTTTGGATAGCCCTTCGGGTAAGCCTCGGCATACCAAATATGGCTCGTATTAATGTAATTTTGCGATTCGGCTGTTTTAAAGGTGAGGGGTTCAGCCGCATTCGCTAGATGATTTGCGTCCGTAATATTTCCGCTCAACCAACCTTTGGCCACAGCAGTAGCGTCAACATCAAAAAAATCCATCCCATCAGGTACAGGCGTATCCTTTTTCATAAACCTACCAACCGTATAGCCAATTAACTTGGTTTTGTCGTCATACTTGTCCCATGTAATAAAAGCAAAATGATGCGCTTCATCTATTGCATGCTCATTCAATTGGTCGAGTTCGGCAAAAATCCAATCACTATGCTCCCATGCACTTTGATAAACTTTGCCAGCTTCCCTTCCCCAAGGGGAAACATACACACTTCTCCCAACAAACCTACATGCCTCGAATTGCACAATCTCGAATGCTTCCAACTTCGCTGCCGGAGCGGGCGGTGTTCCTTCTATCGCAATACTTGCCAACGGTTCGTCCAGCTCACCGGATGTATAGCTAATCCCATTTAAATCGTCCTCATCTGTTGCCGAAAACTGCGTATAAGTGTTCGCAGTTTCGTCTCGGACGGGACCGTTTAAAGGGGGAATTGCTATATCTAGCAGGTGCTTCATGTTTGTATCCTCTAAAGATATTTCAAAAGCTCTTGCTCGGTCAAACAGCAGCTTCACGTCCGAGTCATTGTAAAAATTTACTTCCCATATCTGCTGGATAAAATCCAGTACAATTTTTTTAAGCTTATGCAACTGTGCCACATCACTGTCGATATCTGCCAGCTTTTTCTCTAACACAGAAAGCATTGCGCCCACGCTGTCTGATGCGAAAATTTTCTTGATATCACCAATAGAAATATCCATTTTGCGCAAAATCAGAATTTGCCGCAAGCGTATAAGTGCTGCCTCATCATACAGGCGATAGCCCGAACTCTCGCAACGCGAACTTTCGATAAGTCCCATTTTTTCGTAATAGTGAAGTGTGCTTGTGGTAACCTCAAACCGCACAGAAACATCTTTAATTTTAGCTAGTTGGTTTTCTTGCAAAATTATATCTGTTTTTTTCATGCTTATTATCCTCTCTTTTGGGCAGAATCCATCTACTGCGATGTGATGTTTGTATATCATAAACTATCATCTAAGATGAGAGTCAAGTAGGTTGACAAACAAAAATAAATATGATACGCTCCGCAAAATAAACCGTTGAGACGGAAGTAAAGACATGCAACGCGCTTTACAGAGAATCCGATATATACTTTCGAACAAAACCATTTTTGTTTGCGGGTATAGCTGAGAGTCGGGTAGAAATGCGGGATGTCATAATGGGCCGTTGAGGGCGTGGTCAAAGGCGATATGCCAAGTACTCCACGACGTGCAGGTATACGTTAGTTACCGGGTGTGTGTTGGCACACTGCTAAGTGCGCATTTTTATTGCGAATCGGGGTGGCACCGCGGATATATATATTCGTCCCTGACAAGGTCTTATTTGACTTTGTCAGGGATTTTTTATTTCAAAGGAGTGAGTTAAATGGGAACAAACGGAAGATTCGGAATCCATGGGGGGCGCTACATCCCCGAAACGCTAATGCGTGCTGTATGTGAAGTAGAAAGTGCTTATAACAGTTGGCGCGACTCTCTGGAATTTACTACCGCGTTAAATGTCTTGTTAAAGCAATACGCAGGCCGTCCATCCATTTTATATTTTGCTAAAAAAATGACAGATGACTTAAACGGGGCGCAAATTTACCTTAAACGTGAGGACTTAAACCATACAGGTTCCCACAAGATTAACAATGTTTTGGGGCAAGCACTTTTGGCTAAAAAAATGAGTAAAACCCGCATAATAGCCGAAACCGGTGCCGGCCAGCACGGGGTGGCAACAGCAACCGCAGCGGCTCTTTTAGGTATGGAGTGCGAAGTTTTTATGGGGCAGGAAGATATCCAGCGGCAAGCGCTAAATGTATATCGCATGGAACTGTTAGGCGCAAAAGTTCACGCTGTTGCAAGCGGGACTGCAACGTTAAAAGATGCCGTAAACGCAACCTTGCGTGAATGGGCGGCACGGTCGCAAGATACGTATTACTGCTTAGGCTCTGTAATGGGGCCACACCCGTTTCCCACAATTGTGCGTGATTTTCAGGCGATAATTGGCCGTGAAATTAAGCAGCAGATGAAAGATGTGATTGGCAGGTTACCCGATGCTATAATTGCTTGCGTTGGCGGCGGAAGTAATGCTATTGGGTCATTTGCGGATTTTATTGATGAAACTGATGTAGAACTCATCGGATGCGAAGCTGCGGGACTTGGGGTAGATACACCCCAAAATGCTGCAACTATTGCTACAGGTTCTGTAGGAGTATTTCACGGGATGAAGTCATATTTCTGTCAAGATAAATTTGGGCAAATTGCGCCTGTTCATTCTATTTCCGCAGGGCTCGACTATCCAGGTATCGGGCCGGAGCATGCCGCGCTGTACGATAAAGGACGTGCGCGATATGTCCCAATTACTGATGAAGAGGCGGTTGCGGCTTTTGAGTATTTGGCAAAAACTGAGGGGATAATCCCCGCAATAGAAAGCGCACATGCCTTAGCTTATGCAATTAAGTATGCACCAACACTGGATAAAGAAAAAGCAATAGTTATTACACTGTCTGGCCGCGGAGACAAAGATGTTGCGGCCATTGCCAGATACAGGGGGGTAGAAGTATATGAAGCGGATTGACAAAGCGTTTACAAATGGGACAGCATTCATCCCATTTATAACCGGGGGCGACCCCGATATCGAGACAACTGAAAAAACAATTTATGCATTACAGGACGCAGGAGCCGATGCTATCGAAATTGGTATTCCTTTTTCTGACCCGGTAGCAGAAGGGCCTGTGATTGAAGCCGCTTCAGCCAGAGCATTGTCAAACGGCTGTACAGTTGACCGGCTGTTTGAAATGATTACTCGAGTCCGAGGCAAAATAGAAATCCCAATTTTGTTTATGACATATTACAATCCTGTATTTGTTTACGGTATAGACCGTTTTGTTACCCGGAGTCTTAGCGTAGGGTTAGATGGGCTTATTGTTCCAGACTTGCCATATGAAGAACGAGGAGAGTTATATTCCCCTTGTGTAGCTGCGGGAATAGAACTTATATCCTTAATTGCCCCCACGTCAGAGGATAGGATTCCGGAAATTGCGGTAAATTCCGGCGGCTTCTTATACTGTGTGTCATCCTTGGGCGTGACAGGTATACGTAACACTTTAGACAACAGCGCAAAGCAAATGATAGCCCAAGTAAGGGAAGTATCTGATATTCCATGTGCTGTTGGTTTTGGTATATCAACACCTAAGCAGGCGAAAGATGTAGCTAAGTTTGCGGATGGGGTGATAATAGGCAGTGCCATTGTCAAAATTGCCGCCGAATATGGGCGAGGTTCAGTTACCCCAATATATAATTTTGCGAAAACAATAAAAGAGAGTTTAGTATGACTACTAAACCAACACGAAAAGGAGAATTTTCATGACTTTAAATTATAAAGAAATCTTAAGTAAAACCACCACAGGGCAAGAATTAACCGAAGTAGAAATTTCAACGTTAATAAGCGCCATAAATCAAGGGGCAGTAAGTGATGTGCAAATAGCCGGGTTTCAAGTCGCGCTTCTAATGAAAGGTGCATCTATAAAGGAAATTGCGTATATCGCAAAAGCCATGCGTGACAACTGCATACCTCTTAAACCAAAAACATTGGAAGATACCATGGACACCTGCGGAACAGGTGGCGGTCTTTCTACCTTTAATATTTCTACCGCATCCGCGATTGTAGCGGCGGCAGCAGGGATTCCCATTGCCAAACATGGCAGCAGGTCCATCGCAAGCTTATCCGGCAGCGCAGATGTGCTAGAATCGCTGGGGGTAAATATAAACCTCCAGCCTAGCCAAGCCGAACAGATGATAGAAGAAATAGGTATAGCGTTTTTATACGCGCCGCTTTTCCATCCGGTTATGGGTAAAGTTTTGCCGCCAGAACAAGACTTAGGGATAAAAACAATTTTCTACTCGATAATTGGGCCGCTGATAAACCCCGCATTTGCACCCCGCCATCTATTGGGCGTGTATAAGCCCGAACTTTTGGATACGGTCACCTATGTAGCGAAAGAAATGGGCTATACAAATGCCATGTTTGTACACGGCTTAGACGGCCTAGATGAAATTTCTTTGCTGGGCAAAACACGTATAAACCATTTGAAAAACGGAGAGGTCACCACTTTCGAAATCGAGCCGGAAGACGTAGGATTTATGCGCTGTACCCTAGAGGAAATAAAAACCGGAACACCTATTGTGAACGCTCAGACTATTGAGGGGGTTTTCTCTGGCGCAATTGATGGGGCAAGGCGCAATGCCATCGTATTAAACGCCGCCGGGGCCTTGATTGTAGGAGGAAAAGCTACTGATTTTGAGGCAGGCGTTGCACTTGCTAAAGAACTTATAGACAACGGAATAGCAGCAAAAAAATTAAACGACTTGAAGGAAGCATCTAACAGTTTTGAGGTGACAAATGCTGGATAAAGTATTAAATGTCTTTTCTGCAGCAATTGTTGCTAAAAAGGCAAGAGGATTTCTTCCTGTAATCCCTGATATAAAATGCATATCACCAAAAGAAGGGGATTTGCTGCGCGGACGCGATCCTGTTCAGGAATCCATAAACCTTGTTTCATGGGGTGCCCCGGTTCTTTCGGTTGTCACGGAAGATAAACATTTTGGCGGCAGCCTGAATCTACTTGAGGCAATCGCAGCAAAAATAAATGTGCCGATATTGCGAAAAGATTTTATTAGCGATACCGCTGAACTTCATGTGACAAAAAAATTAGGGGCAAGTGCGGTTCTATTAATTGCGGCAATAATGGACGAAAAGACCTTAACCGCCCTATATGAGCAGGCTATTAACATAGGATTGGAGCCTTTGGTGGAAGTACACACAGTCAAAGAAATGGAGTTCGCCAAAACCTTAAACCCACAGCTTGTTGGTATAAATAACCGAAATATAATTGATTTAGAACGTGATAGTGGCAACGCGGATAGGACACGGCTTTTAGCAAATGATAAACCTAAAAATGCGCTGTTAATCAGCGAAAGTGGAATTTTGTCTGCTAAAGATGCAAAGCAAGCTGTTTGTGCGGGTGCCGATGCTATTTTAGTGGGCACGGCCCTTTGGCAGGCTGCGGATATGAAGCTTATGTATCATCAACTGCGGGAGGTGAGTGTGCAGGGTGAAGCCAATTGTTAAAATATGTGGTTTACGACGTCTCGAAGATGTACGCATGTGTGTGCGGCATGGCGCAGATGTTTTAGGTTTTGTTGTTGATTATCCAAAGCCAGTGCCATGGAATTTATCACTAAAAGAGGCAAGGGCATTAATGGCTGCGGTAAATCCGCCGGCAAAAACCTGCGTAGTTACAGGCGGAAACGCAAAGCGCGTATATGACATTGCGGAAAAACTTAGGCCCAATTATATGCAGCTTCACTGGGATATATCTGTTGCAGATGCCACCAGCTTGATAAAATCGCTTAAGCAGATTGACGTAGAACTTATTCAAGCCATTTTCCCTCAAATGCCTAACTTAGAACAGGCTGCGATTGATTTTAGCAATGCAGGGGTTTATGCATTGCTGTTAGACCCTCGAACACCTGATGGCGCGGACGGAGGAAAAGCTGATATAACCCTATGGCGCAAAATCCAAAATATCGTGACCTGCCCCTTAATATTGGCCGGAGGAATTACGGCTAAAAATGCACCCGAACTAATAAAGCTGTCAGATATTTGGATGATTGATATAATGACAAGTGTAGAAACTGAACCCGGCATAAAGGATGACGGACTGGTTACAGAGTTTTTCGAATCACTTCATAGATAATAGCCATGTAGTAAAAAATCCGCCGTAAACGATTATGTTCACGGCGGATTTTTATACGAGATGGAGAGTCACACATAATAAATCATTTTGGTATACGTCCGTCAATTTTTTTAATAAAACGGTCTCTATACTCTTCAATAAACGACCTTGGCTTAATCGCCTTTATACGTGGCTTATAAAACACAAAAAAACCTCTATCCGTTTTAGGCATACAATTACTATCATCACAAGCCCCCATTGCCTTGTCAAGGGATGTATAATTTTCGTCATAAAGCAAGAAAATTTCATCACGGTTTATGGGTTTTGTTAACTTTGATGTTTTGTATTCAATAAACACAGCCTCATCATTGCTGCTTTTGGTAAAATCAAACTGTAGTTTTTCAAAGAAGCGTTTAAAGTCCCCCACGCTTTCCTGAGGAAGCTTTTTTAAAAAATCATCGAATGTATCGAAGTTTATGCAATTAAGGCGCGGCGGGGCAATCTCGGGGCTAATAAAAGCGGAGAAGCTACGCGCTAACTCGTCAGGATCTATTATATCTCCAAGCATCGCGACATATTCTGAGTGGGTTTTCCATATTGCCCTTTTACGTAAATTTCTATCGAAATATTCCATGATTTCTGATATACCATGAGAATCATCTATGTATTCCTTCAGCAAACAAATAATATCGTCGTCCCCTAGATACCTAAACACTCGCTTGTTAGTACCACTAATAATTTCTGAACCAACTGACGTCAAGGAGTTATAGTTGAAAATCTCGTCAGGTCTAATCCCTATGGCCGCTATTGCCTTGGTTATCGCTGTCTGCAATAATGCCGATTCGTACACAACTGCATTATGCGACATTATCCACCGCGTTGCATTTCCTCGTGCTGTAAAAACATTCTCTATTACACTTTGAGCAGAATGTTTATACATAGGCCATATAATATCCTTTTTACGCGCAAAAACAAAAGAATTTATTAGCCGTGGCAAATCCATATCCACATTACGGAAGCCACTTATCACAGAATCACGTACAATATAATCTAACTTGTCAACATCAATGAGTTCAGAATTTACTATGCGAATCAGTGCATTTTTAATCTGACGTTCATCCTTGCCTTCGCTCCTTTGGCTTGTATAGGGGCAGCCTAAAATTGCCCTTATAACAAAATCGAGAATATCTTCAGTTTTTACTATATCATCAATGCACAGGCTACTGCCACATTTAACAATCATCATTGCGCTCATTATTTCATGTGGCTTTGCAGTTCCATTTCTTTTATAGTTATCCACAAAATCCTCGAAGATTTCTGATTTTGGATATTGTGATTTTAATGTTTCTTCAAGCTTAGCAAATAATCCTGGCTCGTAAAATTCCTCACACGTATGCGAAAAAGGGGCATGACCAATGTCATGAAGCAAGCACGCGACTAAAAAAGGTTCTCTCCATTTTCGTATAAGGCCATTTATATCGTTTTTCCCATTTTCATCGATATTTGTATTTTCATAAATAGCTTTAAACACTTGTCTGCCTAGATGGTAAACACCAACCGAATGAATAAACCTGTCGTGGCTTGCGGAAGGATATAATACCCTGTATGACGTCTGCTGAAGCCTTTTAAGCCGCTGAAATGCCACAGTATTAATAATCTTTACAAAGGATGCCTCGACATTAATGTAGCCGTGGACAGAGTCTTTAATCAACTTGTCACCCAAAACTTTACCCCCTGCTATACACCTATAAGTTCGCTTATCATCGTATCGGCTTCTTGCATTAGCCAAGTTGGTGCCATGCTTCGATAATAAATATCTAATTTCTTAATAAATGATTCACGCATCCCTTTTTCATTGTTTACATCCAAGATACGGAATCTCCTGTTGGGTTCTGATTCTCTAAGGGTCAAAAACGGCGAAAGACTGTGCGCCTCTTCCAAAATATCACAAGCGCTTATATCTGGGAGTTGACGGTCTATTCTCCTGTTCAGTTCATCCCTGTATTCTAAAAAGTCGCAAAGATCAATTTCATTTTTGTTGCTGTTTATAGCATACAGTATGGCATTCCCTATAACTAATCTTGAAGCAGAAATCATGTCTATTCTCTCCTTAGTGGTTTAATATTTTAATAAAAAAACAGATACTCATTCACATTATATGTGCGTGTATCTGTTTTAATCCCGGAGGATTATCGTCTAAATACGAACCACAAAAACCGTTTGGATTAGGAATTCCGCCACCTGCCGTATTTTCGGAAGTAGCTTCAAGTTCTGCTGGTGTCACGTTTTTTGTGCCGTCCTTCCAGTTGTAGGTGACGGTCAATTCATCATCATATAGGAAAACTGAGTTGATAAATATATCTACAATGGCTTGACGGTAGGTTGGGTCTTCAACATCGCCATCCTTAAATTTGCTAGAGTACCACATCCAACTACTTCTGTGCGCTGTCTTATTGCGTTCACTACAAATTTTATAAGGAGGTCAACGCCTTGAGAAGAAAAGTACTAACAGCAAAAAAGCAAAACACCAAGACCGTCCATGCTATCCAGAACGAAGCTATCGAGGCGTTGGTCAGATGTCTGCTGCCAACGATGCGCTCTTAATTTGAGCGCGCAGAGGGCTGGCGCGCGTTTGCCGAATGGCAGTTGAGTAAGGGCATCGAAGAACTATATGGCAGGAGGCTACCTGATATTATTATCAGGGTTGCCGTATAAGACTAGGGGGCTGATGTGAGTCACTTCCATACCCTCTCGGTGGACGCAAAACTGCATCCACCGTTAAGCCCGCTTAGCGGTCTGCTAGAGGTCTACTACTATCACATGACTCTACTCAATGACGGCTTTTATCCTACGGACACCGGATGACGAACTTTCTTCTTTAATTATTTTAAACGACCCCAATTCGCTTGTGTTTTGTGCATGAGGCCCTCCGCATATTTCTTTTGAATACCCATCAATCGTATAGACTTTTACAATCTCACCATACTTCTTTTCGAATACGCCAGTAGCGCCGGAGGCGATTGCTTCCTCGACAGTCATTTCGTTGCAGTCCACATTTATTGCTTTCAATATAGCTTTATTTACTATTCCGCTCACTGCGTCTATTTCATCCTTTGTCATTTTCCGTTCAAAGGAAAAATCAAAACGTAGTCGTTCTGCATTGATATTACTCCCCCGTTGCGAAACACTATCGCCCAAAACTTTGTGTAACGCATCATTCAAAAGGTGGGTTGCGGTATGCAAACGAGCGGTCTGTCCTGATTGGTCTGCTAATCCGCCTTTAAATAATCCTTGCGCACCACTCCGCGACCTTTCTTGATGTTCTGACAAATGTTTTTGGAAGCCCGCAACATCAATAGAGATACCCTTTTCTTTCGCTAGTTCTTCGGTAAATTCTAATGGGAATCCGAAGGTATCAAACAACCGAAATGCCGCGCCGCCGTCAAGACACTCACCGCTTTTGAGGACGGACAAAGTTTTCGCTGCAACCTTCAATCCGCTATCCAGCGTTTTATTGAATAAGACAAATTCTTTTTCAAGCTGCTCATATATAAAGTCTTGATTATCCGACAACTCCGTATAAACTGAAGCATTAATCGAAATGATGACTTCGGTTATATGAGGTAAGATATTTTCGGGCACACCCATCTTTTTTATTAATCTTATTACCCGCCGGATTAAACGCCGCAGAATATATCCCTGTCCGGTGTTGGACGGGCTTACCTTTTTATAGTCTCCCAGAATAAAGACGATGGCTCTCATATGGTCGGATATGATACGGTACTCCCGCATATTCTCTTTTGAACAGACCGAACCTGTTAGGCTCTCGATTTTTTCAATAATCGGCGCGAAGAGGTCGGTTTCGTAGTTGCTTTCCATACGATTATATATGGCAAGGATGCGTTCCAAGCTCATGCCTGTGTCTACATTTTTTTGGTCAAGCAGAACAAAAGAACCATCTGATAGCTTGTTATACTGCATAAATACGTTGTTCCATATTTCAACAAACTTACCACACTCGCAAGCCGGGCCACAATCACTCCCGCAGAAGCCGGATCCCATATCATAGAATATTTCTGTGTCTGGCCCGCATGGACCAGTTTCACCGGCAGGCCCCCACCAATTTTCTTTCATATCGTAGTAATATATTTGGTTATCGTTTAACCCAACTCGCTTCCAACACTCATACACTTCTTCGTCTTTTGGTATCTGCTCGCCACCCTCGAAAACAGTTACGGCGAGCTTGTCAACCGGGATTCCTACCACTTCGGTTAAAAAGACAAAACTCATCTGGATTGATTCCTCTTTGAAATAATCATCGAGTGACCAGTTGCCGAGCATTTCAAAGTAGGTGTGGTGGAATCCATCACCAACTTCATCAATGTCGTCCGTCCTTATACATTTTTGTACGCTGACGAGGCGTTTGCCCATAGGATGCCGCTCGCCTAATAGATATGGAACGAGCGGGTGCATCCCCGCTGTCGTAAATAAGACACTTGGATCATCATCTGGTATCAACGACGCAGATGCGATTTTTTTATGCCCCCTCTCTTCAAAAAACTTTACATACATGAGACGCATTTCTTCGGCTCGCATACGAACGGCCCCTTTCTTGTAAAATAAAAAACGCCCTAAGAACAAGTAAAACT
>Ga0131853_10024995_pt1 | contig 10767 bp, 7 predicted proteins | sample TergutLab28metaG_FD_92764 | JGI IMG/M metagenome (GOLD analysis project Ga0131853, IMG submission 92764) | Labiotermes labralis P1 segment gut microbial communities from Petit-Saut dam, French Guiana - Lab288 P1 (version 2) (version 2) | ecosystem: Host-associated > Arthropoda: Insects >... | reverse complement strand
TGGGGCAAGTTGATGCCATTTTCAACTTGGCTTTGGTGAGTGACATGCTTCTTTGTGTTTGTAAAATTCCCTGATAGCTGAAGTATGAAACAGTGATAATATTCGTAGAAAATTTGAGTGCTGTGGATATTACTGACATCCATGACGGTGCCAATGCAAGTGTGTGTCACCACATTGAATTTTTGTGATACATACTACAGACATCCTCTAACATCTGTGAGAGAGACAGCTCATGGCATTTTGTGTGATGACATACAGTCCTTTTCACAGTCTGTTGCAGACATAGCCTATATCTGCTTATGGCTCATATAGCAGCACGTCTTCTGTCTCAATAGTGATATCTGAAAACTGATACATGTGAATAGAAAAATAAAAAAAAAAAGCAGAATTTTTAATAATTCTCTCTAAAGTCAGGATAGGTGAAGGAAAACCTTTCTGTTTCAAACCTGCAATAATGTGCAGCCTCTTACAAAGTTGTGTTAATTGAGTAAGTACTAGGTGTGTGCACCTTTGTGGATCTGAATGCTATTCTATGCTACGGTAATTTGAACAGTTACTTTCCATGTAACACTATATGATTGTCATACTCTTATAAACTGTTGTGAAGTTGAACTGTATTAATTTGAATGTGGAGGTAACAAATTAGATATTTATAAATAAATACTCTTTCTGATGTTTAATAATTGGGCCATGTGTTAATGAACAGAGCATGGAAATGAAGAGCAACCATTCAGTTTTGCTGCAAATCCTTCATAATAATGATATATTGTCATGTATTTGAGGCTTTACATATGCTGATGTTAAATTTTGATGATAATTAAAGATGTAATGCTATTTATTGGTACATAAATATATCACCTAACAGCCAATGGAAGTACAACACATACGTTGTGAATACTCAGTTCTGTTTAAACTGGTCCCCTAAAATCTGTGTTCTTTATAAGCTAGGCCGTCCTACATTCCTGGCATATTTCCTCACACTTTTTATGTCTACTTTGGACTGGCTAGCTTAATACTTTAAACTTTGATAATAGTCTTCAGTTCTTCTTTATGTGGCACTGGACAGTAGTTCATCTGCCAACATACAAACCTGATAAAATGTTTGAGATCTGAGGTGCTGACAACTTTGTTGCTGAAGATATCAGTATTCTAAAATGTGTCACTGTGTAAGTAGTTCACAGTGATTCAAAGGAAAATAGTGCGTTCATCTTCAGGGTCAGGCAGGCCATACTGCATGGAGTGGTAAGCCCATTGTGAACTTCTTACCTAGTGCTGAAATAAACTGAAAAGTAAGCACCCCATCAATATTCGCATAGTAAAACTTAGCGTTATATATGTTCTTGGTGCAATTTTAACACTGCAATAATGTATAGCATTGACAGTGTTTAGTAAAGGTGCAGAATAGGGTACAAAAATTCACATACACAGAGGATTTGCTGATATGCTAACATTCTCTTTAAAATATTTACAGGTGTTGAAAGACAGACTTCTGGAGAACCAAACAGAGGAAGACTTTGTCATTTCTGCAGGACCAAAGTCACTTGCAACACGTCACCTCGATGTTCTTTCTCGCCAGATGTGCCCATATCTACGTCATTTTGTGGTGTTCTCCAGTGTAACATGTGGACGTGGTTATGCAGGACAAACCAACTATGGGATGAGTAACTCTATCATGGAGCGTATCTGTGAGGCTCGTGTCAGAGATGGGTTGCCGGGGTTTGCTGTGCAGTGGGCTGCTGTGGGGGATGTGGGGGTGCTGGAAAAGAAGGAAGAGGAACAGCCCGACCTCCAGATAGGTCAGTTATACAGATTTTCTCTGCTCATATGAGAGCTTCATCACTATGAGAACTAAATATTAAAATGACAGTTCATAATTTAACACAGTAATACTCGTGACTGGAAAATTATGATCTGCCGGAGGTTAAGCATTTATTGTAGTTAAAGTCATACCAAACCTACCCGGAAATGATTATCTTCATATTGTACGACAGACAGCAAACAGATGCAGGGATTGTGGAAGGAACTTAGTTTGAATGTCCAATACCAACCGACGTGACAGAATCTCAGTACTCACCCCTTTATGAAGAAATTGCCAGTATTGTGGTAACAATTTTTTCTGTCTGAATGGCTGAAATAATGAAGGAAACATAAAATAATAATAACATATTTCTTCCATTTTTGCAGAAATGTTTCTTCAGAACAGTATTTTTAATTTACTGCAGATATCAAGGCCTTGTTTATAGTTTTAATTTTGGCACCTTTGGTTGTTTGCAGGAGGCTCTCTACCTCAGAAAATCAGTTCATGTCTTGAAGTGTTTGAGGGCTTCATGAAGCAGCCATACCCAGTTGTGGGAAGCATGGTTGTTGCTGACAAATGTGCAGGAAGTGTTGGATATGACAATTTAACTGTGTGTGTCGCAAGTATAATGGGTATGTCAAACATAACCAAACATCCCAAAATATGGCAACAGGTCATGTCGGTATTATTTTGTAAAATTGTACTGTGGAAATAATCCGTAATCAAAAGTGGTTGTGTTTACACGTTCAGGCCGAAGGAGAGGACCCTCTTCTTCTACTTGAGGACATAAACAGGGGCAGTTTCTTAATATTATGATGCTCGTGTGTGTAGATAAGGCTCAGGGTAATGTCTGTACCAACTTCCTGTGTGTGCTGAAATATTTGATGAAGGAGTTCACAAATTGTATTCAATCCCAGCTTTTTTAAGCACGTGTTCTGTCCAAGCATGTTAATCACACTTATTTTACTTTTTCACCTACTCTATTAAAGAAATTCAATGCGAAATTTAGTCCCATGGGAGGAGACACTGTCAGCTGGAGAGTATTTCCAAACATTTAAAAGGCACGTGATAATTTTTTGTTCAGGCTAAAGCAGTTCAAGAATGCTGGGATCATCTTGCCAACAAAACTGCATCACATCCCAGTAAAAGTGAACCATCAGCAGCATTGCAGTGACAAACTCAGATCTCACACAATGTACACATTTTGCGAAACTAGAGTTTCTTATCATGTAATCGCCTGCCACTGGACCTTTACTCTGGGGTATATGAATCCATTTTGCATCTTTACAAAATGCTTCATTCAGATTCATGATGAGCTGTTGTGAGTGCATTCTGCTTTTGAAGGTATCTCGTAAATTCTCTTTGAGCTAAATTTATTCCATATATGTGCTATGCCACACATATACTATCCTCTATTATATCCTTTTTCTTGTGAGAAGTGTTCATATGATGATCCTCTTCATTTAATTACCTTCACCTTCTGTTTTGTTCTCTTGCCCCCAGTACTCTGTTGTTTAAACTCCAACAACAATTTTTAATACAAGATCAGCATCTTTTAAAACTAACCATTTTTCTTTGCAGGTATCAAAGATCTGAAGAAAATTAGCATGAATTCCACGTTGGCAGAACTGGGGATAGACTCCATGACAGCCATTGAAATTAAGGACACCCTAGAGGGAGAGTTTGAAATATTTCTTACAACAAAGGAGATCCGCAACCTAACATTTGCGAGCCTCGATGAACTGTCAGCAGGGAACCAATGTACTGAGGTCGACAAAGAACAATAGGAAGGTACACACACATTTTTTTTCATTAGGCCCATGAGAGGTGACTGTAAACTGAAAGAAAATTACGTCTGATGTATGGGTACATTATTTTACCCGACAACTTTCATCACTCTTCACTCAGACTGTTTCACACAGACATATCACTCAACAATAATACAATTTGCCAAGGGATAGGGTCCATGTGAATTAGTTGAATCTATTGCAATTAATGTTAACTTATTACTGTATTTAAAGAAGGCAGTGGAAATGTTTTCCTTCAGATCACAGACATGCATCAAACCTAACAAATGCATTGTGCACCGTACTTCAGTGTTTTATAGGTTAGGTGAGCTAGTGGGATGTTTTGAAATTGTAAACAACTGGATGATAAACATGCACCAGATCTTCCAATTGCCCGGATAACTGTAACAATATGTCAGCACTCAACAAGATATAGCAGTAGCATGCTGCAAACATAGTATTTCTATTTTCAATACAGTTTTTAAAGAAATATCAAAGTTGCAGGCTAAAGCACAAGTTGTGCTTTAGCCTGCAACCCGGACACTACTCCAGCCTAACCACACCTAACCTCAAACCTACAGCAAACCAAGAATGAAACGACCAATATGGTAGTCAGGATTGTAGTCAGGGGCTCCTAATGATGGGCATGGTGGTGCCTGAAACATGTTGAGCCTGTAAGAAGAACAATAAAATAATTTGTGACATTTAGTTGGTTTTTATTCTTCAGTTAGCACAATGTTGCACAGTCCAACAAACATCAAATTACGCTATTTATTTTCTGTGTACATTCATGTTCTTGAATAACAGCCTGATGGTGACCCATATTCGGGGGCTAAATCAGTTGTCAATTAATGAATGATTGCATTAGGTTGTGTTTTGTATGATTGTAGTTATTGGTAGATATTACATTGTTCTCAGTCAGATAGATAAGATTTAAACAAGAGATTTGCTACCCCCTGATAAAATAAATATCTAATTTATGAAGCAAAATATATCATATGGTTTTGATAAATTTGAAGAATTTACAGTCAGGTTTTGTCTTTTTTTTATGGCCTAAAATAGAACTCCTAGATAGTTGTGGATATTTCCTTTTTCCTCTTTCTCATACATTGATTTCACTGTCGCAGTTTTCAATCTATCAGGAAAATGACCCACTCTAATAAAACATCATTTTTTTCCATTAGAGTGTCTTTTATAAATTTTGTATGTTCCCTTACAACCAAGTTTGTTAAGTCTGCAATACCCACCAAAGGTTTCCATTAAAATTTTTCTATTAATACAGGCCAGAAGAATTTAAGAATATTGTTTCCCAACATATGATTAAATTTACTTTTGCTCTTTGCATATGAGTCATGTAACACAACATCTTTCAAATTTGTTATTTTATTTTTACCCACTTTATTTCAATGTTGTCGATATTTCAATTTATTTATTATTTGCCACACTGCTTTATTTTATTACTAATGTTTAATATATTTTTCATTTTCTCTTGTCTTTTCTCCCCTTATTAGTTTACTATGTATCATTCTGTAAATTTCAGTATATTCTAAATTTTGTACTGGCAGGTCAATTTCTCCCCCCCCCCCCCCCCCTTCTTTTCTTTTAATATTTCATTTTTTTCTTCCTTTCTTTTTTTTTTTCTTTGGTTATTTTTTTTTTTTTTTTTTTTCTTTTTTTTATTTTTTAAAATTTTGTGTATTCTTAATTTTTTTTTGGGAAGGCAATTTTCCCCCCCCCCCCCTTTTGCTTATCTAAAAATTGGAATATTTTTACTGGCGTTTTCAGTTCATTCGGTGATCGAATTTTTCTTGATTCCCTCACATATAGTGATTTTGCTGAAAACGTAGTGTCATAATAATAAAAAAGACATCCAGAAAAACATCAAATTTTGCATTTACATCTGATTCTACATACGCTGTTTGCCATGTTACCTGGTTTATTAGGTAGAGAAATTCCGATACCTTATCTTCTCTAAAATGTCTCTTTTATTTGTGTGTAGTACAGTACATTAATGATAATTTTAACTGGTATTGTTAGCACTTGAGCATAGTGATGAGACAATATTAAATCAATTACTACTAAGGGCATGTAAGGATTTTTCTTGTGATTCTAGTGGGGACATTTTTAGTAGGTTTCAAACTGTTCCTAATAATAAAATTCTAACCCCCTCTTTATATATATGGAGGAAGTTTATATACCATTCTCCATGCAGAATCAGAATTGCATTTTAACAATTAAGTTCTGAGTAATCAAATCAAAATTGCTTAAATAGGTGTCCAATTTTCTGTGAGGTGAGTACAGATGAAAGTGAAAGGAGAAGAATTGTCTGAAATTATAAAGTGGATTGGCCTTGATATGATGTGAATTGAATTCTTTCATGCTGTGTTGTAGTGCTGTGAGAAGGCAGTTGAGGTGCATTTTGTGACAGGGAACCATCTGACAATATTGGACAGCAAGGATATTGCCAATATTATCAACAGGGAGGTGACAAATATTAATGCTGTTAATTCAAGGCACAACCATACAGAAGAATGTCTCTTGTAGCTACACAGCAAGGAAGCTTGCCATAACAGATTTGTTGACCTGCTTGCGAAGCAGTGTAGTTACAATTATTGTTACCAATCTGAGTAAATCTGTTGAAGTTTATTTGCCATAAGGATCCTCTGCTGCTGCTGTCTGTATTTGATGTTGGTTCTTCATCTTAATATAAGCTATATGTTGCAGGTGTTGGAGTATTAGATGTTTTACTGATACGTTCATATGTTACTGTGAGAATTTCCTTTGGGTATGAATATACAATATGTATTATTGTACACAGTTCATAGTAATATTGATACGCTCATTCCATTCGTTTAGATACATTAGAAGGGATTACAGTGGTACATCGGCTAACGAAGGTAATTCTTTTCGAAATCACATTCGTTAGCCGGAATCTTCCCTACCCGAAACGTGATTTCCCTTAGGTTTCTATAGAAAATCGTTTAATTCATTCTGATCAAATCCGAAGCAGCTTACATTATCAGGCGTCTCACTTCTCGCTATCTCGAATGTAAACAACCCAGTCGGGTTAGTGGGTCTCCCCATGTGATGTGGTCAGCTCATTTCATTGTCACACACTTACAGACGGAAAAGATAAGCTCCTGGAATGGCCCGACCGTTCATGTTTGCTGCTTTATGTTAGCGCGCGCATCGACTAAAACATTCGTTAGCTGAATCCATATCCGTTAGCCGAGACCGAAAAACGGCGAAAAAATCTTCGTTAGCCGAAAATTTCGTTAGCAGGGTCACTCGTTAGACGAGGTATCACTGTGTACATTTTGTGGCTGTCAGCCTGAAAAGAAATAGTGAATTGGGACTTTAAGTTAGAAGGAACATAAGGTGCCCTGTGGATAGATGCAGATGTTCCTCTGAAATGTTTGTGTGTACCATAGTAAATGGCATTGTATTTTACAGGGCACTACACTTGATGTCATGCAATGTTATGTGCTTGAAACTGTATTGTGGTGTAAAGAGGTAATATAAAATTATTTGTTCAGCTGTATATTGCATAGAGCAAAGTGTATATGATATTTGAAGGTCCCATTGCAGCGACCATGTATAACGCTGTCTTCTGGGACATGACAGCATGTAGCCTCACAGTACTGTAATGATGTGTCAGAGGTACCTACTGCCCTCATCTTCAGAATATGACAACAAGACAGCGTATTTCAAGTAAACTTTCACTGCGCTAACAACATTATGTGCCTGAAGACAGCATACTTCATCAAACAATACGGTCTTCATACTGTACAGCATAACTAATGATGGGTAGATAGATCAATTAAATTTATCATCTGAAATGTGTGTCATATATTTGCTACCTGTTTTGTGGTTCCTTCCGTTGACCAGGCCAAATCAAAGTGGTCATACTGACCACTTTGGTCAGAATGTCCCTTTATTGTTTCCATGTGCATGGAATATTGAAACAGAAAGCCAGCATCTGCCAGGACATCCCATGACCGATAGCATGCTCAGCGGCAGCCACAGTTGAACTCTTTATACTGATGTAAGAGCAAAGTGGCAAGACAGCCGGGACTTTGTTCTGGGATGCTGAGCGTTATGTGTGTGAGATCATGTCTAGTGAGTTAGGGATGTGGTTGCTGGCACCAGCTGGACAGCTGATTTAAACACTTTCAGTAGGGGCTCAGCTGTAAGAGTGTGAATTTGCTCAGGTCAGAAGTTTATATGAAAGTAAGTGTGATAGTTCAGAAATATATAAGCAGACAAATTAAATTTTGTTGTGGTAGCAAGAGGAAATCCAACTCTCGCGTTCTCCAGTATTCACAATGATGCACCACATTCTTGGCTTCTATTAAATTGTTTTATTTATTTCCCATGTGGCTTACAGCTGAAAATATTTTAATTCCTTTTTTTTTCAGATTAAATTTCTGTAGCCACGTAAATAATTACACGGAGCAAAATCATTTTTGATAAGCTAATAGTCGCTTGTGTGTTCAGAATTTAATAGCTGTCACCACAAGTGCTGACTGCCATACCCTGTTGTGAATAAGATGGATCCAGTCCATACCTTCCAACCCAGTTGTTCAAGATTCATTTTAATATTATCTTCCCTCTTACATAAATCCCTTTCAGTTGTTCATTTGTCTGCAGGTCCCCCAACAGGAATTTTGCACTGATATCTCCATATCTTTCCTGAATGCTACATTTTCCACACATCCCATCATGATATAAGTGGTGAACAGTACAAATTATGAATCTTACTGTTACGCTGTGTGTCTGCCCTCCTGTCACTTCCTTTCATGTGTAGTTGTTCTGCACTGCACCACACACTTTACCTCACTAATCTGCAGACACTTTTCACAGTTTATGTGAGAGAGTCTGTACAAGCTGTGAGGCTCTGACAGTGGTGTTGCTGGGGATTCACGTCTTCCAGGATGTGACACAGCGTTGTTTGGATTTACTGCTTGATAGATACCTACACTGTGCGGGGGCGCGCAGCACAAATAATGCATAACCTAAGGTAACCATGTTATTCAGTTTTGTCCGTGTTTCACAACAGCAACATGACCACACATTGAACAGTTTACTGTGTTGGTATTCATCTGTTCAAGGTATGTGAGTACCTGTCACCATGGCTTGATGTTTCCTCAGGTTGCACCAGAAATGGGGGGTAGGTGCCATTATACTGAATAAGCAGTCATAGTTTTCTGACAAAGGGTGGCACCCCAGCTTTAGGGTTGGGAGAGGGGATAGAAATTCCTTACTGAAAAAACATAACAATATTAGAAACAAAACAGACACCCTCATACCTCTAAAGATTTTATGGACCTACATAAACAACGGGAAATGTACATGAATTTTGGCACATGGAATATGAGGAGCCTGAATTGGTCAGGGACACTTAAGATATTGAACAGGAAATTAGTAACGTTCAGATCAGATTTATTGGGAATACAGGAGGTTTTATTGGTCAAGTGAGTCACTGAACGAATGGAGGATTATATGTACCTTGTTTTTGGAAAGGAAATGGAAATCATCAATAAGGACAGGATTTGTTGTACATCAGAGAATCATATCAGAAGTTAAACGGGTTGAGCTCCTTAGTGTTAGGATGTAATATACAGGGTGTCCCAGGAGCAATGTGCCAGACTTCGGTAGAGTGTTCCTTATGTTAAAGTATACCGATATAACCCAAAACACCTATATCCAAAGTTGAACGGTTACGGAGATAATGGCCAGAGAAATTTGAAAGTTTACAGCTGTTACACACTTATTGATTACCAAATACATATTAAAACTGGCAGGAATATGTGGTTTCTGTAATGTTAATATCTGTACTTTATATGCAATTAACGTATGAGTGACATAAAGCCATAACACTGAACTACATAAACACCCGCATGATCGCCGTAGTCATCCTTAGGTTCCCAAGCACTTTACATGGCGCATGAATATTTAGCAGTATGGAAGTACTGATTTAACTTTGCTGACTGCGCATTTTGGTATAAGGCTACTACATAACTGTACTAAAATACAGTACCTGCTTCACAGTAATTGTTCAAAGTTTCCTCCTCTAGTTCCTAAGCAGTTTTCGCCTGGTGGCCGCTTGGATCCAGATGTTGTACCCTTTGAACGTGGTAAGGATATAAATCTTCTTCATGTAAAGTTCGCCACACCTGCATACGTGATACGCCGATGCGAGAGGCCATTCTACGAGTGGATAGGCGTGGACTTCTCTGAACCATCTGAAGAATGTTCTCTCATGTGTTAATCTTTCGTACCACCTCCTTTCAGACCGCACAGCAACACTGGGAAGACAGCCAGTATCACGCAATGTCTGGTTAATACTAGTAAAAACACCTCTAGACGGAATCCTTCGGTCCGGAAAACGCTTTGGTATTTTTCAACAGCAGCATGTGCATTGTTGTTACAAAATCCATACACAAAATGCATGTCACAATATTCCACGTGGGAAAACACAAAAGGCATTCTTCCAACGCCGTGCAAGCAAATAACCGTCACGCAGGCACAATTAACACTTAGCACTGTCGCGTGACACATCAGCTGTGCAGGTTGCAGTATTTGGAACCGCAAGAAGCCACCACTTTTCTCTGACCATTATCTCCGTAACAGTTCAACTTTGGATATAGGTGTTTTGGGTTATATCGGTATACTTTAACATAAGGAACACTCTCCCGAAGTCTGGCACATTCCTCCTGGGACATCCTATATATATATATATATTGATGAGAGGCCATTGGTGTGATATAATTTTTTGAAGTTGTATGCATAAGCTGAGGATAGAAGGAAAGATTGATGAAGCCAGTTTTTGTGAGGAATTACAGTAGGTATTTGGTCAACTTCTTATGGACCATATACAAATTATGTTGGGAGAATTTAATGCTATTCTGGGGAGAGAACATCTTTACAATCCAACATTCGGGAATGACAGCTGACATGTAAATAGCAGTGCTAGTGTTATCAGAGTAGTGAAATTTGCCACATCAAAAAATCTGGTTGCTAAGAGCACGAAACTGCATTATCAAAACTGTCATAAACACGCCTGGACCTGTCCCGATGGGAAGACACATAATGACATCGATCACACACTGATAAGCAGGAGAAGCTGGTAAGGTATTCCAGTGGTGCTGAATGAAATATTGATCACCGTCTGGTAGCTGC
>Ga0131853_10024992_pt1 | contig 10768 bp, 11 predicted proteins | sample TergutLab28metaG_FD_92764 | JGI IMG/M metagenome (GOLD analysis project Ga0131853, IMG submission 92764) | Labiotermes labralis P1 segment gut microbial communities from Petit-Saut dam, French Guiana - Lab288 P1 (version 2) (version 2) | ecosystem: Host-associated > Arthropoda: Insects >... | reverse complement strand
GGGGGTCGTTGTGTGGGGAATCTAGAAACCCCAAGAATGGGGGGGGCATGGCCCCGGTTGGGTGGGAGCGCCACAGGGGGGGGGGGGGATGTACGCACTGCTTCAATAGTGGAAGAAGGTAAAGAATGGAACAGAGGGAAGAAGCAAGTAAGTAGAAAAACAACAATGAAACGGAATCGGAAATGAAATAGACAGAAAGTAAAAGAATAAGTATATAATACGGATATGAGTTAAGGACTAAATAAACACAAAAATATTGAGGAAGAAAGGAGAAAGAGTACAAATAAAAGAAAGAATGAAAGAAGAAACGCAAAATTCGCTTTTATTGTTTTATGGTTGAGAAATAGTAGCCTATAGGTGTGCACGGACGTATCGGTATATCGTACCACGTGTACACTTAGCTGTGAAGACATTAGACCCCCCGTATACGTGGGTATACATCTATCAGACTTCACGGTGTCATAATCAGAACAAATTTCAATGTGACCATCGCCAGGAAATGCTGAGATCTCACACAAGTACACAAGACCAACCGGCAGTACAGTTATCAGCCTCTCGGTAAAGACTGGAGCACTGAATGGCCAATGCGAGAGGAGCCGTACCAAGACACGACCAGTATTCATCCGGCTTAAAGCAGTGAATGCAGACCGGTCTGCTTCGCTAATCTACTGATACCCGGTCCGGCAACTACAAGAGAAGCTCGTTACAGGACGCTGCAGGACTAATACAAACAATGTCAGGATCAGGTCCAGAGCTACGCAAAAGGAAGTACTGAAATTAAACAAAAGGGCTTAATATTATAGCAGCATCCTCGCCTCTGTGCTTCTCTACTGATCTCTTTAATGCTCCGAAGTGTCCGAATCCGGTTGCAGGACTCAGTTCTACAGCGACCATTTCGGTTCACACCTCGACGGGAAACGGGTCTCTTTCCGGGCGTGGTGGGGGAGATAAAGCATGGCGTCGACCACCCAACCCCACTTGGCGCCGAGGTAAAAGAAAGAGTACAACTACACTTCTGTTCCCCCTCTGCTTCTTCATGGCCTGTTCAATGGTGAAATTCAATTTAAATCTGCTTCTACCCCAACTGCAGTACCGCTGAGTCAAACGCTCAGACGTCACAATGCAATATGGGACGCCGCCCCTAGAAATTAAGACATTTAACTGCCATAAGATCACTTAGCCATGAACCGCTTCCACTGATACAACACATTGATGGGAAACTGCATACTCAGTTGATTGATGTAGTTGCAAGCTAGACGTTGTGGTCACGTCAACGATTACATCCGACAAAAGGCATACAGGCGACAAACAATAGCAGTCCGAATGACCAAGAACGCGCTGGAAACTCTCTAACAAAAGCGAAGCGAATTCTATGTCAATGGAATCGATATGCCCAAGAGCGACCAATACGCGCATTATTAAGATCGGCTGAAACTTGGGTCAAACAAACGAAATCAAAATTGATGTCATGTGTAAACAGCGGCTGGCTAATGGCTGTCTTGTGTACTCAAATATAGGGTGGGCCAAAAGTAGGTATACAGTAATTAACTATATACTGTATACCTACTTTTGGCCCACTCTGTATAAAGTCCTTACAAAACCAAATTTCACAGAAAAAAAAACTATAAACAACACAAGATTAGACTACCCAACTTGAACTAACTCAGCTCAGAAATAAAGTATCATTAAATAAAATGACAAGAATTCCCTTGGACAATACATCACTGTATGAAATCTAAAGGCTATCTCTACTGCATGTTTGGGCATAATGGTCGGCCGCCATCACGTCTGATACACGACAAGTGACAGGGGTGGGAAGATACACGAGTTTCTGGTGCCGCAATTTATGAGGCAACGTAGACAAGGGAAATTTCTTTATTCATGAAGTCCAGCGTACGGTAGCAATACTAGTCACTGCCAGAGAGAACAGCAAGCGCTTTCTGTTATTAGCAAACAAAACTACTGCTTGCTGGGAGTCTGCTAATTCAGCGATAAACGACAGTTTTTGCGTTATTTGAATGCTTCTTATTCCTGTTTGTCCAGCTACAATGGGTTCATTTCAGTCGAACAGAACTCTCCAATTAGAGATCCTTTTAAAACATCCAATTTAATAACTGTCCAACAAGATGCGACTGTACTCAGTTTAAATCTAGGAAGTGTCATCCCCGTTGTGTGTGTGAAACTTGGAAAGGGCATGTAGTCAAACACAACTATATCAATTAATGTGTATTTAATGGCTATAACAGACAACCACATGTTTCGGCCTTTACTGGCCATCCTCAGGTTGTCTTCAAGAGAACTTAAGGTCCTACTATATACATTGAGCGCGCACGTGTTGCAGAGATCTCTACATACTGGCCTTATTGCGTAATGTAAATTTTATGTGGTGGTATGCTCTGACTAGAAGCATAGTAGTGCTAGTGGCTAGTGTCAAGTTTGAAGGCTCTGGTCCGCTGGTATTATGAAGAGAGATCTCTGCACCACGTGCCCGCTCAATGTATATATTAGGACCTTAAGTTCTCTGGAAAACAACCTGAAGATGGCCAGTAAAGGCCGAACCATGTAGTTGTCCAGTATAGCCATTAAATACACATTAATTGACATAGTTGTGTTTGACTACATAACTTTTCCAATTTCAGTTTATTATATCTCTGTAGGCAGCTCTACATGTTTCGGGTGTTGACACCCATCATCAGCAGCTCGTACAACTACAATTACAGCTTCTGGCACTGTCAGCCGGGTATGCTACAGCTCTACATGTTTCGGGTGTTGACACCCATCATCAGCAGCTCGTACAACTACAATTACAGCTTCTGGCACTGTCAGCCGGGTCTGCTACAGCTCTACATGTTTCGGGCGTTGACACCCATCATCAGGAGCTCGTACAACTACAATTACAGCTTCTGGCACTGTCAGCCGGGTCTGCTACCGTCCGCTCTCATTGTTGAGTTCCAACTCAATACAGTAACATTTTGTTGGACAGTTATTAAATTTGATTCATGATGCACGGAACCATGAATATAAAATTCTTTTAAAACATGTCGTTCACGGACAGCCTTGTGAACTTGCAAACTACATGAATACATTATTAGTTTTATTTATTCACCAACTGATGCACCAGTGAGTTGTCTTAAAAAGCAATATTAAAATTTACATTAAAACAGTTCCAACATGTTTCGGTGTTACAGTTACACCATCATCAGGGAGCGCATTAATTTGTGCTTAATAAAGTTACAGTTGTTATATTGCGGGTTTTGTTTTTAGTAACATCAGTTTAGTGTTCTTGTGGCTGTTACACAAACTTGCCTGTTGGGCCTCGATGATTTTCACATTCGTACCGTGCGTCTTGATATTGTCAAAGTTTTATTTATTCACCATCTGATGCACCAGACAGTTGTCTTAAAATACTGCATAAAGATTTACATTAAAATTTACATTAAAACAGCTCCGACCTCTTTCGGTGTTACAGTTACACCATCATCAGGGAGCGCATTAATTTGTGCTTAATAAAGTTACAGTTGTTACATTGCGTGTTTTGTTTTTAGTAACATCAGTTTAGTGTTCTTGTGGCTGTTACACAAACTTGCCTGTTGGGCCTCGATAATTTTCACATTCGTACCGTGCGTCTTGATATTATCAAGGTTTTGTTTGTTCACCAACTGATGCACTAGTGAGTTGTCTTAAAATACTGCATAAAGAATTACATTAAAACAGCTCCGACATGTTTCGGTGTTACAGTTATACCATCATCTGGGAGCGCATTAATTTGTGCTTACTAAAGTTACAGTTGTTAAAATAGTCCATTAAAATACATCGGTGTGTGGTTAATACGGTGGTGGTGTGGCATCATGTATTACGTCCTTATTGGTGTCTGTACCGGAGTGCTGATAAGTCCTTAGCCTGACCAGGAAGGAAACAAGCTCGGAGGCATGTCATGCACGCATGCGATTTCAACAACATCGAGACGCGAGATGTAATAAGTTGTTTTTTCCTGCAAGGCAAGACGCCGAAAGAAATTTACGCCATTCTGACAGAAACATTAGCTTTTTTTCTTCCTGGTCGGGCTAAGGACTTACAAGCACACCTGCATGTTGTACTGTTCGGCAATAGAATTAATTATAAGTAAATTGTACGAACCACACCAGTGACAAGGAAGCCGCGTTGTGACCACCCCACATATATGGCACATGTCCTTGCATCAGACATGATTATAGCTGATCATTAGGCCGAAACATGTTGCCTGGGTGAAGTGTATGCTGTGTCCGACAGGTTGAAATCTACCAAATCTATCATTAAGACATTACTCGTACAACTACGTGTAGAAATTATACAAAGTATACTATTAGCAATTTTATGTGCCCTTTAATTCAATGTGTTTAGTCAGCACAACAACTAATGCACATACATAAAATTTTTTACATTAAAACACTTAAAATCGCTCCAACATGTTTCGATCCTAAGATCATCTTCAGGGAGCTACACTGTCCCTTGCTAAATTCACATTTTTAAAAAAAACACTCACTCGTTAATTTCCTTATATTAACTCTGTGCTGTGGCAGCATGTCGTATTGTGTAAGTCGTACGGTGCTGAGAATGCGCCTGACTGTGTGTCGTGTGTTACGCAGCATATGACTTTCGCAAGGAACAGTGCAGCTCCCTGAAGATGATCTCCGGATCGAAACATGTTGGAGCGATTTTAAATGTGTTTTTGTAAACAATTTTATGTATGTGTATTAATTGATGTGCTGATTAAATGACTGTACGAAATGCACGGTGCAACGATAAATCTTTCAAGTGTCCTGTTTAACGATGACGTCAGTTGGTATGATTATATAGCGTAGGTGACAGACTAATGAATACGAAGAAGTGGGGGAATGATGGTGACAAGAGAAAACCGAAGTAGTGGAAGACAAACCTATCCTAACGCCAGAAAGCCCATTAAATTCCACATGGATTGGCCTGAAATCGAACCCCTACCTCTGTGGTAGGAGGAAGGAGACTAATTGAGCCATGTGCAACAAATTAGTACGTGTCTGACCCGTAAGCTGCAAACATGAAAGGAAATGGACTAACAGGTCAGTGTTGAGCCTATTAGTTAAATACGTAGGTTTGCGTTTCTATATGCCTCAGTGACTGAATATGTAAAGCTATTTATAGCACACAGTGGCACATTCGAAACATTGACCTCCACAGAGACCTGCAAGTGGATGTTGTGACTAGCGAAATCCAAAGGTTTCCACACAAGCATAAAGGAAGACTCCACCATCATGAGAACGTTGAGGCTATTTAGCTCTTGGACAACATGGGTATAGTGCGCAGACTGCAGAGGGAAAAACCTTTTGATCTAGTTTAACTGACAGTGCAAAAGCAGAGACAGTGCTAGCGCAGGTGTTAGTGTAAAAGCAGAGAGAATGCTAGAGTAAGTACCAGTGTAAGAGCAGAGAGAGTGCTAGTGTAAGTGCAGAGGCAGTGCTAGTGTTAGTGTTAATGTACAAGCAGAGACAGTACTAAAGTAACCACCAGTGTAAGGACAGAGACAGTGCTAATGTAAGTGTTAGTGTAAGTGCTGAGGCATTGCTAGTGTAAGTGTTAATGTACAAGCAGAGATAGTGCTAGTGTAAGTACCAGTGTAAGATCAGAGGCAGTGCTAGTGTTAGTGTTAGTGTAAGTGCAGAGGCAGTGCTAGTGTAAGTGTTAATGTGCAAGCAGAGACAGTGCCAGTGCCAGTACACAACAAAACGTGTACACATTATTGTAGCAGAAACAGAGAGACGCTAATGGGTGAACTGTTAGGTTTAGTGCACATTAATAATTTAGGTTAGAATAAGATTGCTTATTGGTCCCTGTGACTGGACTGTAATGACATAAAGCTGTTAAAGGCTTCATATACAAAAAATTATTATACAGGGTAGAAATACGAAGTCCCACGACAGAAGGGCCCTGTCACCACGGAATGGCGCGTCCTCAGTTTGTGGATGGAGGAAACAGCCTCCAGGTACGGACAGTAGCTGCGAATATATTGAATAAGCAGCCGCAGACAGCCGACAAGGGGTGGTCCTCCAGCTTGGGGGTTGGGCGAGGTGCTAACAACTTCTCATCGTAAAAACATTATCATACTGCGAAACATTTATATAATAAACCTCGGAGCTGGACTGATACTTTGGTACAACCTAAGAAACGTAAAATAGACATGAGCTTTGGTACATGGAATGTTATTAGCCTGAATAGGACAGGGTCACTTACAGCAGCAGCCAGGGAATTAGCAAGATATAAGTTAGATTTAGCGGGTGTGCAGAATGTTAGGTGGAACAGAGAGGGCATAGTAAGAGTAGGGGGTTATAATTTTTATATGGACACGCGGGAGATACAGGAGTAGATGGGAGGATAATATTAAGACGGACATTCACCAAGAGGGATGTGGGGTGTGGAATGGATCGAGCTGGCTCAGGATCATGTTGTGAAACAAAGAGTAAGCCTCGAACCCGAACTGATTCTTTGGTAAGTCCTAAGCAACGAAAAAGGGACATGAGATTTGGTACATAGAATGTTAGGAGCCTGTATAGGGCAGGCTCACTTACAGCAGCAGCGAGGGAATTAGCAAGATATAAATTATATTGAGTGGGTGTGCAGGAGGTTTGGTAGGCAAGAATTTGTCTGATATGTTTCCTATAAGAAATGGTTTGAAACAAGGAGATGTTTTAACGCAATTGCTTTACAACTTTGATTTAGATTATGCCATTAGGAGGGTTCAGGTAAACCAGGATGGCTAGAAATTAAATGGTACACACCAGCTTTTGGTTGATGCTGATGATGTTAATATATTGGGTGGAAGCGTACATACTCTGCAGAAAAACATAGAAGCTGTGTTAGTCGGCAGTAAGGAGATTGGACTAATAGTAAACGCTCATAAAACTAGGTACGTGGTCGTGGTTCGAGATCAGAATGCAGTTAGAAGTCACAATATAAATATTTATAATAGCTCCTTTGAAAGGGTGGACTAGTTCAAATATTTGGGAACAACCTTAAGGAATCAAAATCCTATGCAGGATAAAATTAAGAGCAGAATGAAGCCCGAGAACGTTTGTTATCATTCGGTGCAGAATATCTTGCCTTCCAATTTTCTAACCAAAAATAAAAAGGTTAAGATATACAGAACTATAATTTTACCTGTTTTTCTGTATGGGTGTGAAACTTAGTCTCTAAAATAGAAGGAGGAACGTGAGTTGAGGGTGTTTGAGAATGCGGTGCTGAGGGTGTTTGAGAATAGGATGCTGAGGGTGTTTGAGAATACGGTACTGTGGGTGTTTGAGAATAGGGTGCTGAGGAGAATATTTGGGCCAAGAGGGACGAGGTAACATGGGAGTGGAGAAAACTACATAATGAGGAGCTTAATAATCTGTACTGCTCACCAAATATTATTCAGGTGACCAAAATGAGATGGGGTAGATATGTAGCACGTATGGAAGAGAGATGTGTATGCAGGGTTTTTGTGGGGAAACCTGAGGGAACTAAATCATTTGGAAGACCGAAGCGCATGTGGGAGGATAATATTAAGATGGATCTTCAGGAAGTGGTATGTGGGTGCATGGAGTGATTTGTTCTGGCTCAGGATAGGGACAGTTGGCGGACACTTGTGAATGCGGTAATAAATATTCGGGTATCGTAAAAGGAGGGGAGTTTCTTGACTATCTTAGAACCGGTCAACTACTGAAGAATGATTCTGCTCTATGGACTAAGTAAGTAAGTAAGTAAGTAAATAAGTAAAACAAAATTAAAAGCTCTTAATAACCAATAGCAACAATAATTCTTTTTACGTCGTAAAACGATCGAATGGTGTCTCCAAGTTTAAAGGCCTGTACGTCGAATGTCTCTTTTCCATGGTGTTATGTAATGTGCCATGCAGTACACATGCTCTGTTTTCCTATAGAGCTATACAAAATCAGTATAAAAGGTAAAGGTAAAGCAGTCCCGTTACAGGTCTGGAGTGGCCCAGAGGGTTCCAGGAAGTTAATATTTTATGACATAAGGTGTCAGCTTTACGCACCGGCCGCCTTTACCCCCACGAAATACTCCTGGTACTAATTTCTGTTAGAGGCTGAGTCGACACCAGAGCTATAGTACGATCGGACGGATTTTATGTCAATGAAAAATTCCAATGACACCAGTTGGGATCGAACCAGCGACCTTCCGATTTGTAGCACAGCACCTTAACCACTGTGCCACCGAGGTCCCCATACTATCGGTATACAACTTCGAAACACGTTCCCCTTTAAACAGCCACATGCAGGCGTCAAAACGTACGTCGATTGTGGGGTTCGGCCGATGGAGCAATTAACTGCAGCATGTCTATGGTTGGCTTTGCTCTAGGGCTCAGCATTAGCCGTGTACACAACAGGCACTTTGAACGGTAAAAACTCGATCACTGCCTGCTACAGCCCATCTGCGGTACATTAATTACAAGGACAGCGTTTTTCACAATCACGTGGCACCAAATTTCGCAAACTCCACGGGGAAACAAAATGTGTCTATCTCACAGCACAACTGTGACACACAAAAGATATCTCTCAACTTAACCACCGACTTCAAGTGTGCCAGCAACGTGATACATTGATATTAAAATGTAATAAAATATATTCTTCGTTAAACACAACTATATTATATTTTATTTGAATTAATAAAGTATAAGATAGTTGTGTTTGACGAAGTATATATTTTATTCCATTTTAGTATTACACTTGACGAAGCATATACAGGGGGTGCCAAAAATGTATACACATTTAAAGAGATGTTATCCATGTGTTACTTTTTATTTCATTTTAATATTATACTATACTTGACGAAGCATATACAAGGGGTGCCAAAAATGTACACACATTTTAAGAGATGTTATGTATGTATTACTTTTTATTTCATTTTAATATTATACTATACCTGACGCAGCATATACAGGTGGTGCCAAAATGTATACACATTTTAAGAGATGTTAACTATGTATTACTTTTCATTTCATTTTAATATTATACTATACTTGACGAAGCATACACAGGAGGTGCCAAAAATGTATACACATTTTAAGAGATGTTATCTATGTATTACTTTTGATTTCATTTTAATATTATATTTAACTATATTATACTTGACGAAGTATATACAGGGGGTGCCAAAAATGTATACACACTTTAAGATATGTTACCTATGTATTACTTTTCGAAGTTGAATTGAATTACGGTAGCAATGTGTAGTAGGACGTCCGCTCAAAAGATGTATTCATCTTTTGTTATCGGTATAAATTGAGTATTACGATTTTAAAACAGTTTTTTTCCTTTCTTAAAATGTGTATACTTTTTTTTGGCACCCTCTGTATTTTATTTCATTTTAATATTAAACCTAAACACAACGGGATATCCTCTACTAAAAAAAAGAGATACATTAATCTAATTTCAGATAATAAAACTGATTTAAATAACAATGCATTTTGGGATGCTTTCTGCTGGGTATAACTGTACAGTTAAGTAATTTCTAATATGCTTATGCCACTTTTTTTGGCAAGCACTGTCGATATTCAGCACAGTGCAAGCGCGCTGGGGGTTGACTGGGTTATACTGTCCACGTGATCGTGAGATCATTTTATCAGACGGGCAAATCTAGTGCAAACGAAGCTATTCAAAAGCAAGTAGCCGTCCGTGAATGAAAAAGTACCTCCTTCAGAAGACTGATATCATGAAATACAAACATGTTCAACGTGACAACCTGAGAAAATCCATCTCAAAGAGCTGTTGCCTCTTAGGAAGTGTCGATGCACTGCTCGTTGGTACAATTGGTCTCAAAGCTCTGCTGTCACCTATAACATATGTCTCAAAGCATTGCTACCAGCTATAACATGTCTCAAAGTATCGCTCCCTGTTAAAACATGTCTCGAAGCATTGCTCCTCGCTATAATACATCTCAAAGCTCTGCTGTCTCCTATAAAATCTGTCTCAAAGCATTGCTGCCAGCTATAACATGTCTCAAAGCACTGATACCTACTACAACATGTCTCAAAGGACTGCTGCCTGTTACAACATGTTTCAGAGCATTGCCCCTTGCTGTAATACGACCTCAAGAGCCCCTGTCACTTATAACATGTCTCAAAGTATTGCTGCTTCCTATATAACATCTGGTCTCAATGTGCTGATGTGGCTTAAATCTGTCTCAAGACAGCGCTACCTGCTGCGACATCTTAGCAATTGACCAACTTAATGCACAAATTCTTGTTTTATTGTAAGTTTATTACAAGAAAAAGAATTTGTGCATTAAGTTGGTCAATTGCTAAGATTATATTGATATGCGCAGTCAGCAAAAAATCAAAATCTGCTATGACATGTATCAAAGTATTGCTGCCTGATATATTATGTCTCAAAGCATTGCTACTTGCTATAACAGTCTCAAAACAGTGCCACCTGATACAACATGTCTCAAAACACTGCCACGTGCTACAACATGTCTCAAATCAGTGCCACCTGCTAAAACACGTCTCAAAACAGTGCCACATGTTACATGTCTCAAAACAGTGCCACCTGCCACAACATGTCTCAAAACAGTGCCACCTGCTACAACATGTCTCAAAACAGTGCCACCTGCCACAACATGTCTCAAAACAGTGCCACCTGCCACAACATGTATCAAAACAGTGCCACCTGCTACAATGTGTCTCAAAACAGTGCCACCTGCCACAACATGTCTCAAAACAGTGCCACCTGCCACAACATGTCTCAAAACAGTGCCACCT
>Ga0131853_10024991_pt1 | contig 10768 bp, 10 predicted proteins | sample TergutLab28metaG_FD_92764 | JGI IMG/M metagenome (GOLD analysis project Ga0131853, IMG submission 92764) | Labiotermes labralis P1 segment gut microbial communities from Petit-Saut dam, French Guiana - Lab288 P1 (version 2) (version 2) | ecosystem: Host-associated > Arthropoda: Insects >... | reverse complement strand
TGCATAACGAGGAGCTAAATGATTTGTACTCCTCACCCAATATTGTGCGGGTGATAAAATCGAGAAGAATGAGATGGGCTGGGCATGTGGCGCGTATGGGTGAGGAGAGGGGGTTGTATAGGGGCTTGGTGGGGAACCGGAGGGAAAGAGACCACTAGGGAGACCTACGCGTAAATGGGTGGCTAATATTAGGATGGATCTCCAGGAGGTGGGATGTGGGTGTACGTACTGGATTGGGCTGGCCCAGTATAGAGACACGGGTAGGACGCTTGTGAGTGCGGTAATGAACCTTCGGGTTCCGTGAAATGCGGGTAATTTCTTGACTAGCTGCAAACCAGTTAGCTTCTCAAGAAAGACTCTGCACCATGGAGTAAGTAAGTGTAGCGGATGTTGAGATCTCATCATCAGGCCTATAAATTATATATGAGACATAAACTGCGTGTGAGAAAGTACGACGGTGGGCGTGCGTTGATATGTGGTATCCTGGGCGGGGGTTATCTCCCTTGGGTTCTGTCGTAGTTGGTGTTGAAGGGGGAGGTTCCGGATGGCGAATTAGCAGGCCTGACCGAGTCACATGAGTGGCGTTGGAGATCTGTAGAATAGACGTCTTGTTGTTGGTTCTAGGGTTACTTTGGTGTTGGAGACTTCGTGTAGCACTGGCACGTTCGTGTATTGTAACCGGGGATCAATGTAGAATCGGTGTCCTGTCTGTTGCTATAGTCACTGTGGTGATAAATTCAGCATGTGGCGTTAACACAGTCTTGTCTTGTATGTGGGAATCACTATTTAACTGACACAGTCTTTTTGTTGTATATGGGGATCGCACGACACAGACCACTACCGAAGTCAACTCATAACAGCCACCCCGTAACATCCACACAACAGAATCCAGTCTTCACACGCAAAACCTGACAAAAACCATATATTAAGACAAGAGTGCAACGACAGCATACAGTTAAATAGTGATTCCCACATACAAGACAAGACTGTGTTAGTGCCACATGCTGAATCCATCACCACAGTGACTATAGCAACAGACAGGACACCGATTATACAGGGATCCCCGGTTACAATACACGAACGTGCCAGTGCTACACGAAGTCTCCAACACCAAAGTAACCCTAGAACCAACAACAAGACGTCTATTCTACAGATCTCCAACGCCACACATGTGACGCGGTCAGACCTGCTAATTCGCCATCCGGACCCAACCCCAACACCAACAGCGACAGAACCCAAGTGAGATGACCGCCGCCCAGGATACCACATAACAACGCACGCCCACCGCCGTACCTGCTCACATGCAGTTTATGTCTCATATATAATTTATAGGCCAGATGATGAGATCTCAACATCCGCCACACACAAACAATATTTAGTCTCTTAGAACTTTTGCAAAACTGATGATGGCCGAGTAGGCCGAAACATGTCGTTTCATTAACATCCAATAAACTAGTTGCGTTTTGACTTACTTTGCCTCTAATTTTATTTTTACTGTCACATACACAACGGGAATGCCTCAACTACAGAACATAAGGAAGTTTTCTGTAGACTTTCCCTAGTCTTCATTTTACTACCACAACGACTAAAAGAACAGTATTATTATTATTATTATTATTATCTTATAGTCTGAATTGAAGGTTGTTGGATCTCAAGTATATTTATTTGTAAACAATGCAAAATTTAAATGTTCCCACGGCTGTTCGTACGGGGTCTGCAAGTTGAGAATTTGGTGCAAGGGACATGCACAATTAGCGAGGCTTCGTAAAGAGCGCGCAGAAGCATAAAAGTTTCCCAACACAGCGCATTTACAGGTTTCCTATGCTGCTGACAACAAACGTCTATTACACACAATTCCATAAACAGCATTTAAAGGGTTGTTCTTTGTTACTGGAACGCCACGTGTCTTCTGCATTGTAGGGATTAATTTTAAATATCCTTTTATGACGACAGCCCTTTCAACGGCTACAATTGGCAGTGAAGAGGAAAAGACGTTATAAACAAATATGATGGCTTATTTTGTTTGTCAGTAACGTGGGGATCTATTTTAACTGTTGAACTGCCTTCTGCAACAAAGAACGTTTAGTGTTGGCGTGATAAACAGAGAGGTTTCTGAAGGTACAGTACCTGTCTCTTCTGAAGGCCGACTGTGCTGTTTGAGAGAAGAAAGCAAACCAACTGCGCTGACGGAAAGCAGCCTGTGATATGGAGGTGATCAGTGGCTTACCCAGGAATTTTGGTCGGGGGGGGGGGGGTCAACAAATTCAGTTGAGAACAGAGAGAACGGGGATCTGTGAGCGGTAGCCACCTAGTCAGGGGTTCTGGAGGCAGCTGTAATTTGGTACAAGAAATTTCATTTCAAACAGTAAAATTTTCTTAATTATCGGTACTTTAAAACTATTTATGAGGACAACCAATTTATTTGTCATTGCTAATGTAAAACAATTGCGAACCGGCGGTAGTTTTAGAATTTTACTGCCTTTTTTCCCCGAACATCTTGGGGAGTAGGCGTCCTAAATTCAGCGATTTTTAACGGTTTTCACAATTGGGTTGAGTTTGGCACGATTTTGGAGGGTCTTCGGAATTTCGGGAGGGGGTGGTTTGAACCCCCAAGCCCCCCCCTCGGTACGCCACTGGAGGTGCTATATTACCAGTTCCATAAATGTTTGAGAGGTGGATATTCAGCTCTTAATCACTCCACATTTCTTGTTCATAATCCAAAAAGCATTCCACTACCAAATATAAAGCCGACGAGTACTGGTTTTGAGAGTTTTTATTCAATTACATGTTTATAGAAGTGAAAATTAAATTAGTACGATACTCCAATTAACATCGAGCTTCAATGAGATCGGTCAACAGTAATATACATATATTGCCTGACACTAACCAATATCAACACATCCATGACACTATTATCATTGGCGTTGCTAGGTTTTTTGATGCGCGAGGCGAGGAATCACACTTTCCGCCCCTGACAGAAAATACGAAATTTATAAAATCACAGTGCGTTATTAAATTTCCTCTTATTTGTCTCGATGTTTTAAAATATGTTGGGCGCAGGAACCCATACTTTCTTTATTTAAAGGATTCTTTTCCCACCCACTTTACTGCCCCTTTGACTCTGCTACCTGGGGCGACAGCATTACTCGGCCACCCCCAACCCAAGCTACACCCCTGATTATAATTGTATGCCACCGAAGGGTGTTTCTGTCAGCGAAATCATATGAAAATCAATCTATGTGTACAGAAACCTCGAGGAAAAATAGTGGCTCACTTCACTGACTACAGAAATCACGTGGTGTGTTCACACAACTTACAACTCAATAAAACACGCTACTGAAATACAAAGTATGCAGTCAAAGACAACATTTTAATGTATTTACATCAATGCGCTACATGTTTCGGTTCATTCGAACCATCATTAGGCATCTTTATTAGAAAGCTTTAAGAATATAAGTATATTATGTTATTGATTGACTGATTGATTTGCATTTTGGTTCGGGGCCTCTCAGCCCCGATGCATCTAGGCCCTGATTTAATGGGCCCTTTGTGCCCAATATCGAATCATGGGAGCCCCGTAACCTTACTAAAGTTCCAGATGGCCCCCCACCCAAAACTCTTAATATCTTCCGGCTCCAAGATAAAGGAGCCCAAGTACGCATGTCTGAGTGAGGCCAAAGCCTCACACTCACAAAGAATGTGGGCCGAGGTTTCCTCTCTCACCCCTCACGTCCTACACAATGGACTGTCGTCGTGCTTTAGCCTGCAGCCCGGACACTACTCCAGCCTAACCACACCTAACCTCCAACCTACAGCAAACCAAGAACGAAACGACCAATGTGGTAATCAACATTATAGTCGCGAGTTCCTGATGACTGCACAGTAGTACCCGAAACATGTTGAGCCTATAAGAAGTACAATAAGATAATTAGTGGCATCTAGTTGGTTTTGACTCTTGAGTTATCACAATGATGCACGGCACGGTCCAACAATCATCAAATGAATGAAGTAGGCCTATTGGTCTTTTCCCTCGAACTAGCCATCCATCCCAAAGCGCCCCAACACAAAACCGTCCATCCCCAATCCTCACGCAGAATCATAATTATGTCACAAGGGTGCAGACCTACTACAGTAATTAGTGAAGGCTCCGAGTTCTGCACACACTTGCATAAAATCTAATTTACAGAAACGTCAAATGGCTTGATTAGTTCCATACGCACACACACGCGGACTAATATGAGGGCGACTTCTCTCAGCTAGGTTGACCATCGTTCACTCGCTACAGTGTTGTACACCCTGCTACACTGAAAACGATTCATTGGCAACACTGTTGTGTTACCTGCCACGCTGTCTATGATTCGCTGAATCCAGTGGTGTACTGGCTGCTAGGCTGTCTGCGATTCTCTGATAGTTTTGTGTTCCCAGCACAACTTGGAAAGTTATTACTTTTCCAGTAATTAAGTCTTGGATTAAGTATCAAATTTGTAAACCGCATATGGTCTGTGACATTTGGGATTTACGTGATTTAATCAATACGGCACCCTCTATCACAGACGATTTGAAGGAAACACGTACTTCCATCTTCAGCGTACACAGTAAAAGAGAAACAAATTACCCCTGTAAAGTACGAGCATGTCCAGCAAACTACAAGACGTCATACTCCGGAATATATTTCTACCGTAAAAATTTCAAACTTCGCACTCTGACTTCTTTTATTTCGGAGTCTGCTGTTCAGTAATTATTTCACATTTTTTCCTCAGTTTTCCAACCTGTCCGATGTTACAGATGTTTTCTAAGAAGTTTTGAAAAATACGTTACTTAATCAATGTTATTAATGGCCCGTTTTTTTAAATTACCGGCCAGTTACAATCATTTTCACTTCGTAACACACCGTACTCTTAGTTCCTAGGTTTGAAAAGTTTAAAAAATACATCACGTACAAAAGAACGCTTCATTAAGTGTCTAAATGTTATCCTTCCATTTGTGATTTGTTCTCCAAAGTATTTCATTCTCGAAAGATTTTGCCACAAGTACCCGATCCATACATTGTTTTGTAACTAGGCCATTAGATCGCCTTCATTTAACAAGAATATTAACAAGTAAAAACATGTATAATTCGATTCCTTTTTAACACAGACTATTGTCTTGCGCATTCTTTATGTAATTAATTCATTAAAAGATTTATATTAACCAAAGAAAATTTTACGCTATATTAAATTAGAATATGCTACGGAATGGAAATGCTTATGGAAAAAACTAAGGTGATGAGAATCTCAAGGCAACCGTCCCCAGTACAGACGACAGCTCAAAACCAGCCGGAGAATGTTAAATATTTCAACTATTCGGGTAGCATGATAACAGATAATGTAAGATGGACACGAGCAATTACATCCAGGACTGTCATGGCAAAAACATCACTCAACAAGCAGGTTCTTACATCAGCAAACTGGATAAAACATGTAAGGAATAAACTCGTAAAGTGTTACATTTGGAGTATAGCTTTGCATGGTTCTGAATCTTGGACACTTCGGACAGTAGATCAGAAAAGCCTGGAAAGTTTTCAAATGTGGTGCTGGAGAAGGATGGAGAAGATCTGTTGGACCGATGACGTGAGAAATGTAGAAGTGTTACAAAGAAGAGTCAAGAAGGAGAGTAATATCCTACAAACAATAAAAACATGGAAGGCCAACTGGATTGGTTACATCTTGCATAGGAACCGCCTTTTAAAACACGTCATTGAAGGAAAGAGAGCGGGAAGAGTAGAAGTGACAGTAAGACGAGGATGAAGATGTAAGCAGCTACTTGATGGCCTTAAGGCAACGAGAAAGTACTGGAAATTGAAAGAGGGAGCACTAGATCGTAATTTCTGGAGAACTAGCTTTGGAAGAGGCTATGGAATTGTCGTAATAGAGACTACCGAATGAATGGATTGTTTGCACTTGGGCCTAACCAGTACAAAGAAATTTATAACAAAACTTATAGAAATTTCTGGTCGTTACAACATAAATACCGCATTTTCATTTCTGTACGTAGCATGATTGCTTATACAAAGCATGTAACACGCGTGAAGAGATAGTAACAGACGTAGGACTTTGTGGCGAAAAATTCTTGGCAGACCGAAGCAAATACGGCTTGGTAAAATTGAGAACGTCACAACTTATACAGATGCAAGTTGGACTCATTGGTTCAGCACAGAGGGGCTTTTAGACGACGGTGATGAAGCTCCGCCTTCCGTGAGACTAAGGTATCTCACTAAGATTTCAATAATTACCAAGCGATCAAGGAAGAATATACAGGAGGAATAAGTTAATTAGCAATGATTTGGCTTTATCATTAATTGGTAACTAGGTGGATGTAAATAACAGACACTAACTGTACCTCCATTACATAAAAGCTGCAACAGCCGAAGCGCCGTTTCATACTTACCAGGGCTCAGTGAATTCTGAAACACACTTTTACATCAAGACTCTAATGGTCTTACCGGACTCTTCTTTCCCAAAATTGACCGCGTAACGATAAGTTTTGCTAGTTACCTTTACTGATTCGTTTGACTGTCTTGAATTTACGTTGAACATATCCTAAGTAATTTAATTAGATTTAATACCGCTAATTTTAGCCAATGGATTCCTATGTGATATTTTTGTTCCAGAACAACAAATTGTTTTGAGTCTTCACTAAAAGACGAAATTCATAATAACACAAAACATCACACTAATGCAAAATTTTCTTCATTTTGTGACTGCATACGAGTATATACTATCTGAAACGCAAAGACTTTTTGAATGTATAATTGTATAGATACGTGGACCGCGGTAGCACAGTGGTTAAGGTGCTGTGTTACAAATCGGAAGACCACTGGTTCGATCCCAGCTGGTGTCATTGGATTTTTCATTTACATAAAACCTTTCCGATTGCACTATGGCTCTGGGGTTGAATCAGCCTCTAAATCTTCGACCAGGTGTTCCAAGCGATTTCCTTCTTTCATGTTTCCCAAACAAATTCTTGTAGTTAGGCCCACTTTTCCTCTACACCTTAAGGCATCTCATGTCCCATCTATCCCACTCTCCTTGATTTGATCATTCGTGTAATATATGATGAGCAGTGCAAATCACGCAGCTACTCATTACACATTTTTCTCCAACCTCCTGTTAATTCTTCCCTGATTTGCCAAACTGTCTTCCTAACCATGCTATTATTATCCAAAACCGTCAGCCTAATAGTTTTCCCTCAATATGACAGACCGAATTCTACACTCGTATAAACAACTACTATATTAGTAGTTACATTTACTCAGTAGGTCTTATACCGTGTAATTAATGTATACCACAATCATCCGCCCATAGGCGATACGCCACTGATCCAATTCCCTGGCAGCTTTCCTGAAAAACTGGGCTGACGTCAGAATGAACAGTCCCTGATAACGGAGTTATTTGTTCAGCAATGGTTAAAACGTCGAGTCAAATATGTCACCATTGTACGGATTACCAATGGGCTGACACCTCAGTTTATCACCCTTTTACAAATCATGTTATCCTGTGAATAGGGTCTGCGTAAATGGAACCACGAAGTGTACAAATGACTTTATAGACATGAACAAAAGTAACCAAAGTACACTTGTTATAATTTGCTCTCATATACTTAAGTCTAAATAAATCACAAATAACGTATGTCAATAATATTTATGGGCACCGGTCCGAAACTTAGAAAAGAGTATATGGGGGGGGGGGAGGAGCCACATATGATACTCCATGGTACAGAGTCCTATCTTGAGAAGTTAATTGGTTTGCAGCTAATCAAGAAATTCCCCCCATTTCACGGAACCCGAAGGTTCATTACCGCACTCACAAGCGTCCGCCAACTATCCCTATTCTGGGCCAGCCCAATCCAGTCCATATACCCACATCCCACCTCCTGGAGATCCGTCCTAATATTATCCACCCATCTACGACCAGGTTTCCCCATTGGTCTCTTTCCCTCCGGTTTCCCCACCAAGACCCTATACACCCCCCTCTCCTCACCTATACGCGCCACATGCCCAGCCCATCTCATTCTTCTCGATTTTATCACCCGCACAATATTTGGTGAGGAGTACAAATCATTTAGCTCCTCGTTATGCAGTCTCCTCCATTTCCCCGTTACCTCGTCCCTTCTAGGTCCAAATATCCTCAACGCCATGTTCTCAAACACCCTTCAGCTTCCTTTTCTCCCGCAATGTCAGCGACCAAGCTTCACACCCATACAAAACAACCGGCAAAATTATAGTTCTATGTAACTTGATCTTTTAATTTTTGGATAGCAACCTGGAAGACAAAAGGTTCTGAACCGAACGATAGCAAGCATTTCCTGACCTCAATCTGCTCTTAATTTCTTCCGGCATAAAATTTTGATTTGTTAAGGTTGTTCCCAAATATTTAACCTCTTCCACCCTCTCGAAGGTACTATTATCAATCCTCACACTCTGATACTAACATAGACAAAGGTTTTAAATAACACATGGCCACGCATTGAATTAATAATATACATACATTTGCTGTTTCCGTTACTATATCTAAATACACACAGGTTTATGAAACAGATACACGCGAACATGGGAAAAATTTGTATCTTCCAACTATCATGGAGAGGGTTCAATTATATGCGTTAGAATTCTGACAATACAATTTACTTATGTGTGGAAATTTTCACTCATTTCGGATATTAATAATTAACATGATCCGCATTAAACCAAGAACGGCTATTTAAACCTAAAATGAAGAAAGAACGAATTTCTTTCCCAGTCACATCACACAACCAGTTAAGGAAATCGGAATCCCTAATTCTGAAACATTAAGAGTATCTGCATCTTATATTTACTGTCTCGAGTGTGTGCCTGTGACAGACAGGAAGACAGATATCGTAGTAAGTTTGAAAGATATCGTATCATCGTGACAGAAAATTCAGCCTACTCTATACTAAACAAGTATAATTCGATATTTTCTACAAGCGAAATTCTAGCGAAAGTTATTCCTATGGGTTCCTTACACAGGGTTTACTTATTGAATTCACACTAGGGAGTTGCGTAAGGAGCGTTTAGGGACTCAAAATGGCCATGAAAATATGCACATCAGTTCATATTTGAAGTTATAAATGTCAGTGTCTTTACTGCCACAATCCTAACGTAATGCAAATTTATATGGGTATAAACGGGAAACGTGGGAGGCTTGGCTTGGTTTGTCTTGGAGGTTTGAAATTCAGTATCAAAAAGTCGTTGGCGTATAGCATGCTTATGACTGAATTACGTAACCTTTTGGTTTGGGGTAGATCAACCAACACAGTGACTGACCACGTTCCTGATAATTCTTGGCAGATTCAGTAATTTAATGATTCGCAGCTCTTCGTTCTGAAACTCATCAAACTTCTTATCGAACTGGTTTATGTGGCTCTATTCCAAGTGAAAAAGCGGCCGAAGCGTGAATCTTACTGTTAAACGTATCCATTATAAATATTAATATTAAGCTGATAGTTTCAACCTTCCTATATGCCGTCTTGATGCAGCACTTGGACACAGATTTAACGTAACTTTCAAGTTACACTATGGATTAACTTTAATTTAAAACATAATATCTTACCTGAAAATGAATAGAATCTACAAAATTGCACCTAAACGTATTGCGCCCTATTTCCCCTGTCCCAAATCAGGGATGGATATTCCATTGAAACAACACAGTGTACCTACTTGAAATTCATTCTCTAATATTCCGCAGATAATTCTGAACACGACCACGTCAGTGGTGCAAACATTTAAGGATAATATCGCCAGTTGTATTATGAAAGAAGTGGTTAAGAAGATAGCTGATAGGAGCACTATACAAGTAAAAAAAACCAAAGGACGATCAAAGAAGAGATGGAGAGTCGAAATGACAAATGTTTTATAAAGAAGCCAAATCCGAGAAATTGGAGTCAAATCGTCAAAGACAAAAAAAAATCATGGAATGATCTGATGTAGAAGACAAATAACCATTCAGGGTTGGGGTGTCAGAAAAAGAATAAAAAAAACAGTTTTATGACTCCCTCACGATGGAATTGTTCGCCTTCCTGATGGAGCTATATCTGCACCGACATTATTTCAACATTCGACAAGAAATGTTCTCCTCTTATATTTACCATCAGTTTTGGGAAGACAGACGTCACATGGAGTCAAGTAGGGGCTGTGTGGTGGATGATCCGAAGCAGTAAAAAAAAATGAAAGCTCAGCCCTCTCTTGATAATTTCATCACAGCGATTTTGTAAGCCTCATCAGATGGTGATCGAGATTTCCCGGTACGCTACGCTCCTTGATCATCAATCAACGCAATTCCAGTCAGCCGCATCACATGCCCTTCGAGGTCTCCAGCTACGTTGCACGTCATTCCGGCTGACATGTCCAAGATTTACACGCACATCGCGGACACGTACAGCCGAACACTGAAGAGCGATGATGTCTACAGAGTCGTTGCCAAAAACAACTTCCATACGCCCTTGACTGAGAATCAGAGGAACATTCTGTGCAGTCTAAACACAGGCGCTGAACACTGTTTATTCCACACTCATATCCTTGTTTTATGCTGTGCCGTAACCATGGGTGTAAATCACAGACTTCTAAAGCCAGATATACGAAACTTTACACAAAGGTACTCTACACGATCACCCTTCGTAACTTTGTTGTCCCGACGCGCTCAGTCTGGTAGGTGATCCTCTTATGGGAAACGGGTGTGGTTCACCGAATTACATATAGTTTTAATTATTTCTT
>Ga0131853_10024990_pt1 | contig 10769 bp, 11 predicted proteins | sample TergutLab28metaG_FD_92764 | JGI IMG/M metagenome (GOLD analysis project Ga0131853, IMG submission 92764) | Labiotermes labralis P1 segment gut microbial communities from Petit-Saut dam, French Guiana - Lab288 P1 (version 2) (version 2) | ecosystem: Host-associated > Arthropoda: Insects >... | reverse complement strand
TCCTTACCATCATAGTTATTTCTTACCAAATCATAACACTGTAACTATTGTTTTAGGAACCCCAGACAAATACATACTTTTACATCCTTACCATCATAGTTATTTCTTACCAAATCATAACACAGTAACTGTGTCATGGCTCACTTATCAGCACTTATACTATTATTTTAGAACATCATAAAAGTTTAGGGAAACTCAGCACCCAATATGTTAAATAAAATATTAACAAAGAATATCTTTTTAACTGGCTATTTAATAAGTGAGAAATTAAGAGGAAGGTTTTCAATGAAGAAACAGACAGAGCAGGTATTTAACAGTCAGAAACTTAATGTATTCAACTAAATAACAAAGAATTTATGCAAGAATTTGGTATTATAATCTCACAAAAGTTTATAATTTTGGAAAAATTAAGAGAACAGCAGGAAACACTAAAAATAACATAAAGAAAGCAAAATACAAAATTTTCAGCTGAATACAGCAAGAAATAATGGCATAATATTGCACAGAATAAATCCCAGTTGATGAATTAGACAGCTGATTTATTAGAGTGAAGAAACTGAACTATTAGGTAGAAATGGTTGCAGTTTTGTCGTTAAAAGAGGGAGAACCTAGAAGTGGCAGTGCAGCTGTAAAACTAATGGTGCACTGGTGAACAAAAGAGAGATAATTTAAAACAGGAAGGAAACGACATGAAAATTAATGCTAAAAGCAACCATATTTTGGAGAATTTTTTTTTCCCATTGAAAAACAAGTGCCCTAAATGCAGGACACAGTTGCATATCTTTAACAGGGGTATTAATGTTAGTGAAAGCAGTACAAAATTCTGTCTTGATGAACAACAATACTTTATAACGGAAGCATCATAGTTGTGTTAGGAATTTTCACTAAAAGCAACAAAAAGCTCCTGGTTGCTTATGTGTTGCATTTCACTATTTATAGTGTGGCTAGTGTAACTTCCTTTTGGTAGGAAAGTAGTCACTCCTGTATTATTCTTATCAGCATAAATTTATCAGGAACAGCTGCTTAATGTGTCAGTTTTTATCTTCATATATAATCATGTGTTTATTGTGAGTTTCCAGCAGGTTTTTGATAACTCTTATCATTAATAGACTTTAATGGACCTTATGTATTGTAAGGAACATATTTCTACTAGAATTTGTTCTTTAAAAGTTCGGAGCAGTGATGTTTAAGTAAATTATGTTTATGTAGCTCTAATCCATCAAAGTATGGCTCTGTCAATAATCTTCTAACTGTAAACCTCATTCTTAACCAAATGTTTGTATTTTCCTTTTTTAGTCGAATGTCTAACAAACCAAAAGGCTTTAAACAAAGATTACTAACAAGGAATATAGAAAACATCACCAATAACATGTATATTCTTGGTGTTATGTCAATTAAATCTGCTGTTGGAATTCAGTGCCAAATTAATATGGCTGGTTGCCTGAGAAAACCCTGTCACTCTTATGTAGTAGCCATGATTGCTTCAAAACCTAAAGTTAAATAAGCCAAAGGATGAAAAGAAATTAAATTCAAAACAATGCAAGAAAAATATTGGCATCATAGCTGTGTCTGTGTGCCTGTCAATTGTTTTATCCGTGACCAACTGAAATTACTATAGTATGAAAGCTGAATGTCAAAGGTAGAATTCTCAGTCTCACCCCCACAGGAATTATGTCTGTACTTGCTCAGAGCAGTATCAGAAAATACATTTAAAAAACCTTAATGTTTTTCCCATAAAATAAGTAAATGTTTCCTGAAAATTAACTTTTTCTTTTTTAACCAGCAAGAGCAATTACATGTTACCACATAGCCTATTATCATAGTCATGTGAAAATGTTTGTACATAGAACTTAAAATTAAAATTTATACATTCTAGGAAATACGTAGATTATTGCTTGTGCATTGCAACTAAGTATATGTGTGTGTATGTGCTTACTTGCATGTATGTATATACATTTTTTGCAGCTCATACCAAACCATCAATGTTTTCTTGTATTTTTTTTTTTTGTGCTATGAAATTTCACATCTTAATTCAGTGGCTTTCAGCTTATTTGCCTATTTAGAGATCAAATATAACGCTTTCTTTGAGGAGTGTGTCCTGTTTGAGAAATTAATTAGCCACATTTTCAATTAGGATTTGTTAAGTCTCTTTCATATACAACTGAAGGAACTGTTTGTAGCTTATCTATTTATGCCTGTCAATTTAGTAACAGGAAGTGAACTTGCTGCTATGCAGGAAGTACAGGATGTGGTGATAAATCTTCACATGTGACTGATAAAGTTTATTAGGGATGTGGTGAAATGAGCATGGGCCAGTAAAGACAAAGTTTAATGCTGAATGTATGTCTAATAGACATGTTTGCTACAATCCTTAAGTACAAATCTGATCAGATCAACAAAACTAGTAGACCTAAGTGTGAAAACAAAATGGAAGTAAATTTAATTTAGAACCACAAAGTCTCGTGACTTATCCAACATCCAAGGCTTCAAAAACACAAAGAAATAAATATAACCTTTAAGAAACTTGCCTCCATGCTTAAGTAAGTGGGTTGGGAGGCAGCTGCTTCACTGGGCCCATTAGACAGAGCCAGTAGCAGTATCAGGGCAGCCATTATCATGTCCAATTTTGTTTTCACTTTTTGTGTTTTTGAAAAAAAAGGTACAATAGACAAAGTGCAAAACCTGAGGTTTTCTAAATGTTACTTGCCATCATTAGAATCCTACATAACTGATGAAAATTTCAGCCTTGTTTCTCCAGGAGTGATGTTCTCGACTTACATTCAACAAAACAATACAAAAAATTTACGTGAAAAGACAGTATAAGAGATAAGTAATTACAAAGTAGAGTGTCTAAAGCAAAGCTTATCACAATGAAATGTACTGTGCATAAATTTTTTTTGGGGGGGGGGAGGGGGAGGGGGAGGGAATATGGTTAGCTATAGGTACCTACTTTTTTCACATTCTCCCACAAACAGTAGGCCAATCCTGAAAATTATCCTCATATCTGTCTCTCAGCCTCTTAAGTTGCCTTCTTCCTGCCAAGTTTACCTACAAACATCTGGTATACATATCTTGTCTTCACTTACAGTCCACAATAATACACTATATTTCACAGCCTTAATGACATTAGGCACACTCTACAGATGATAAAGTTTGCTATATATAATATCTTATTACTCTGCCCCACTTACATACCGCTAGTTCCCTCAGTATCCCAGAACTCTCCTTTCAATAAAACAGCTTAATCACAAATCCCAACTCCAATGTGGTTTTTGTGGTTTCCTTCAGTCCCACCTCAGTAAGATTCCCAGAACATAAATGGAGCATGAATATATTGAGTTATAATTACCAGAATATTATCAGCAGTAGCTACCTTGTGTCACTGAGTTTCTTACTCTTTGGCATATTAAAATCCAAGCTCACTCTTCTTATTGGTACTTTTCCCGCAGTAGAGAAGGAAAATGGCTTGGGAATACAGCCCTTAGAAAATTAGTACCAACTGCTCATTTTGTTTTTATTTTATCATCAAGGGTAAATTCTGTTGGCTGTTGCTTATTCTTCCACATCTTCTATTCATATGTGTCCCATAGCATTCACCAATATTAAGAGAACATTTCACACTCTCTTTTCTTTACAACTGGAGAATTCCACATTCTCTGGTCTCTTGACCTTGCCTGAAGGTCTTCCTATCATTCTATGTCCCAGTACTGACACTGAATAAGCAAAGACAGAGACAAACACATTTTATTGATTATCAAATATTTTTCACCAACTGATGCACAATTGAATAGTCTTAACCCTCATCTTCCTAACGTAGAGAATATGGTGAGCTCATAATAGTGCCAAACAAATGGCAGATTGACAGATGTGATGTTTGTGTGGCCGTGAATCCCTGATACAATAATATAAATAACCAACTAGATGCAACAATAACGGTTTATTAATAATTTCAATCAGCTCAACATGTTTCGGGCGATAATTTCGCCCATCCTCAGGAGCACTAGACTGTGTTTACAGCTTGTGGTATAATGCACCGAAGAAGCTGCCAGCCGGCAGCATCGCCAGTGCATTATACCACAGTCTAGTGCTCTTGAGGATGGGCGAAATTATCGCCCGAAACATGTTGAGCTGATTGAAATTATTAATAAACCGTTACTGTTGCATCTAGTTGGTTATTTATATTATTGGCAGATGGGATTTAACTCGGTGTTTAAAGGGTTACAAACAACTTTAAATTTACATTAAAATTTACATTAAAAAGCTCCTACATGTTCCAGTGTAAAGGCCATATTCTGGGAGTCTGATTCCGAACAATGCCACATACTGTACGTATCACTAACAAGGACCCCAAAATAACATATGCAGCCACACCACCGAACTAACCACATCGATGTATTTTAATTCATTTTAACAACCGTAACCTTACCAAGCTCAAATAGAGCGCTCCCTGAAGATGGTGTTTACACCGAAACATGTACGAGCTTCTTAATGTCAATTTAAAATCGTTAAGTCTGAATTGTGCCATCCCCGTTGTGTAGTATAAACTAGCAAGTAGGTATGAAGTCCATAACAGAACTATTATTTAATTAGGTGTTATATTTTGGGTCAAAAGACTACATGTTTCGGCCGGTAGTGGCCATCATCAGTGAATAGTGACGCACAATACCCCCAGTGATACAGTGAACCAACAGATAAAACAAATATAGTGAACATTTATACCACCATCCAGTGACAGTGTTAAAAGCGTGGAAGACACGCAATACCACGAGTGCTGGATACACGCCAGCCAGAAAATAAAATTACACAGGAACACCAGACACAATTAAGTACAAAACATTCACATAATCTCCTCATAATATTTAACACAGATACCTAATATGCCTCTATTATCACCCAAAGAATTCTCACACATTTTTTCTCTCTCCTACCCCCACAGGTAATAACCAGGTCACAAACACAGAACTTCCATACACAGAGACCCAATGATGAATTAAGAAACACGCAATAAGCCAGACCCGCAGGAGGACAGTACATAGCAACCTCCCCACGACAGGACCTCCAGGCTCTCATCCTTTTGTGATTTTGTGTTCTATGATTTTTTTCCCCTGGTTTTGTTTTGTTTTGTTTCGTTGTATTGTTTCTTGGTTTTTTCTTGGTCCTTGTTTTTTTGGTTCCTTATTTCTTCGGTTTCTTGATATTATCAAAGCATACATTTATGTATTATAAAGTAGTTCATCAACACACTTAACATAGACATACTGTGCTCAGACAAAGGCCTTGATGTAGAGATCTCGTCATCAAACAAGCCGCCACACAATTAAATAAATAATCTTAAGCGTGTCGAATGACAAAGACCTGATGATGGCCACTACCGGCCGAAACATGTAGTCTTTTGACCAAAAATATAACATCTAATCAAACAATAGTTGTGTTATGGACTTCATACCTACTTGCTAGATCTTTTTAAGACTATTCAATTGTGCATCAGTTGGTGGGAAAAAACTATGATAATTATCAAGATGTACGGTATGTGTGTAAAAAAAACATTTGCTGAGTTTCTTGTTTATGCCAAGCCATTGGCAGGGCCGGACTCTGTCCCTGGTCTTATATACAATAAAATCTTTCAGATATATTCTTGAATTATTGGCAACATTTTTAGAAATTTGTATCAGCTCACTTGATTCTAACTTGTAAATTTATTTATTGCATCTTGAACGAAAAATGGATTACTTAATTTTGTCTTGTTTCAACAAAATTTTTCGTGTTTATGTGCTCTTATAACATAGCGTTCTTTATTTGGTTACGTCATACTTTTTTTGTATGCCAAACGTGAATATCTGTTTCACTGGCATTCAGAAGTACAGAGTGCCCTCCAATCCCGGAGAAGACGTTAGACATAACGCTTAAGCCGCGCCTGTCTGTACTGAGCCATAGCAGTCAGTGGGCAGTGCATCTTCATGTGCCCATACAGTTACTTGGTCTGTGTTCTTCAGGAACATCAGGCTGAAGTCTGCGGCGTTGTGCCACCGCCCGCAAGGTTGTTGACTGTCCCCGACCCTTGCAACAAGAGGTAGTAATTACAGATTGTAGTCGTTGGCTCTTCCTGCTGACTCAGGCAATTGTGATGATCCCTCCATCTCCCTGCTAGCGTAACGTAGCGGTAAGCCTTTGACCGGATGTTGCTTCGTGTTCTTCCATCTGTCCCACCGTGTCAAGTAAATCGGGAGTAATTTAGGGAAAGCTATCTCGATTCCATTGTTTTCGTTCGTCTCACCGACTTTCATACAAAACTTACTGCTACTGGAACTCAGAATTTACTGAAATGTAATTTAGGGAAATTTGATTACTGTTCGATTCCAAATGATCCTTCCAGATCATGGTGCCCGTACAGGATTGCGCTTGTGTCGGCAGCAAAATCATAAGGCGTTCAGCAGCTAGCATAATACGACCGCATTGTAGTTCAGTTCCTGTCGAGTGATCTGGTACAGCAGTAATATTGTGTTTCATTCTGTACGTAACTTGTTCATATGCCACCAGTTTTATATTTCCTACACTATTTTGATAAGCCACGATCTCCTGTTTTCCATAGCGCCACCCTGTCATAACGCCACCCTGTATAGCGCCACCCTGTCATAGCGCCACCCTGTCATACCGCCACCCTGTATAGCGCCACCCTGTCATAGCGCCACCCTGTCATAAAGCCACCCTGTCATAGCGCCCATCATCTTCTGTGAACAGAAATTCCACATTTTCAAGTTACTGCCACAAATCGCGGCAAACAAAGAGTGGCGCTATATCAAGGTTTGTCTATATGTCTGTTTCTTTGTTTGGAGGTCCCCACGCTTCGTCGGATTATCCTTCTGATGAAGGAGTGTTAAAACTAAGATGAATATTGGGCATTAGTGGGATGATGACAGGAAAAATTCGAAGTAATATGAGAAACGCCTGTCCCAGTGCCACTTCGTCCACATGGAGTAGCCTGCGATCGAACCCGGGCCTCCGCGGTGAGAGTCTGGCGCCTAACCGCCTGACCCATGGCACGACCTTGAAGTGCGAAATTTCGCTACGTAGTATGTAATAATCCAGTTCCTGCCTCAAAGAGAACGCACTTTGTGTCGCTAAAAAAGAGCAGCTGGTTAATGCTGAACAGAGAAATAATCGCCGTTGTTGTCCGAACCGTACAAATACCACAAATACTCCCTGTGGGTAAGATACAAGGCCTTCATTCATCTAAAAGCATGGAGTACAAATAAGTTACCACTGCGCTTCGGCGTTATTGAATGTCTTGTTTTGTGGAAGATAATTTAAGATTGATTACCGGCAGCGGTTTGCCTCTGCGGCGACAATGGTGACGTAATCGCCATTTCCTAGATTGAGTCAACCCTTATGGGCCCCCAGCTGTCAGATGAAACTATTACAATCATATCTACTTTTGGAGTTCCCCAAGGTCTTTACTGCTTTGTTCTCCTTCCTTCGTTACTCATTAATTACTCCACTTTACATTTCATGCGGTCTCCTTATTGCTTTTCCTGTTTATTCCTTCCCACGAATGCATTGCTTTCTTATTTAATGGCTATATTCCCTTCTTCTCTAATGCACCTTTTTCCATCTTCTGTACACCTGGCTAACACTCAGCATTCTGCATCATATCATGCAAGTTCCGGCATCGAAATCGCTTGTACACTTTGAACTCTATCGTCATCATCTTCACTTCCTTCTGTACAACGTCGACGTCTACCGTTTGAACAGGCCACAATTATTTCTTCACAATCCTCCATGCATATTCATCCTCACATTTCGGCCATAATCTCTGCAGTATATACAGTGTCGTTAGGTCTTACAATATTTTTATTCCCATAAATCAAACATGTTGAGGAGGAACACATTCATATGCCGTCTGAAACGCTGGGAGTTTTTAGGTCCTTGGTATTGCCACCAGGTAAATTATCCTCCCCAAGACTGACATGAACCCCTGCATAAATATGTCTAGAATGAACGCATTACACGTATGTCGGAGAAGTTGCTGCCCCTGTATGGTGTTGTGTCAACAACACAAGACGTGAGAAACAGGCTTCAGTAGGGCGTGGCTTTGGTAAAAATGCATGGAAAAAGTTTCGCTGAGATCCTGGGAACACGGACAGCGAATAGCTGTAGTGTTGCTTGCATTACTGCATGGAACATATCAATAGAGTGTAATGACTGACTGCAAGCAAATAGCAGCGACGCTGGACATTTAACGTGTAACTGAGAGCTCAGTTTGAAGTTTTCGCGACGTGTTTTTGAGATATCTGATGGTTCTTTGTTCGACGTAATAATGTGACATACGAGGCATAATGAATGTAGTCCTATACCGTATTTAATTAGTTCCTTGAACTCAATTTCGGAACATTTTTGAACAAGAATGTGGAGAGATGCATTTCATGTTAAGTATCGTCATTATTGGCCAATGTTAAAGGAAACTGGAATTGATCAACAGAGCCTTTATTAAGTTGAATCGAAACAAGTTCAGAGATTTTGATGTTTGTGAGACCGTGCATCATTGGAACAACGACGTAAGCAACGAACAAGATGCAACAATTTGGCACAACGCACTGATATTGCTACCGAGGCAGCAATATCGGTGCGTTGTATCAAAAGCTGTATATACAGTCAAAAAGTGCTCCTGAGGATGGGCCAGTTTGTCGCCCGAAACATGTAGAGCTGATTTAAAAAGATCAATAAACGGAGTTTACATCGAAGTTCAGAGATTCTCGAAGTATGCAGACAAACAGCTAGCCCCCCCCCCACGCCCCCCCCCCCTCCCCTCGGTCCGTCTCCATCCACTTCGCAAATTTATACAAAAGGAGAAGGAGTGAAGGGGGGAGAAGGCTGACTCACGCTCTTGTACACAGAGGTAGGAAAGAGCTTTTATTGACGATTTGCTCATTGTATGAACAAGCCGAACGCCTTGGTTACCGCTCCCGTAAACCTGTAGCCAGTAACGGCTAGCCTTGCGTGTAAAATGAAGTAATTTTCTCCCTCCTGTTACCTTGTGTGATATGGGCGACAAAAGTTGGTGACTGTCAGTGAGTGGGTACCAGTTCACACCAAACTGCCAATAGACTATTCACTCTAGTCAATTCACGTTGACCGATCAGCGTGAGCCAGCGTACAAAACACTTCGGGATATGCGTCAGGCTGCACGTTAAACATGCAATTTATTTACAGCACTGGCTGCTACCAGATCTGAAGTCAAGGTTACACTGCGAATGTAATGACAGCTCCAGGCCATTCTTCCAGCGCACGCAACATCTGACCGTGTTTCCGTACGGTTACTTCACAGCATTAGTAGCTACGTTCTGAATCATCCGTCGTTTTCAGCGTCTTTAATATTTCGTTACATCGCTAGAATATAAAAATATTCAGGTGTGTAGTGTGGTAGAAACCATTAATGTTCAGTATATCAGTGAGTCAGTAAAAAGTGACTGTTTGAATACTGGGTGACATATTCGTTTCCCGGCAGGTGGAAACTCTTCCTGTACTTTATCATATAGCCTTTTACCAAACGAATACAGAACGCTCCTACAATAAAACCAAAGAGAAGCACTAATTTCTCAAATTTGTTTTTGGAATAGGACTGTACATGTTTCGGACAGTATCTCTGTCCATCATCAGGAGTCTGCACACACAACAATACACACAGGTTATGCTGACTGCTTGCTAGCCAGCAGACAGCATAACATGTATGACATATACCTATTGCTGTGTGTACAGTGCTAGGCTCCTGATGATGGACAGAGATACTGTCCGAAACATGTAGAGTCCTATTGCAAAAATAAATTTGAGAAATTAGTGCATCTCGTTGGTTTTACTGTAGAAGTGTGTCACGGTGCACAGTCCTCAGAATGTCAAAAATGAATACAGAATTCTCTTTCTAGAACACAAAATTAGCCATAGTGTGCAGCCGATAACTCGCCTCCACATAGTGTCAAGGTCTAGAATGGATGGAGCTATCCCTCCATCTCGAGGCATTGTTCTCGCACATGACGGAACTTCGTCTCCACCTGATTTTACACTCGAGGTGTTCCACGGTTCACATCTCGAGGCCCTCGTTCCCACCATCTACTATATGCTCCTTCGTAGTTCTCCGAGCCATAACATTCGAAAGTGCTTGAAAATGGTTCATTGTTGTACCCCTACAATATCATTATTTATCATTCATTAAGAACAGCTAGAAATGCAACAGTCGACGTGTAACTGTCTGATGATTACAAATGGTCCTTACCGCTGTCGTTGTATTGTTTGAAAAACAAATACCTTTATTAGAAGCACCGTTTGTCCTACCGACACGTAGAACCTTTTTGCATACAAGAACAGAAATTTCTGCTTGCAACTTGCAGTGATGTCGTGAATTACCTTGATGTGTATGATGTCGTTTTGTTACAACATACCATCGCAACTTTTAATTCATGTCGTTTTATTACATCTGTAATTGCTACAAGGCATGCGACATTATTAGACTGCAGCTCTTGCAACCTGTCATTCACAACATTTTTTTTTCGAATTAATTCACTATTTTTACTGCTTCTGAATTCCCTTTTCAATGTTCTAATCAGAATAAACTCGTTCAACGGTGTAGAGTCTCCAATCATAAAGTGGAAGTTAATCAAGAAATTTATTACTCAATTATCACACCAACCACTGCACATATATAAAATTTATAAAATTTACACATTAAAACATTAAAAACGCTCCGACATGTTTCGGTCCTAAGACCATCATCAGGGAGC
>Ga0131853_10024989_pt1 | contig 10769 bp, 7 predicted proteins | sample TergutLab28metaG_FD_92764 | JGI IMG/M metagenome (GOLD analysis project Ga0131853, IMG submission 92764) | Labiotermes labralis P1 segment gut microbial communities from Petit-Saut dam, French Guiana - Lab288 P1 (version 2) (version 2) | ecosystem: Host-associated > Arthropoda: Insects >... | reverse complement strand
ATGTCTGCTAACTTCTCGTCTTACACTGTTCAAATTATCTACATTACTTTGGCATGGATTCTGTACCCACTGCATTTTTGCCCGCTTCCTCTGATCCAAAAAACCTAAACATTCTTCATCAAATCAGGGTTTATGCTGTTTCCATTCGTGCGTACCTAAACTCTCTTTTGCTGAGTTTTGGATATTATGTTTAATGTTCCCCCAAATCCTATTTACATCCTTGTCCTCGTTTAAGGTCTCCAAAGCTGCAAACCTATTTGTAATTTTGACCTGATACTGTTTCCTAACCTCCAGCTCATTTAGCTTACTCAGGTTTAATCTGTGCCTGTCTAAACTGTGTCGCGTATGTGATTACATACACAAGTAAATTGACACTAGATGTCAATAAATACAATGAATTTATTCAGATTTTTTTTTTGCTTTTACCAAAGTGGGTAGTGTGTGTTACTCAATAATTTGTTGCATGTGAGTAAATATGATGTTTCCTGTCAGCATTAAAAGGAAAACAAGATTCTAGAAATGTTTTTTGTTAACTTTGGGTTGAATTATATCACTAGGACTGGTAGACTCAGAACTATGGAAGGTTTCTATTGAAGAAATTTAAAATTGGAAGGACATTAAACCTTGTCTTGGAAACTGAGTCTGTTATGAGAGGATACTTGTTGCGGTACTGTGACATTGAGATATCACCGTTTCCAGGAATCAAGTTGTGCATCTCTGATGCAGGATATAAGCTTGCAGGGACACAAGGAAGATGGAGGTCCTTGGAGAATAGATGAGGCATTCCAAGCTGCCAGCAAGGGATTCAGCAGTAGTGATAACCACATCTCAAAGGACTGTCTGATAATGGTTAATGGTGAACATGAAACCAGCAGGGACAGTCCTGCACTGTTTGCTGATGTTGCAATGGCAAAGATTGAGTCTTCAAACGAAGGTAATCAAGGTACGAGCTTTACTTGTTTCAGTAATTGGTATGGAATGGGGCTTTATTGTATTTTACTTGCTGTCATATAGCACACACAGCTGTATTGAAATCTTAGATGCACACAGGACAATTATACTTCTGAGTGCTGGATGGGCATAGTAGTGCCCGAAGCATGTTGAACCTATAACAAGTACAATAAAATAATAAGTGGCATGTAGTTGGTTTTTATACTTCAGTTATCACAATGATGCATGGTCCAACAAACATTAAATATACTATGTTCTGTTCATGCCAACAAACATTCCTGAGCTGCAGCACGGGATCAGTGAAACATAGTGTCTTGTACCAGGGGCATGCTGAAAGAGGTGTTTAGTTGAAGTGGAACACTGAATCACCATCTCCTGTGTGACTTGTGGGGTTTATATCAAGGTCTTGGAGGGCTCATAGTAAATTTTTATAGGTTCTCTACCGATATACCAATTTTCCTTTCTTTGAGTTTTGTACAGTATTTACTCCTGTGTGCATGGCTGTGCTTCTGTTGGTGCTTTGCCACACATATGTACTTGCTATAAACAAACATATTTCAGAGGTTACATAAAAAAGTAATATTTTTGAGTAGCAAGTTTGGTGTGAAATGAGCTGTGTCTCTGTACAGCATGCATTTCGTCTTTGTGACTGTAATAACATTCTGTAAATGCGTGTGGTTGCAGATGTATCCGAAGCTATGAATCGATGTTTGACACCAATGTCTTCCCACTGCCAAAGTATCTCAGAGTCTTTTATTGAAGATACCCTCAATGATAATGATGCTGCTTATGATATAACAAGCTTTTGTGATGGTGCTAGTCAAGATGATGATGGTGAAGTGGTCAGCAAGCACTCCATTAATGTTCTTGATAGTCAAGATGGAGAGAATCAGACTGGTAAGTTACAGCGAATTGTATAAGTTTAATCCTTGCCTGTCTGTCCTATTTTGCAAGTGTCTTCATGCAGACATCATATAAATCTTTGGTAACTTGCTAACTGGAGTGCATCCTTGAGTGTTGATGGATTTTACATGGGAATGTGTAAGTTTGAAGTACATATGTTAATTTTCATTGGAATTTATTTAAAGTTTTGGGAGCATAATGATAAAATGTTATGGCATTATAAGTTGTTTATACAGGGTGAGTCTCTCGCTAGAGGCCCCAAACTATTGTCTATGTATACAGTCGAACAGTGCAGGTTTCTCGTTTGTGAATACTGGCAAACAGGTTCATTTAAAGCATGCCAGATGGCATTTCAAACAGAATTTGGTGAAAGACATGCACCATTGAAGTGTTCCATCCAGAAATTGGTTAAAAAGTTAGAGACAAGGGGAAGCCGATCTAACACCTGCCGACTTCTTTCTTTTGGGGCCTATTGAAGGGCAAAGTGTACAAAAATACACCCTGCACAATCGAACAACTCAAAGAGGCTATACGCCAAGAGATTCAAGCCGTCAACGTCGACACTTTGGGAAAAGTATTCCAGAATTTGGAGAAACGCATTCAAGTGTGCTTGGATTTGAAAGGAGACCGGTTTCAGTATCAATTATGACCAGGTCCTGTTTTGTATCATACCCGGTATGTGTATATAAATTTTCAAGTCATTATCCAATAACGTAATTTTTTATAGACAATAGTTTGGGGCCTCTAGCATGAGACTCGCCCTGTATATATATATTTAAGAAATCAATTTTCAAACATATGCAGAAATGCTGAAATAAAAGTGTGTGTGTTTTTGTAGCTGAGACAGTATTTGAGAATAACTACCAGCGACTGAGTTGTTTCACATTCCTAAATCTGTTGATTAATATAATTCCAACATATTTTCAGATTTAGGTACAAGAACTGTAGAAATTGATGTGGATGAGTTAAAGCGCTTGTTGAGCAGAGCTGTGGAGATAACAAACTACTGTCAAGTGGAAACATTAGTCGAATTGTACTTTCAGCTTAATAAGTGTGTCGTCAGGCATAATAAGTCATGGACAAGAATGACTCTACCTCAGGTAAGATGGTGCCGGAGTACTAAACATGTTGAATTATTTCGCGCATGTGGTTTGTGTATGTTGTAAATGAATCAGTTTTGATGAAAGGTAAAGCAGTCCCGTTACAGGCCTGGACAGGCCCAGAGGGTTCCAGGAAGTTAAGGTTCCCAGATTTCGTGACAACGGCACAGGATGGTGGTAGGTTGTCAACTTTACGCACCGGCCGCCTTTACCCCCAGGAAATACTCCTGGTACTCATTTCTGTTAGAGGCTGAGTCGACCCCAGGGTCATAGTGCGATCAGAAGGATTTTATGTCAATGAAAAATCCACTGACACCAGCTGGGATCGAACCAGCGACCTTCCGATTTGTAGCGCAGCACCTTAACCGCTGTGCTACCGCGGTCCCCGAATCAGTTTTGATAGTGCTGTAAAAATCATATATTGCAGTATCATGTGCTGATATTTATTCTTCTGCCAAGGTTCAAGTTAAATGTACCATGTTCCTAGAATACTACATCCACTTTTTTCTTGGTAACTTTGCTCAGAAGTCAGGGTGTGTGTGGTATTTGAGGAATGAGTTCCCATTGTCTTTATTGACCACTGGAATTGGTATTTGTAGTCTGAATTTTATCTGCTGGTGTTTAGTGTTAAGTGTAGGTAAGGTAATGGAGATCACATTACAGTTTTGTGTGGTGCGTCAGTGCATGGTTTAGTTACTTGTGACCTAAGACCAGATCTTTTTTTACAGTTGTATGTAATTGTGTTGTGTAGAGTGAAACTACCTTTACCTCTTTAGTACCTTTGTTGTGATGTGCATGTTGTAGTGTATTGTCATCATCTTTCATGCATTATGGTTTCACAGTGTTGTGCTGCTGTGTGGTGTGGATTTTGTGCTGTATTTGAATGCTATGGGGGCTTATCATGGTACAGTTGGTTGAGGCATTACACTACAAGCTGGAAGGTTGTGGGTTTGATTCCCGATGGTGTCTTCGGAATTTTTCATTAAGCCAATTGTCCAGTTGCGCTACGGCCCTAGGTTCTTAACAAAAATGCTTACCAAGGGTGTCTCCTGGGGGGTAGAGGTGGCTAGTGCATGGGGCTGACAACCCTACCACTTTCATATGCCGATTGTCTTGAATTCTGGGAGGCCCAACCTCCTGGAGTCCTTAGGGCCTGTCCATGCCTGTACAGGGATTCCTTTGCCTGTACCTTTACTTGTGTGATGTATCAAACAGCAATTTGTCATAACCCACACAATTTGTCAAACTGATATTCCTGCATCACTGCATTTTTGGGTTACAAATGCACCTTCTGTCAGAATGTTGTGTTAGTATTTGTAAAAACATAATACACTTATTTGCTGATCTCATAATGATATGTCAAGTATTAACTGTCTCGTATAAAATTGCGTATCGGAGTGTTATGCAAAATTGCTGTTTTGTAATTGCTATATTGCATGTGCATGCAGTGTACTAACCATTGCCATTGTACTTGCACTGTTCCTTACTCATGTGCTGTGATGTTTTCCTTCCTGCTGTGTTGGTATTGTTCTTTTCCTGCTCTGCAGCCCATGTGGCTTGCTTGTCAGGCCATGTTGTGTATCTGTGGGGCCGAGCCTGTATGAATAACGACATTCTGCCTGTCATCATTCATTTAATGTATTATGGATTTTTCTGAGCAGTTCTACTATGTACTCCATGTTTTACATTTCAGGAACTTGGAAAAGAACTGAGACGGTTTGAAGAACACAATAGTAGTAACAACACTGCCAGTGAGCTTGATTCATAGTTTGCACCCAGGCTATGTCAAGTGCTCAACATTGTGTTACGACCACTGCCAATATACTAGCTTCAATTCGTCCAGGCTGCCTGTGTGGTGATCACTGAAGCAATGAATGAAGTTTGGTACAGTATTAATGTTCAGTGTATATTTACTTGGGGGCCATTGAGGTTTGTAGTTCGTAGGGTGAGGACTATAAATATTAGGAAAGTGTTAAGTATGAGGTTAGTTACCAGGCCGTGTGCAATTGCAGATTACATCATTAGGTAATAAATTATGTTGGGTTAATGTGTTTGATGGGAGAGAAATGGTTTATTTGTATTGATGCCATTGTATAGAAAGTATGGAGGTAAGATGGTTGATAAAGTTGGCAGTGGAATATCTTCATTCAGTTTTGATATACTTCTGTTAATTTTCATTAAAAAGAAACTGTAATTAAAGGAATCTGCAATTGAAATTTATGCTCAGGAAATTATTTCTTCTAAAGTGTAGGGCTGAATTAGTAGAACCCCTAAGGGACTGATGTTTCAAGTCCATCCTTCAAGAATACAGCAAAACATTAAACTGTATTTACCTTACATTGTATTTATTTCAGATGGGTTAGCTTAGTATTGTAGGTTATCTAGTATAAAACTAGATGCGTTGGTTATAATTTATGATTTACTATGTAGGAAATTTTTTGCTTAAAGTCTTGTTTTGAAGCTCATTCGCACTAAACTCTGAGTGAATTATAAGTACTGATCATTCAATTGGCTGGTTTATATTGGCTGTGTAAGATACTTGTTTGATAGAGATGTGGACAACATACATGCTAACTACAAATGCAGTGCTGAGAAGCGGACTCAAAATGATTTATTTTTGCATCTTGACTCGTGACATGTTTCATAACCAGGCCAAATGACTTTGTGGGGGTAAGAAAAGGGTTTATTTCTGTCTTTTTATTCATTGGTATATAATATATCATTACCATAAACTTGTGATCTCTTAATTATATAGATTTTTTATTTTGTGTCATAATGACTAGGAAAGCTAATTTATTGATTAGTTGTTATTAATGCTTATATGTTTTATAAATAAGTAAATATATGTATATGTATACCGTATTTGCGTGAATATAAGCAACACCTAAATTTGGAAATGAAAACTCAACAATTGATGCAGTGTCTTTTTTGACGTTCAGGTGACCGTGCATCATGATAAATTCTTTTAATAAAACCAACTAGGTGCAATAATTTCTGAAATTTATTTTTGGAATAAAACTCTACATGTTTCGGACAGAGGAACTGTCCGAAACATGTAGAGTTTTATTCCAAAAATAAATTTGAGAAATTATTGCACCTAGTTGGTTTTATTATAAGAATTTATGAAACGTCATTTTTAAGTCATATGAGAGTTTTAAACTAAATTTTCTGTAAGTGCCAGTTACATATAGCATTTTTTTTTTAAGTTCAAATTACAGTTGGTTGCACCAGTTTGGTTTACAGCCAGTCATGCTATGGGTAGTGTCACATGTTGCCTGCAGATCTGTCTCATTCTGCGATATCAGCTATTTAAATGAACACCCTGTGCCATAATCGGTTAACATGGAAAAATATCATTTCTTGCTCCAAAGATGTTGTTCTTAATTGACTGATTTCAAGCAAAGGCAATTTAGAACTTGTATTGTCTTCATGAACTGTATTAAACTTAAGGACTAAATATTTCTTAATTTGTTTGCAAGGGAAGTATTCTTAAAAAAGTTTGCAATAGTGTGAGTACCTAAAGCAGGAAAAATTACGCATGAGAAACTTTGTGTGTATTAAGTATAAAGGATACACTTGAAGGCAGGCTTCCGAAAATCAAATATTTTTTCCAGGACATAGTACGCTTGCATTGATTCTGTGTCCTGAATACTGTAATACATTTCTTGGTAATTTGTTCGCCAAAATACGGTATATATACATATATATATAGAAAATATGTATCTTCCACATCTTAAGGAACTTACAGATACTCTTTCTTTATGTTCGATAAACAGAAGTAAAGATTGATATCGAAGTTGAAAGGTGTAAAAGTTGATCGTAGATGAGAATTGACCTAATAATGAAATACTTTTGTAATGTAGTGCAGAAAGGACTGAGACTTGAGAATATTGTAGGATGTTTGTGGGAATAAGGAGGTGAGCACTAAAATGGTCCATTATATTTCTTTTTTGTTGTGTCAGTAGTATAGAATGTCAAGAATCCAAGGAGTCAGTATTTTGTGTGCTGTTCAAAGTGTTTGGTGTGTTTGACAGCCCCTTTGATTTGAGAGATGGGTTACGTCTTGTCTGGGTGCGTCATTTTTTGACCCATTGACACACAAACGGGATAATGCTGCCTCACTAAACGTATGCCCTTTTTCTCCGGAAGGGGAGATGCCATTCAATGGGAATTTAACCTTTTGGTGCCGGATTTTTTTTTAAATTTTAGCACACCCTGTATATAAAATGTGAATAATACAGGAACCAAATATGTTAGAATTATGAAACGAACTGCATTTTGAAGAGAAAAGAACGGAGAGTATATACCATATTTAAAATATTCAGTACCTTTATTTGTTGAATAAATATATAAAATGCAACTTTGGAGGTTAGGAGTGCGGTACGTCAACTATAGTTGACGTTAGGCATCTAAAGGTTAAATTGAAAAGTGATCTGGCTGCAGCAGAAACATGGCGTTTGAGAATATGCATGCTGAAGGTTAACTGGGAAATTCTTGATTTCAGACTGGAAATGTTTATTGCTGCAGTGTGAAGAGTGCTTGCCAATTTTGTACCCCATTATAAATGAAGGTTGAGTTATTTTGGATTGTTAAGCTGAGTGAACTAGTGACATTTTGAAAGCATTAGGCCCTTCAGAATGTCAATACTAGTTACCAGTCCGTGTTCCATAATTGCCCACAGATTTGAGTCTTCTTCATCACAGCTGTGAGTCCTTTAATCTTGCGTATTAACATAAATTTTATTTCTACGTCATGTAGGGTACTTACCTTAGATGATAACAATTGCTGTGAATGGTTAGGGAGAGCTGCAGTACTTAATAGTTTAATTCCTTTACATTTGAAGGCAAAAGTATTTAAAAATAAAGGGTCTCTCTCTCTCTCTCTCTCTTCTCCACAGCTGTTCATTCTCTTCTGTAGGCAGTTTCTGTTAGTCTTGAATGTAATGTGTATGTGTATTGAACTGCTGAGAAATGCGAGTTGATCCTGAGAGCCGTGTTGTTGGACCAGTATGTGTAACGGATTTAATTAATATTAATTTTTTGAATTGCTTTCTGACGAATGCTGTTGGTTACATTTTGTACAGTTCCATTTCTTCTTTGACATTTCCACCATATAGGTCACGTTTTTCAATAACTTGAGAGATTTGAGATTCCAACAGGTGTGAATGTCAAGATGCTATTGTTTCTGGTATGTGGCACCCCACGTTTGCAGATTTGTACGATTGTTTCACAGAAATCTGCTGATCCCATCTTCAGGATTAATGAGTAATAAAATTCAGTCTGCAGTACGTCCTTAGTAACATTTGACTTGCTGTGGTGCCATATTTGCAGCAAGTATTGGTTTTTGCATAACCACAGGATTCAAAGAATGTACCAAATTGTTTTGTTTCACAAAATAACCAACAAATGGAGCAAGCGGTTAATTTCTTATCACCAAAGAAATGTAAGTTTTCTGTTAGTAGTGACTGGATCACCATTTGCTTGTAAAGATCAGTTCTGTGTTGACGTATCTCACTCTGTCTGTCAAGGCTGTGATAATGTCATAGCTGTGATATTGAAGATGTGTCATTGAAGAGGTGCTGATATTGTCATCTGCTTCCTACTGCTTAGCTAGATTGGGTTTGTACCCCATCCCTATTGTGGTCTTGTCACTGCTCTGACATTTACACAGTTTAATAATTTTGTCTACTTTGTGCGCTCATCTGGCTACACATATTGGGAGAAATTTATATCTATTGTACCTGAACTTAGACATTTTAGGATATAGGGGCACTCTCAAATGGTGGTTAATCAAGGTAAAGTTGTACCTGTCCACGCCATGAAGGCATACAAAGGGAGTAGAGGCGTAGCTCCACTCATTCTTAACTTCGGCACTAGATCAAGGTGAGTGGTGAGCCTCACTCTCCATTTAGTTTGCTCCTGGGAAGAACCTCGAATTGGAATGTGGATTGGCTCAAAGCCAGTCCGGATGTTGTGGAGAAGAGAAAAGTCTCTGGTCCCTGCTGATATTTGCACCTCTGATTGTCTAGTCTGTAGCCAAGCCACCATAGTGACTCTGCTACCCTGTCTCTTTTCAAACAGTTAATGGATTTATTATTGAATTAAATATGCTTACTTCCTTTGATTTTCATTATTAAGCTATGTCTAATTGTCCCATGTCAGGGTTTGGATAGTAAATTAGTTAAAAGTTCCTTTCGAAGGGTCTTCCTCTTTCTTCCATGTGTTTGAAGGCATTCAATTCTGTAATAGTGATCATTAGCTTTACGCTTCAGTCTGATCACTTTTACTGCGATGTTCATTTGTAAGATACAAGCAGTGTGAATTTTTCAATGAATTAGAACCAAGTAATTTCTCGATATTGTCTAACTGGCATATCAACAGTCTTCTTGTGAGTCAGCTTGGATTCCTGTGAGACAATTGTACTGTACTTCCAGCAAGAATCTGGAATGATTCTTATTGGCCGCCAGATGCTGAAGGTGCATCCCATTTTTAACAAAATGATTGGGGTTAAGGAGGAATGATATGTCATTTGTTAGATCACGAAACTCTGGGTACAAGGCTCTTGGTTGTTATGGAGTAACATTTCCTGAGCAGTAGCCACTTATTTCTGTTTATGGGCATTTGTGAGTGCTGAACCTTTTATCGGATTTGCCTGAGCTTGACTGTTTAATTATCGTGCCTAGAGGTTATGGAGTTTCACACCTTCAGAAATTCTGTGACCTAGGTCATAATGCTTTGGTTCTTCGAGGAGCGACTTTTGCTGCCTTGCAACTTGCAGGTGGATTTGAGGCACGTCCGCATCACATAACTGTATGTTCAGAGAAAAATGGTGTTTGAACCCAACTTCCCAGGGAATGTTTGGTTGCACCATGAAGTCATGTGCCAGGAACAGCATTAGAGGTGTTCGCAAAATTAATCATTTTAACCTTTCAACAGATCAGCAGGTCAATGTTCCATTGAATGTGAACCCTTTTTGTCCATGAGAGAGAACATTTTCCCACAGTGGGCATTGAAACTGAATAGTGCCTCAGCCAGTAGCAGAAACATGGCATTTAAAACAATGTACACCAAAGGTTAATGTTATAAGTCGATAGTCTCCATTGTTTCTTGGTGGTCGTAAACTGAGTACTAGTCACTGTTCGTTCATTAGCTATGGCTATTTTCAAAGAAATAGCAATGCAAAGGGCGGCCCTGTTTGGTTATTATAACCACAGTATGTAAGTATGTGCATGTAATTTCTTTTCTAGTTGGCACAGGCAGTAAATGCTGTGAAGTAGATACCATCTGTGAAACGGCTCTCAGGGCGTCTGGTTTATAGGGAAGGGGTAAAGGCGTTCTTCACGTGTTTTGCTGTCAGTTATATACAGAGTGGACGTAAATTGGCAGTTTTGGGAGGAGTTTGTAATTGTTTGATATGAACACACATAAAGAATTACTCAATTATTACACCAACCACTGCACATATATAAAATTTTTAAAATTTACACATTAATACATTAAAAACGCTCTGACATGTTTCAGTCCTAAGATCATCATCAGGGAGCTATATATTCCTTGCTAAAGTCACACTAGAAATAATCACAGATTAATTTCGTTGTACAAGTTGGGTGTTGTGGCAGCATGCTGTGTTGTGTAATGTTATGTTGCGAAGAGTGCCCTGCCACGGATGTTCATTCTGTGCTTCGTTGCGTTGCAACACCCAACTTGTACAATGAAATTAATCTGTGACTATTTCTAGTGTGACTTTAGCAAGGAATATATAGCTCCCTGATGATGGTCTTAGGACTGAAACATGTCGGAGCGTTTTTAATGTTTT
>Ga0131853_10024983_pt1 | contig 10770 bp, 10 predicted proteins | sample TergutLab28metaG_FD_92764 | JGI IMG/M metagenome (GOLD analysis project Ga0131853, IMG submission 92764) | Labiotermes labralis P1 segment gut microbial communities from Petit-Saut dam, French Guiana - Lab288 P1 (version 2) (version 2) | ecosystem: Host-associated > Arthropoda: Insects >... | reverse complement strand
GCACGCTGGGCCCAGCGCCTGCCCTGGAATCGCCAGGCCGATGAGAGCGCATCATCATGATCAAGCCTTCCCGTATGCGGATTCGTTCCTCCTCTCCCGCTTCCCCCGCCTCGCTCGCACACGCCGCGCTGCGGCTCGCGCCGCTCGCCTGCGCGTTGCTCCTCGGCGGCTGCATGGTGGGGCCCAATTACCATCGGCCGCAAGTCGACGTGCCCGCCACCTGGAAGGAACTGCCGCCCGGCTGGACCCAGGCCGAACCGGCCGCCGCTGCGGGCCCGAAAGGCGACTGGTGGACCAGCTTCAACGACCCCTTGCTCGACGAGCTGGAGCCGCTCGTGGCCGTGTCGAACCAGAGCGTGCGGCAGAGCTATGCGAACTATCAGGAAGCGCTGGCCGAAGTGCGCATCGCGACCGCGAGCCTGTTCCCGACGCTCGGCGTCACCGGCTCGGTCACGCGCGAGCGCGCCGCCACCGGTACGCTCAGCAGCGTGAGCAGCGTGAGCCCGCTCGGCAACGCGGGCGGCGCGCGCATCAACAACGCGGGCACGCTGGAAGCCAACGCGAGCTGGGCGCCCGATCTGTGGGGGCAGGTGCGCCGCCAGATCGAAGAGAATTCGGCGACGGCGCAGGCCAGCGAAGCGACCCTCGCCAATGCGACGCTCTCCGAGCAGATCGCGCTCGCGAACGCCGTGATCGACCTGCGCATCGCCGATGCGAACGTCGATCTGCTCACCCACACGGTCACGGCCTACGAGGCGTTCCTGCGCGTCGTGGCCAATCAGGATTACGCGGGCACGGTCGCGCCGTCCAATCTCGTGCTGGCGCGCACGCAACTCGAAAGCGCGCGGGCGAACCTGATCTCACTGGGCGTGGCGCGCGCGCAGTACGAGCATGCGATCGCGGTGCTCGTGGGCCGCAATCCCGAGTCGATGGACATCCCGCACAGCGCGCAGTTGCCGAACCTGCCGACGATCCCCGCGGGCGTGCCCTCGACGCTGCTGCAGCGTCGCCCCGACATCGCGACGGCAGAGCGGCAGATGGCGGCGGCGAATGCGTCGATCGGCGTGGCGACGGCCGCGTATTTCCCGTCGATTTCGCTTTCGGGGCTGGTTGGCTTCACGCAATCGCCGCTGGCGGGGCTGCTGAACGCGAGCAATTACGTGTGGTCGCTCGGCGCGGATGCGACGCAGACGATCTTCGACGGCGGCCTGCGCGGCGCTCAGGTCGCCGCGGCGCGCGCGACCTACGACGCGACGGTGGCGAACTATCGCGGCACGGTGCTGAGCGCATTCCAGGACGTGGAGAACGATCTTTCGGGCTTGCGCATACTCGCGCAGCAGGCCGATGCACTCGATGCCGCCGTGCGCGATGCGATCCACGGGGCCCAGATCGCGCAGAACGAATACGAGGCGGGAACGGTCGATTACACGACTGTGGCTACGGCGATGACGTCACAGTTGAGCGAGCAACAATCGGCGTTGACCGTGCAGCAGCAGCGGCTTTTGACGACGGCGGCGTTGATCGGGGATCTGGGTGGAGGGTGGTCGGGGGAACTGCATGATGCGCGGCATCCTGCGCAGTCGCAGTGATTTCAACAGGCAGTTTTATGCCTTTTGACCGGGCAAGAATGAGCGCCGCAGCCGCAGTGCTGCGGCCACGGGCAAAACGCTGAAACGCTAGTTAGTTAGGCTAACTCAGTAAACACCGCCGTCACCGGCAAGCGCGACTTCGGCAGCTTCGCATTGAAGTCGGTTTCGCTGCGATAACCCAGGCCCACCACGACCACCGGGGTGAGGCCCTGCTCACGCAGACCCAGTTCGGTTTCAAGCGTGTTCGCATCGAAACCTTCCATCGGGCACGCATCGATTTCGAGCGTGGCCGCACCGATCAGCAGCGTGCCGAGCGCGAGATACACCTGCTTCTGCGCCCACCCGGACAGGTCGCGGCGTTCGTCGCGATTCAGGCCCACGTAAAAGTCACGCGTCTTCTTCTGCGCCGCCTTCGCGTCGGCGTTCGCGAAACGGCCGTCGGCATCCTCCTGTTCGAGCACGGCGTTCAGATGCGCGTCGTCCAGCCCGGTACGCGCGCACAGCACGATCACGTGCGAGGCGTTCAGCATCTTCGGCTCGTTATAGGCATAGCCCGGCTGCGTCGCCTTCGCGATGCGCGCGCGGCCCGCGTCGCTCGAAGCGATCACGAAATGCCACGGCTGCGTGTTCACCGACGACGGGCTGAAGCGGACCAGCTCCTTCAGTTCGTCGATGACGGAAGCGGGGATCTTGCGGGCCGGATCGAAGGCCTTGGTCGCGTGGCGGCTTTTTGCGAAACGGGTGAGGTTCAAATGCATTCTCCTGGTGATTCCTGGTAAAGACAGGCCGACATCCTACCAGCATGCACGCGAACCCACCGGCCCCTATCCGCCACCACTGCACCGCAGCATCCGCTATGCTACGGCTTTCTCTCAACGAAATTCCGCCCAGAAAAGGAATCCCCGCCATGACACAGCACGCCGGATCGATGATCACCTTCAACCGCCCTGACGGTCAGTCGCTTCAGGGTTATCTCGCGAAGCCGCAGAAGACCCAGGGCGCGCCCGCGATCGTCGTGATCCAGGAATGGTGGGGATTGAACGACCAGATCCGCGGCGTGGCCGACCGCCTCGCGCAGGCCGGCTACCTGGCGCTCGTCCCCGATCTCTATCGCGGCAAGTCCACCGTCGAAGCCGAAGAAGCGGGCCATCTGATGAACGGCCTCGATTTCGCAGATGCCGCTTCGCAGGACGTGCGTGGCGCGATCGATTATCTGAAGACGATAGCAAAGCGCGTCGGCGTGACGGGCTTCTGCATGGGCGGCGCGCTGACGCTGCTCGCCAGCCAGAACCCCGACGTCGACGCCGTAGTGACGTGGTACGGCTTCCCCCCGCTCGACTACCTCGATGCCTCGAAAATCACCGCCCCGGTGCTCGGCCACTTCGCCACGCAAGACCAGTTCTTCAAACCCGAAGGCGTCGATGCGCTCGAAGCGAAGCTGCGCGACGGCAATGTGAACGTCGAATTCCACCGCTATCTCGCGCACCATGCGTTCGCCAACGAGACTGCTGTTGGCCCGGACCGCATCGAAGCCACGCAGTACGATCCGGTGTGGGCGCAACAGGCGTGGGATCGCTCGCTGACGTTCTGGGGCAAGACGCTTTGGGCCTGATTTAACGCCTCACCAGGTTCACGTGACATATGTCCCTGTGAGCCGCGTGGAGAACGGGGCGGCAAAACACGCCGCCCGCAAATTCCCCTACACTGGGCGGCCCGACGATACCCAATCGAGACACCGCCCAAATGACCGATCTCTCCGCGTTCCCCATCACGAAGAAGTGGCCCGCGCAGCATCCCGAGCGCATCCAGCTCTATTCGCTGCCCACGCCGAACGGCATCAAGGTTTCGCTGATGCTCGAAGAGTCGGGCCTCGCCTACGAACCGCATCTCGTGCGCTTCGATGCGAACGACCAGCTATCGCCCGAGTTCCTCTCGCTCAATCCCAACAACAAGATTCCGGCGATCCTCGATCCGCATGGCCCCGATGGCAAGCCGCTCGCGCTGTTCGAATCGGGCGCGATTCTGATTTATCTGGCCGACAAATGCGGGAAATTTCTCGCCCCCGAGGGTCAGGCGCGCTACGAGGCGATCCAGTGGCTCATGTTCCAGATGGGCGGCATCGGGCCGATGTTCGGCCAGCTCGGCTTCTTCCATCGTTTCGCGGGCAAGGAGTATGAGGACAAGCGTCCGCGCGACCGCTACGTCGCCGAATCGCGACGCCTGCTCGGCGTGCTCGAAGGCCAGCTAACAGGCCGCGAGTGGATCATGGGCGACCAGTACACGATCGCCGACATGGCGACGTTCCCGTGGGTGCGCAATCTCGTAGGCTTCTACGAGGCCGGCGATCTCGTCGGCATCGGCGATTTCCCGAACGTCACGCGCGTGCTGGGCGCATTCCTCGCGCGTCCGGCCGTCACGCGTGCGATTGACATCCCCCATCGCGGATAAACCGCTCTGAGGGCAAAAAACGGGCGCGGCGTTGCACGCGCGCCCGGCTTACCCTGGCGAATCTCAGCGGGTACGGAACACCGAAATCGCGGTGCTCAGGCGTCGCGCCTGATCTTCGAGCGAAGCCGCCGCGGCAGCGGACTGTTCGACGAGCGCGGCGTTCTGCTGCGTCACCTGATCCATCTGCGAGACCGCGAGATTGACCTGATCGATGCCGGTGCTCTGCTCCGAGGCCGCCGACGCAATCTCGTTCATGATCGCGCTCACACGTGCAATCGCATCGACGATCTCCTGCATCGTCGTGCCCGAGCGCTCGACGAGCCCCGCGCCGGTTTCCACACGCGTAGTCGAAGCGCCGATCAGTTCCTTGATCTCCTTGGCCGCCGCCGCGCTGCGCTGCGCGAGCGAGCGCACTTCGCCCGCGACCACCGCGAAACCGCGCCCTTCCTCGCCCGCGCGCGCGGCTTCGACGGCCGCGTTGAGCGCGAGGATGTTGGTCTGGAACGCGATGCCTTCGATCACGCCGACGATGTCGCCGATACGCCGCGAGTCGTCGACGATGCCATGCATCGTACCGACCACCTCGCGCGCGAGATCGCCGCCCTGGGCCGCGAGGCCCGACGCGCCCTGCGCGAGCGAACTCGCTTCCTGCACGTTGCCGGCGGTCTGCCGCACCGTCGAGGTCAGTTGCCCGATGCTGGCCGCCGTCTGTTCGAGCGATGCGGCCTGTTCCTCGGTGCGTTGCGAGAGGTCCGTGTTGCCGGTCGCGATCTCGCTCACGCCGGTATCGATCGAAGCGACGCCGTCGCGCACCGTGCTCACCATCGTGATGAGCGCTTCCTGCATGCGCTGCAGGCCCGCCAGCAATTGGCCCATCTCGTTGCCGCTCGTCGAGACGACCGGTGTCGTGAGGTCGCCATTCGCGATGCGCTGGAACTGCGCAACGGCGGTGTCGACCGGATGCACGATCGCGCGCATCAGCGCCGCGCGTGCGATCCACGACAGCAGCAGCGCGCCCACGAGACCGATCAGGACCGCAATACAGACTTCGTTGAAACGATCGTGCTGGGCGTCGAAGCGCTCTTTACCGCGCGCGACTTCGTGCTTTTCGAGCGCCTGCATCGCCGTGTCAAAGTGAGCGTAAAGCGGCGGCAGCGTGCGCGCCTGTAGCGTGGCGAAGCCGTTGGCGTCGCCGGTGTTCAGCAGCTGACGCGCCGGCTCGACGCCCTGTTGCAGGAACGTGTCGCGCTTGGCCACCATGTCCGCGAGCAGGCGTTGCTCTTCGGGATTGCTCGAAGCGATCGAGCGGAATTGGTCGAGCAGGCGGTTCGAAGTCGCGAGGTACTGATCGAAGCGCCCGAGCGTGGCCTTTGCGCCCGCCTGATCGCCGATCGCCTGGTACGAGGCCGCCGTGGCCAGCGCAAGACGCAAGCGCAGCAGTTGGCCCGCGCTCGCCTCGAGATCGGCGACGGCGGGTACGTCGACCTCGTACATCTGCTGCAGCGCGACGTTGCTGCTGCGGATGGACAGGATCCCGACTGCAGCGCCCACCACGAGCACCACGCCGATAAACGTCACCATCAAGGTGAGGCTGGTGCGAATCGACAACTTGTTCAGCATTTACGCTCTCCGACGCGTCGGACGGCGCATCGACGTGCGCGCCAGACGGCGTTCTCCTCTGTGTTTGCCTGGGTGTTGATGCCGGCGTTCGCGCACGACAGCCCGCGCACGCTGCGGGAACCGCAAACCTGCGCTCCCACCTCAACACTATCGGCATCGAAAACGGAGAACTTTAGCGAGACGTATGCGACCGGCCGCCGCACGAGATGCGGCGGAAGCATTTTGCAAATAGCGCCTGATCGCGCCCAGGCGGGTCAACCGGGGATTGGCTCGTATTCGATCGTCGGCTCGCAGCGGATCGGAAAGTTGACCGAGTTCGCCACGTAGCATTTCGCGTGGGCGGTGTGGTGCAGCCGTTCGGCCAGTTCGCGGTCGTCGCCGGCGCGCAGCGTCACGCGCGGGCGCAGCACGATGGCGGTGAAGCGGCCTTCGTCGGCGTCGTCGCGCATCGTGCCTTCGGCTTCGTCGACATACGCGACGACGCGAATGCCCGCGTCGGAACAAAGATGCAGGTACCAGAGCTTATGGCACGCCGAGGCCGCGGCCACGACGAGGTCTTCGGGATTCCAGCGCGCGGCGTCGCCGCGAAATGCGGGATCCGACGAACCCGCGATATCCGGTTTGGCGCCGGAGCGGATCACGTGATCGCGGCCGTAGTCGCGGTATCCCGAGGTGCCGCTGCCCTGGTTGCCCGTCCATTCCACGGTGACGTGGTACTTGTGCTCGCTGTGTGACATCGCGTGGTCCTGTGGTCTTTTTGGCATCGGAGATTGAAAGCGGACGGCGCGCGCCGCGACGCCGCCCGCGCGTCTATCAACGCTTGTAGCTGTCGTCGCGGCGATCCAGCTTGCGCAGCATCGCGGGCCAGAGGAACGCGCCGCCCAGCCCGCCCGTCTGAACCTTGCCGGCCTCCACGCTCGACGCCACGATCTCGCGCGACACGGGAATCAGGTCGCCGCCGGCCTGCGCCGCGATCTGGATCTGGCAGGTGGTCTCCAGCAGGTACATCGCGAGGAACGCGTCCGCGATCGTCCGACCCACGGTCAGCAAGCCGTGATTGCGCAGCACCAGATACGTATTCGAACCCAGATCGGCCTGCAGGCGCGGCTTCTCGGCGTCGTAGAGCGCCACGCCTTCGTAGTCGTGATAGCCGACTGAGGCGAGCACGAACGTCGATTGCTGCGAGATCGGCAGCACGCCCGCCTTCTGCGCACTGACCGCCACGCCGGCGCGCGTATGCGTGTGAAGCACGCATTGCACGTCTTCGCGCGCATCGTGGATCGCGCTGTGGATCACGAAACCCGCGCGATTGACCGGATACGGCGTGTCGTCGATCTTGTTGCCGTCGCGGTCGATTTTCACGAGCGACGACGCAGTGATCTCTTCGAACGTCATCCCGTAAGGGTTGATCAGGAAGTGGTGCTCCGGCCCGGGCAAGCGCGCGGAGATATGCGTGAAAATCAGGTCGTCCCAGCCGTGGAGCGCGATGAGCCGGTAACAGGCAGCAAGATCACAGCGAATCTGCCACTCGGTCTCGTCAATCCGTCCTGCCAATGATGCAATACTCATGTCATGGCCTGTCAGGTAAGGAAGTTGTCAAAATCCTGCTTGTGCGTCACTGGTCCGACGCTTGTACAACGCTTGTACGACACCCGCTTGTGCGACACCTCAAGGAAGAAAATTATCATGAACACCCCCGCCGACGCAGCCCGGCCCCGCACCATCCGCGCGCTCACCCCGCTGGAGGCGCGCATCATCGGCGTGCTGATCGAAAAGCAGCATACGGTGCCCGACACCTATCCGCTGTCGCTGAACTCGCTAACGTCGGGCTGCAACCAGAAGACCGCCCGCTCGCCGGTGATGAACGTCACGGAAGCCGAGGTGCTCGGCGCGATCGAGGAACTCAAGCATCTCGATCTCGTGATCGAGGGCAGCAGCAGCCGCGTGCCGCGCTTCGAGCACAACCTGAACCGCGTGCTCGGCATTCCGGGCCAGGCCGTCGCGCTGCTCACCGTGATCGTGTTGCGCGGCGCGCAGACCGCCGCGGAGCTGCGGCTCAATTCCGCGCGCCTGCATGGGTTCGCCGACGTGTCGTCGGTCGAAGCGTTCCTGCAGGAGCTCGCCGAGCGCGAGCCGCCGCTCGTCGTGAAGCTGCCGCGCGCGCCGGGCAGCCGCGAGCATCGCTGGATGCACCTGCTGTGCGGCGAAGTCGATACGAGCGCAGCCGCGGCCGATGCCCAGGCAAGCGGTGGCAACGAAACGCTGCGCGACGGCGTTTCGCTCGCGCAATTCGAAACGCTCAAGTACGAACACGAACAACTGAGCGAAGAAGTGGCCCGGCTGCGCGCGCTCGTCGATCGCATGGCGGCGGAACTGGGCATCGCGCCCGACGCGTGATTGGCGCACCGGATCGGGCGCCGCCAAATCCATCCGGCATTTTTCGGTAAACTAACCGGATGGACACATGCCGTTACTGCGGAAAACTGCGCGACGAATGGGATTGCCACGGGCCGGACTGCCGCAGCGCCATTGCGCGGGCGCTCAAGCGCCAGCGCAAGGGCCTGCCGATGGTCGCCAACGTGATCCGCAACGAGATTCCCAAGGACGCCAGCACCGGCGAGGTCATCGAGGCGCTGTCACGCCAGCGCAGACGCGCGCGGCGCGGCAATGAAGAGCGCCGCGAACGCAAGCGGCTCGAAGGGGCGGACGGCGAGTAAGCCGCGCGAATTCAGGCAAATGCCGCCGTGCAATACCGTTCGATGTGCGTATCGCTGTCGCCGAACAACGTATCGGCCATCGTAAGACGCTTGAAATAGTCGCCTACCTCGAGTTCGTCGGTCATGCCCATGCCGCCATGCAGTTGCACGGCCTGCTGCCCGACGAACCGCCCCGCGCGCGCCAGCGTCACCTTCGCCGCCGACACCATCCGCGCGCGCGTCGCCGCATCGGGCTCGTCGAGCGCCTGCGCCGCCACGTAGGCCATCGAAAGCGCCAACTCCTTCTGGATCAGCATCTCCGCCACGCGATGTTGCAGCGCCTGGAACGAAGCGAGCGGCACGCCGAACTGGCGGCGCGTGCCCAGATATTCGGTGGTGATTTCGATGAGGCGCTCCATCGCGCCGGCCATTTCCGCGCACAGCGCCGCGATGCCGTGATCGAGCGCGTGCTCGAGTGCGGGCACGCCCGCGCCCTCGCCGCCGATCAATGCTTGTGAGGCGATCTCGACATTGGCAAACGTGAGGTCGGCGGCGCATTGGCCATCCATCGTCGGATAGGCGGTCAATTGCAGACCGCCGGCTGCGCGCTCGACCAGGAACAGGGAAATCTGCTGCGTGCCGGCCATGCGTGCGCTCACGATCAGATAGTCGGCCACCGCGCCGTGCCAGACCAGCGATTTGCTGCCATTGAGCACGTAGCCGCCGTCGGTGCGCGTGGCCGTCGTTGCGGCCGTGTCGGTTCGATACCGCGTGCCCGGCTCCTGCCACGCGAGCGTGGCGATCCTGCTGCCGCTCGCGAGTTCGGGCAGCAGCCGGTCCTTCTGCGCCGGCGAGCCGAAACGTTCGAGCAGCGCGGTGGCGCAGACGGCGCTCGGAATCACCGGCTCCAGCACAAGTGCGCGGCCCAGTTCTCTCTGCACGACTAAGCGACTCGCAGCGCCCTCGCCGAAACCGCCATATCCGGACGAAACAGTGAGGCCCAGCACACCCATATCCGCCAGATCGGCCCAGATGTCGCGGCTGAATGCGCCCTGCGTGCGCGAAATCGCCCGCCGCTGCGCAAACGAATATTTGTTCGCGACGAGGCGGCGCAGGCTGTCCGCGAGCATCTGCTGTTCTTCGCTGTAGCTAAAGTCCATTCCAGACTCCTAAAAGCCGATGATCATCTTGGCGATGATGTTCTTCTGCACCTCGGTCGAACCACCGTAGATCGTGGTCTTGCGCATGTCGAAGTACGCAGCCGATGCCCCCGCGCTCCACTCGGGCCCGTTGATGGGCACCTCGGCGCCGGGCTCCAGCCATTGCGGCGAATAAGGCCAGCCGAACGGCCCCGCCACTTCCTGCTGCAGCATCGCGATGTCCTGCTGCAATTCGGAACCGCGAATCTTCACGATCGACGCCTCCGGCCCCGGCCCGCGTCCGCCGTCGCCCGACGCCACGCGCAGCAGCAGCATCTCCAGCGCCATCAGATCGATTTCGAGCCGCGCGATGCGCTCTCGCATGCGCGCATCGTCGATCATCTTGCCGCCCCGGCCGTCACTGGCCTGTGACGCGAGTTCGCGCAGGTAGTGAATTTCACGGTGGCAATGTCCTATCCCCGCGATGCCCGTGCGCTCGTGGCCCAGCAGATATTTCGCGTAGGTCCAGCCGCGATTCTCTTCGCCGACGAGATTTTCCACCGGCACTTCCACCTCCTCGAACCAGGTTTCGTTGACGTCATGTCCGCCATCGAGCGTCACGATCGGTCTGACCGTCACCCCCGGCGAGCGCATGTCGATCAGCAGCATCGAAATGCCCTCCTGCGGCTTCGATTCGGTGTCGGTGCGTACGAGGCAGAAGATCCAGTCGGCGAAATGCGCCATCGTGGTCCACGTCTTTTGTCCGTTGACGATGTACTTGTCGCCACGACGCACGGCTCGCGTCTTCAGCGAAGCGAGATCGGAACCGGAACCCGGCTCCGAATAGCCCTGGCACCAGAAGTCGTCGACATTGGGAATGCGCGGCAAAAAGCGCGCCTTCATTTCCGGGCTCGCATACTTCATGAGCACCGGGCCGATCATCGTGAGTCCGAACGGCAGCATGCGCGGCGCGCCCTGGCCCAGCGTTTCGATTTCGAAAATGAGCCGCTGGATGGCGTTCCAACCCGTGCCGCCATGCTCCTTCGGCCAGGTCGGCGCACCCCAGCCGTGCGCATTGAGGATGCGGTGCCAGCGGACGTAATCGTCCTTCTCCACGCGCTGATGCGCGAGCACCTTCGTGCGGATGTCGTCGGGCAAATGGTCCCGAACGAACGCACGCACCTCCTCGCGGAAGGCCTGTTCCTCTGTTGTAAAGCGCAAATCCATCTCGCGTTCCCCTTGAACGTTGCCCAGGCCACTGGCCGGGTCAGGCTTCAG
>Ga0131853_10024981_pt1 | contig 10770 bp, 4 predicted proteins | sample TergutLab28metaG_FD_92764 | JGI IMG/M metagenome (GOLD analysis project Ga0131853, IMG submission 92764) | Labiotermes labralis P1 segment gut microbial communities from Petit-Saut dam, French Guiana - Lab288 P1 (version 2) (version 2) | ecosystem: Host-associated > Arthropoda: Insects >... | reverse complement strand
TAGCAAGCATTTCCCGACCTCAGTCTACTCTTTATTTCTTCCCGAATAGAATTTTGGATTGTTAAAGTTGTTCCCAAATATTTAAACTCTTCCACCCTCTCGAAGGTACTATTATCAATCCTCACACTGTGGACAAGAAAACTTTACTGATCGTAAGTGCCGGTGTAGCTGAGTCTCTATAGACGCAGCTGCTTTCTGGGCTACCGGAAAATCGACGTTAGATTTTCAGCGGATACAAGTTTCTTTTCACTTCCGCTTTCAGAATAGGCAGTCTGGCCTCGTGCTTGTTCAACAAATTGCTATATCGCATACGTTAACAATACAGGATCATTATTTTATCTCAGAAATTTCGTTTGTTACTTCTCACCGCTATCCGCTGCGTGTGTTGGGCGGTCAGCTGAGAGGGTTATGTTAATATGATAAGCGAACCGACAGAAAGTGAAAACGATATTTATCAAATGAAATAATAAGCGGCTCTTCTTGATACTGTACGAAGAGAAGGACCCAATATATGGGGTGTTTTGGTAAACTTATGTCACATCTTCACCTGAACAGAAACACCAGGTTCTATCCGGTAGAACATTTCTGTCTTTAGTCCTTGGCTTCCTGATGCATTGATATTGATGTGTCGTTCTTTCCGAAGTAGAAAGACAATCCTAAGTTCACGAGTTCTTGTTGAAATTGTTGGCTGACCTCGCCTTATGCAGTTTTTATAGACTGCAGTATGTAAGCTAACTCTGTTTACAAAGGGAGAGAATCAATGCATGTTAACTTGTTAGTTCATGGAACTTATATTCACATCCTACCCCAGCGTCACGGATAACAGAAACGAGTAAACCCCTCATAGAGTTTGATTTTGTTTCTCCCCAATCCCCCAGAATTCTCACATAAAGTATCTTTCCTCAAGGAATTTAAGGTAATTTAATTTTGTTAGAACGCTTTTCTGAAATCTCTGAGAGATCTCCAAGAAATAAGAAGCTAATAATTTGTAAATCAATAAGCAGTACAACCTGAAGAAGTTTCTCGCTATACTATAAAAACATTAAGCGTGAATTATTAACCATCAAGAACAAATAAATGAAAGTATCTTGAATATTAAAGTCTTTGGACTGTGACACTGTGTTACTGGACGATTAGTCCTTGACGTTTCGAAGGATAGCGGCGAATCAATCTTCTTGAACTACTTGATCCGGAAGATGAACGCACAATGATCCTTTTGAACAGCGGGAACTGGTTGTCAAGCGGCACGGCACCATATGCCGAAGGACTTTATTCTTCAGGAACAACGCTGCGAGAGCCTCAGATCTACCATTAAACTATCTTGTTTTCTTACAGTAAACTTATTTTTTTTTGTAAACGGAAATTAAGATGAATAATAAGTGTAATGATGTCCGCGTTGCTTTCACTCATGTTAGTACGAGGTCCAGCTTCAGTACAACCTGAAGAAGTTTCTCGCCATACAATAACATCATTAAGCGTAAATTATTAACCATCAAGAACAAATAAATGAAAGTATCTTGAATATTAAAGTCTTTGGAAAAGTGCGTTTTTCTGTATGTAATGTATTCATAATTAATTGCCTGAAAATGACGCGAGACCTTAAAATGAAAGAACAGTGCGAGGAAGTAGTGTTGCATATAAGCGGAAGGTCTCTTTTGTTTACGGAAGTTCCCGGGTTCAAATGACTCGTACACTGGTGGCTGTGTACTGCCTGGATAAAAGGTAAATCAGTCCCATTACAGGCCTGAGGTGCCCAGGATGGTGGTAAGGTTGCCAGCCTTACGCACCGGCCACTTTTACCCCCAGGAAATACTGCTGATACTAATTTCTGTTAGAGGCTGAGTCGACCCCAGGGCCATAGTGCGATCGGAAGGATTATGCCAATAAAAAATTCCAATGACACCATCTGGAATCGAACCAGCGACCTTACGATTTGTAGCACAGCAACTTAACCACTGTGCTACCGCGGTCCCCACTGGATAGTGCATTTAATTAGGCCGCGATCGCTTAGAGAGCCTTTAGAATGTATTATTTAATTTAAAAAAACATGTCCGACACGGTATGGTCTGAGCATTTGAAAGTGACCTTAAATTAACCAAGAAACAGTTTTTTTTGTAATATATTTTGTCCTTGAACTCCAGTTGAATCTAACAATGCACCCAACAAAGCACACACATTTGTAGACCACAAACACATGCATTATTCAAATCCTGCAACGTTTTTCAGCCTTGGATGGCCGAGAGGGCCGAAACATGCGGGAGGAGTTGAATAATACGTGTATTTGTGGCTTACATATTTGTGTGCTTAGTTGGTTGTATTATCAGACAAGAATAAAGTCATTTGAGGAAGTTAGCGCAATGTCATAATATGTAGTGGCTGGCTAACATGGCGTCGTTTACGTTGGCCGTCATTGGACGAGGGAGCAGCTTTGGTTACTTCTCTTGTCAGGATGGAGATAAGTTAGCGGTCGGTAAGGCCTTGTGTTACGTATTCAGGAAACGACTCTTCGGGGCTCGAGGAGAGTTGAGGGGCGTTGCAGGACAAGATGGGAACTGAACTTCTTTCTGTCGTTGGTAGATACGTGAAGGTGGGGAAAGGGATGCTTACCTACGCTACAGGGTTACCGAAGGGGTTCCTTGTATAGCTGACATGGGAAGTATGTTCAGATAAAGAGCGACGTAAGAACGAAAACTTAGCGTGGGATTTAAACGGCAGATCTCCACGTTGTTTCGGGTCGAGTATTGGGCTGTTTAACGATGCTCAAATGTTAGCCAATCACAATGGTCGCCGTACGCTCTTGGAGTTCTCGAACTCTGGGATTTCGGGTTTGAATCCGTTTTGGCGTGGTTGTGTAAGCATAGCCCCCCGTGTGTTACTTTGTCTTGTGTAGGTAGAGGTCTTCATCGGACACTACTCCGATTCGTACATTCGGTCCTGCTGTTTCTGAAAGGACCCGCTTATAACAAGATTGTTAATCGGGGTAAGCCGAAACCCCGTCATGACATCCCAAATTACTACTGTCGTCGACTCACGGGACCAACTTTGACCTTAACAGTGGTAGCACAGGAGGAAATCAATCTGTTAGATATTTATGACCAGTAACCGATGCATTCCAATCAAAAATACATTAGGCTACAGTGTCCTTTTGTTTTGTGCGTGCGAGTTAATACTGTTATTTGCTGTTGCGTTCTGTCTAGTTAGAGCTTTGCATAAATTTGGCCTAGAGACTGAACACCCAGCAAACTGTGACCAGTGGAAAGTGACAGATGTACAGTAAGGAACTAATGATTTGAGCAGGATCTGTATATATATATATATTTCTCAGGTTTAGCCCGGAGATAAGGGACCCAATTGGCGCTGTCCATGTCAAAGCTGTTCACATTAGTGGCGGATAGGATCTCCTTGGGAGTAGAGTCCTTGAGATGCTAATATTCGCTTACCTGGTAACAAATTCCCCGCCGTTTATGTAACCCCACAACTCACTGCCATGTTCGCCTTATTAAGTTTACGACTGAAGTGATCGGAACCGACTTGTAGCGGTGAGGCTCGAAAAGACCGTCCTTACCTGCCGCTGGATTTTTCGTTTTTTCCAGGGTTTGCCGCGTTGCAAATTATTTTACTTTCACAAGTGATTCTTTTGGCCCTATCGAGAAACGCTGCGCAGTCAACAACTCCTAATAAATAAGCTGCTACATGAATTTTTTGGGGGGCCGGGTAGCGTAGTCGGTATAGCGACTGGCTACGGGCTGGACGGTCCGGGGATCGAATCCCCGTGGGGGCGAGATTTTCCGCACCTGTCCAGACCGGCCCGTGGGCCCACCCAGCCTGCTGTACAATGGGTACCGGGTCTTTCCTGGGGCTAAAGAGCGGCCGGGTTGTGACGCTGACCCCTCACCCCCTCCTAGTGCCTTGGTCAGGAAAGAGTAGAGCTATACCTCTGCTCCCCCTATGGGCCGTACAGCCTGTACAGAGCCTCAGTACCTGTGCAAGGGTGCACTTTAACTTTTTTTTGCATGAATTTTAGGGTGATCAAATGAAGGAGAATGAGGTGTGTATGGAACGTAGCACACGCGTGGGAGAAAAAGAAATGCATACAGAATTTTGATGGGGAACCCGAGGGAAAGAAATAACTATAAAGACCTTGGCATACATTTGAATATAGTAAAAGTAAGTAGATCTTAAAGAACCAGGGTGAGGAGTGCGGGGGCGGATTTGTATGGCTCAGGACAGGGACAAGTGGCTGGCTTTTGTCAACACGGTAATGAACCGACGCCTTCCATAAAGTGCGGGGAATTTATGGACTAGCTGAAGAACTGCTGGCTTCTCAGAAGAACTTTACTGCATGGATTTAGTATGATTTTTCTTAGTGAATTGGCCTGTGCTCTATCTGCATTGAGGGCTCAGGTATTCGACATCCAACTGCATTGCCGACGGTAGCCGGCTTAGCTTAGTGCATCATTGAGCAAAACGAGGCTTTTCTATGTTCGTGTTGCGGCCTGCTATCCAATTTCGAAAGTGTGAAGCCGGAAGATACGAAATAGGTAAATAATTGTTTTATCGCCATTCGTACAAAAATTCTGTTCGGACATCCCTATGTTATTGATAGTAGGAAATACTTTTCATACCAAGATGGAAACGTTCGTTTCATCTGACTTAAAAGCAGCTGTCACGATGCTTGGTAAATAGGAAAATAAAATCGTTACTTGTGCTCAGTTCATTTTACTCACGATTTAGTATGAGAAAATTAAAGACTTATTAGGTAAGATTATTTCCGAAAGTTGTACTATTAATTCAGATTTGTAAATATTTCAGTTAAGTTTTAGCGCTCCAATATTGGCACTATTGAGGACGGGGTGCCATAGTTAATGATACGTCAGTAAAAAATATAGCTGTTATTTGTAATGTGGCCCGCAAATGTTTTTTCCCCCTTGATTTTGCCCTCGTGCCGGTAGGGCTTTGCACCACTGGCTCAGTGTAATGGCTAGGCTGCGGGTTGGACTGTCCGAGTTTCTTTCGACCCCAGGCAGGAACAAGATTGTTGTCTCTTTTCCAAAACGTCCAGACGGGCTGTGGAGCTCACCCAGCCTCCTGTCTACTGTGTACCGGGGTTATTTCCCCGGGGGTAATGCGGCCGGGGCGTGAATTTAACCACTCGCCTTAATATCTTACCGAGCTGCACCTCTAGTCCCCTTATAAGCCTTCATAGTGTGGTTGGGGTGAACTTGGTTTTTCACCTTTACGAGGAGCATTGCCGACACACTTTCTACCTTGACCCAAGAGTCTCAGGGTCTCACAGCTAAGGTCGCCGTAACAGTTACGTCACGCGAGACAGTGACATGTGACAAAAGCAATCACGGACGGATATCACAATCTTGTCACCTGAATGCTGAGCGAGTAACATATTCAGATGGCGTGCCGACAACACATTAAAATGTCTCGTTGGGCTGCAAGTACATCATAAGTTGAAAACTAGTCGCAGTACGTTGGTACTAATGTAAATACGTGTAGTAGGAAGAATTCTTCCGTAAGAAATGTCGTGAAATCAGTCTGGTGTTCGTTGGACTATATCCGACAGTAATCCACGTCAATTGAAAGCATGGCCTTGACTGGAGAGTTATGCAAGTCATTAGTTTGGTTTGTAAACTTGTGTTCGGAAAAGAATTGCTTCTGACTTACTGGCAAGAATACGGGGTGTTTCCAATCATGACGCTGGGAATGGTACTTGTTAAATGGTACTTGTAAAAGCGATCCCATTTAGCCCAGTTCAACCGGTATGCAGCTTAAAACACAGTAACGTTACTTGTCATCCCGAAGTCTGCGTTACGACAGATCCATAGCCTCATCAAAAGCGATTTCTTCACAGAGTGCGGTCTAGTTCTTCCTCTTTCAATTTCCAGTGTCTCCTCTTTTCCTTAAGGTCATCCAAAAGCTGCTTGCCCCTTCTTCCTCGTCTTCCCGTCACTTCTATTTTTCCTCTGTCTTTCATCCACTAACGCGTTTTGGAATGCAGTCCATACGCAAGATGTGACCAATTCAGTTAGCCTTTCTTCTTTGTACAGTACGTAGGATATTAATTTTATCCTTGATTCTGTGTACTACTTCTTAATTTCTCACACGATCCGTCCAACTGATTTTCTGCATCCTTCTCCAGAGCCGCATTTAAAAACTTTCAAGGTATTTATGATATACTTCCCGAAGTGCCCAAGTTTCAACACCATACAAAGCTATGCTCTCACTTGACTAGTTTCTTCGTTAACACTAAGTTTCCAGTTTGCCGTCGAATAGTGTCTCCTTCTTCGCCTTCTTTAGGAATGTTGCTTTTTCTGTGGCAATCCTTGATTTAATTTCACGTGTACATCTCGCGTTGTTTGTTATGCCACCCAAATGTTTGAAGTACTCCAAACTTTCAGTTGTTTTTGATCGTACTGTATGTAAATTGAAACTTATGTCACTTATGTATGAAGTACAGAACTGTTAGGAGCTACAAGGTTGGGCAGGGTGAAGAGGCAGAGGGCATGGACCAAGAAGTGATGCTATGGGAGGAGTTGGAGAGGTGACTTTACGCTAGATCAAATGGATCGATCATTGCTGCGTTCTTCATTTTTATGTTAGTGCTGTTGATGTGTCTCCCCATGCCTTGGCTTGTGCCTATCTCTCCGTGCAATAATGTCTGAAGCAGTGGTTCACACTTTCCGTAAGAAGCGGGGTGAGACAAAGCGATATGTGAGAGCTGTTGTGTCTTTTGGGGGCGGATCACATCGTTGTGGGTCGCGTGTGATGCCTCTGTCATTCTTTTCACAAACACTGCTTTTGAACGAAAGAGAGGAAATCATTTCTTTTCGCATCGCTTGCCCCGCGTGCATGGCTTACCTTAGATTTATTGTTTTGTGGGTTTTACCACACTTTTTGTGGAAAGGAATAAAATGGAAGGTCATATATAGACTGCTCAATGGACATTTTCTTGAGTGTCGGTTGTTTTTTCCGCTATGTTAGGTTGGTCTGTACAAGGTGTGTTCAACTTTGTGTTTGGTGCAGCTTCGGCAGTTTGGGCTGCATGCCGGCAGCATTACACACGATACACAGAATGACGAATGATTACGCATAATTATATGTATACTTTTTCCTGTGTTCTATATAACATGCAATCAAGTATACTGATAATAATAGGACAATTTGTCGAAAACTTCAGTGGACAACGTGGTGTAGGGTATATCTATGTCAGACACATTTTTTACAAAACCATTTCCTAATGTAAATAAACAGCTCAATAATTTTGCCTGTGTTTTTGTATGGGTATGAAACTTGGTCGATGACACTGAGGGAGGAACGTGGGCTGAGGCTGTTTGAGAATAGGGTGTGGAGGAGAATATTTGGGCCTAAGAGGGATGAGGTAACAGGGGAGTAGAAAACTACATAATGAGCTTAATGATCTGTACTCCTCACCCAATATTGTGCGGGTGATAAAATCGAGAAGAATGAGACGGGCGGGGCATGTAGCGCGTATGGACGAGGGGAGGGGCGTATACAGGGTTTTAGTGTGGAAGCCTAAGAGAAGGAGACCGCTGGGGAGACCCAGACATAGATGGGAGGATAATATTAAAGTGGATCTTCAGGAAGTGGGATATGGGGGCATGGACTGGATAGATCTGGCTCAGGATAGGGACAGGTGGCGGGCACTTGTGAATGCGGTAATGAACCTTCGGGTTCCATAAAATGCAGGGAATTTCTTGAGTAGCTGCAAACTGGTTAGCTTCTCAAAAAGGACTCTTCTCCATGGAGTAAGTAAGTGAGTGAGTAAGTAAGTAAATAAGTAAATAAACAGCTCTTATGTTTTCAGAATTTCTTCGGCGTTTTGTCTCGTCTTGGCCAGGGAAAGGGCTGAAATACGTTTGCTTATTTCGGGTGTCTCCGCAGGCAACTTGTGTCTCGGGCGACATGTTGCTCGCGAGCTACGAGTTGGGCGGGCCTGGTCCACACAGTGTTTTTGTACATAGTCAGATACCATTGTTTTGCTAATTTCATAGAGCGGATTGGATGCGCAAGTGCTGTTTTGACCACAGTCAGTAGGTCTCCGTACCGAATCCTCGAATCATCTACTCATGACTCGGTTTTTATACGATTCTTTCCAAGCGCGACTTATTGCACTCGCCTAATCTGTTAAAAGTACTAGTATGTATGCACTTTATATCTCCACGTAGCAGCGTCCTTGAGAAATCTAACTAGGCAAATATCCTGCCTTCCGTAGTGCCTGAAGGTTTACTACCATGTTAACAAAACCCTCCACTAGATCTTGTCTTGATCGACTGGGTTCAATTAGCATCTTTACATCCTTCTTCTTTAAGACGTATTTTAAAATTATCTTGTTCATTCCGAAGTCTCACTATTTTATTTTGGAGACTTTGGATTCTAGGACCGGTGTTGGTGAAGATTGCATATTGCTGGGTCGTTACGCCGTGGCGAGTGGTAAATAATTATCTGAGTATTTACCAGATGGCAGGCGTAACGTTCCCGAGGATTTGAAATTTCAAGTGGCTTTTATTGTAGAGTTTTAAGCCACGTTTCCTACATATTCTAATCGCTACTATCCTTTCTACGTGCCCCGCCCATCTCATTCCATTTGGTTTTACCACCCTAATAAATTACGAAGCTTCTGCCTATGCAGTACTCTATTCTCAACTTTCTGCTACTGTCCCTCTCTTTACACATTCGAAGATTCTACTGAGAATTTTGTGTTCTGACAGACCCATGATATGGCTTGATTTAGGATACCAGTTTTTGCACTCAGTGGGAGCCGGAATACCGTAGTAGGTATAGAGACTCGCTACGTGCTGGACGGTTCGGGGTTCGAATCCCGACAAGGCCAAGAAACCTCTTGCCAGATTTCAGGCTTCGTTTTTTATTGCTGGGTCCTTGAAGATGGGACCCAATGGCTGCCCCGAAACGTCCGTAAGCAACTACCAACGTACGTTTGCGTAACAGGCCAGAAGAGCGAAGGCCTCAGTTCTTTCCTTCAAAAACCTACTGACCGGCTACGGGGTCCACCCAACCTTCTACTTAGAAGGGTACCGTTGCGGTTTCCTGGGGATAAAGCGGTCGGGGCGTGAAGTTTGCTGCTCACCTCCATCTACTTCCGAGTTTAAGAATTAGTGAAGCTATCTATATTCCCGCCATGTGCTTCCCCTTGTTTATTTTCGCGCCTTTACAATATGACAGGCAATATTTTCTCATGAAACTAATCCATACTTAGAGCGTAGTCGGTATGTTCACAGTGCTACCGGTTGGATGGTCGAAGAATGAGTTTCGATTTCCGATAGGGATAATGATGAATTTTTCTTGTTAGTGGCAACGTCTCGACCGGCTCTCTGTGTACACTTATCTTCCTCTTAAATGGGTATAGGGAGCTTTTTACAGCGGAACCAAGCGGCCCGGGGGTGCAGCTTACTTCTGACGTTCATCAAATGCTGAGGCTTAGAAAGAGTGGAGCTGTATCTGGCCCCCTCTGTATACAGAGGTGCTGATAAATCCCTAGCCCGACCAAGAAGGAAACAAGGTACATTCTACGCATCTTATGGAACTTGGAGGTTCATTACCACATTCACAAGAGTCCACTACCTGTCCCTAACCTAGCCAAATCAGTCCATTCCTCTGTCCATCACACTTTTGACAGGCGCAGCTTGTTTCCTTCCTGGTCGGGCTAATGACTTATCAGAACCCCGCTACCTTCATGGCAAGCGCTGGGAAAACTCATACATCCTCCTTTTTGAAGCTATTCAGTGACGTCATACATTCCTGTTAGTGACATTAAGTATGAAAGAATTATAAGCTGTGATATCACGGAAGTATAAATCCCCATTTGTATCTCACATGGCGCCGTGCGTGGAAGATAAGTATTCTGTATTGTGGAACGATGGCATGGCTCATTCGATAAGTGACTACGGTCTGAGCGGCCCAGTTTGGTTTCCGGTAAGAGAAGCCTGTTCTGTTTTCATGACGTTCGGTCAGGCTTTGCAGCACATTTGAATATGCTGTAGGCGTTTACGAATGAAAGGTGTGAAGGACCGAGATTGGCACACGGACTTCAGGTTACTAACCTGTCATTGTGTAGTGTAATTGTAGAGGGCTCTAATGCTCGTAGGCGATACGGAAAGTGATGGCCCCCTTGTTGTTCTAGAACCCTGAATTTGAGTGTATTTAGTATTGTGCAATAAAGAAAAGAGAGAGGAACGACAGGTAAGAATCATGCATAAGCTGGATAAGTAACATAATCGCTGCGTTGTAATTATCCTTCTCTTAGCTATCTAGTTATCGTTTTTTGCTGTTTTAACTTTTTTATTGTATGATGCTCTTAAGGACGATTTTTTGTTGTTATTAAACATGAAAGTTGTTTGTACTTCACACACATACACACGAGACATGTATGGGTATGTATGTAATAAGTTAATTATGTATGACTTGCAGTAGAGATGCGAAAAAAGGCCAATTTCACCTAGAACAGGTCATGAAGGCCCAGAGGTGGAGTAAAGTAATAGCTCTACTCTTTCTTTAACTCGGCGATAAATGGGGGTGGGTGGTCAACGCCACGCCTACGCCGATTTACCCCTCCCAAAGGAACCCGGTACCCATTGTACGGTATGTTTTGTGGGCCATAGGGCCGATCTGGACGGGTGCGGAAAATGTCGTCCTCTACCGGGATTTGATCCTTCGACCGTACACCCCGTAGGGCGTCTCTTTACTGCGAAATGTATGCAGAATTTTGACCGGAAAAGGGAT
>Ga0131853_10024980_pt1 | contig 10770 bp, 2 predicted proteins | sample TergutLab28metaG_FD_92764 | JGI IMG/M metagenome (GOLD analysis project Ga0131853, IMG submission 92764) | Labiotermes labralis P1 segment gut microbial communities from Petit-Saut dam, French Guiana - Lab288 P1 (version 2) (version 2) | ecosystem: Host-associated > Arthropoda: Insects >... | reverse complement strand
TTCCCTCCGGTTTCCCCATCAAGACCCTATACACCCCCCTCTCCTCACCCATACGCGCCACATGCCCAGCCCATCTCATTCTTCTCGATTTTATCACCCGCACAATATTGGGTGAGGAGTACAGATAATTCAGCTCCTCGTTATGCAATCTCCTCCATTCCCCCGTTACCTCGTCCCTCCTAGGTCTAAATACGAGTATTATCTACGGATATTAGCTTTAATGCACACCGATAATTTGTACTTGTTTTTCGCTGCAAAGACTACTTTTTCGCTTTTTTGGGCCGAAGTTCTGTAAAAGGGGGATCAGTACACTTACACTCTCGCTGGCGCTGATTCCCTTTTCCAGTTTTCCGCCTTACAGTTTCACGGAACGGATTACGTCCGCTATGCGAGGGATGCGTGAACAAACAAACAAAAACGCACATACAGTCGTCACTTTATTGTTGCAAGGGGGGAAATGTCCCTTCAAAATTTGTTCTACCTAAGAATATTTTTTTGTTACTGAGTTGAAGAGGGGTAAATAAAACATATAAAACGTTCTTTAAACGATTATTCGGTAATGTGAAGACAGAGAAAATGGAAATCCTGCGTCTTACGGGCCTCAAAGGCATCTGAGTCACACATTTAGAAAGGAAAAGAGGCACTCTAAATTGTATGTACTCTTTACTTAATGACGGTGCATACTAAGAACTACTGCAAACGTTTACCCATCTTCGTAACTTAATTGCTTTGCAAATTAAACAGCGTCTCTGTCACCACGGCATGGCACGTTATCAGGTTGCGGATGGAGGAACGGCCTTCAATATGGAGCATAGCTGCGAATATATTGAATAAGCAGTCGTGAACAGCCGACAAGGGGTGATCCTCCAGCTTGGGGGTTGAGCGAGGTGCTGACAACTCCTCACTTAAAAACTATCTTTGTTACGAAACATGAACACGTGCCTTGGACCTGGACTGATACTCTGGTGCGATCTAATAACTTGGGAGATCCAGGTGTAGAGTGGAGGATAATATTAAGATGGATCGTCAGAAGTGGGATGTGAGGGAATGGACTGGATCGATCTGGTATGGGCAGGGACAGGTGGCGGGCACTTGAGAATGCGGTAATGAACCTTCGGGTTCCATAAATTGCGGGTAATTTCTTGACTAGCTCAGAACCGATTAGCTTCTCAAGAAAGACTCTGCTCCATGGAGTAAGTAACAAAGCAAGTAAATATGCAAGTAAGTAATACCAATGGTTGATTTGCCCCCCCCCCCACCCCCTTATGAACCAAGTTAAGCCAATACACAAATATACACGCGAGATTTCGGAAATCGTTTTAGTCAAGAGATTGCCATTACTGATCACTTTATTGTAAAGATCAGTGGCAACATTCGTCAAAAGATCCAAAGTCATTTAAATACCACCTCTGCGAGCTAATAAATTCGCAGAGGAATCCTGGTTCGACCCGCGCCATACCATTACCTCATGTGCTGATCAGCGGTCAGTGAGTCCCCTGTGCAATGATGACGAAGAAGGTTGATTAATAAATGTTAATAAAAATCCAACCAGATGCAACAGTATGCAGATATTTATTTACTGCAAAGTCACTGTACATGTTTCGGGTGTCCACCGCACCCATCATCAGGAGTACTAAAAACTGTAACCGCAGCCTCCGGTACAGGTCATAATATCGGTACAGCCTGGAAAGTGTATGTAGTCAAACACAACTATGTTTGACTACATACCCTTTCCAATGTTCACACACACAACGGGGATGACACACTTCCTAGATCGGTACAGCTCCAACGTGGCCTGATCGGGGACTGTTGGAGGGAAGTAGTTGTACCAGTATTATGACGTGTACCGGAGGCTGCGGTTACAGTTTTTAGTACTCCTGATGATGGGTGCTGTGACACCCGAAACATGTAGAGTGACTTTGCAGTAAAATAAATCAGACTGCTTACTGTTGCATCTAGTTGGATTTTTATTAACACTGAATTATGATGCACGGAACCATGAGCTTAAAATTAATTAATAGAGGCAGCGATTCCGGTCATCTTCCTCTTCATCTACCACACTTTTGTTCGATAACAGACAAAATTTTTACCGTATTAAATAAACTTTGGGAACTGCTATATGTATCAAGGATGGGCGTGTTATTAGGAAGTAAAGAAACATAATTTTGAGTATTGTTTTATATGGGTGGGGAACTGAGGCTTTCACACCAAGGTAAAAAAAAATAGGTAGAAGGTGTTCGACAATAGGGCGCTGAGGACGGTATTTGTACCAGAAGGTAGGAAGTAACGGGAGACAAGAAAACTGCATGGTGAGGGGCTTCGTGATATGCAATGCCCGTCAAATATTACCCAGCTGATCATGTCAAAAGGAATGAGATGGGCAGCGCATGTGGCATGTGTGGGGGAGGATAAGCATACAGAGTTTTGGTGGGTAAACTTCAAGGCAAGTGACCACTCAGAAGACCTGGGCATAGGTAAAGTTCGCCCGACAACATGCCTATGTCTGACACAGAAGGAAGGCGGAGGCTAAGGGACAAACCACTCGCAACCTTGGCGACAGACGGGGGTGACTTGTCAGCACCATGTCTCGGCCAATTTATCCCCGGGGAAAACCCGGGACCCATTGTACAGTACGTTTGGTGGGCCTCGGGGTCGGTCTGGACGGGCAAGTAAAACCTCCCCCCCACCGAGAATCGATCCCCAATCCTTCCAGCCCATAGCAAGTGGCTATTACGCTATCCCGGCCGCCCTAGGCATAGATGGAAGGATAATATTAAAACAGATGTTAAATGAAAAGTATGGGAAGGCATGGAATGAATTAACCCTTATCCTGCTAACGTGGAGAATATGGTGAGCTTATAATAATGACAGCAGATGGCAGATGGGATTTAACTCGGCGTATAAAGGGTTAATGTGGCCCAGGATAGAGAAATGTGGTGAGCTCTTCTGAACACGGTAATGAATCCTCGGGTTCCATAAAATTTGAAAAATTTCTTGACTAGATAAAGAATCCTAATAGTTTCTCATGAAGGCCTCAGCTCCAGAGAGTTAATTATTTATGTGGGTCTGTATCCGACTGAACTAAACTGGCTCAAATGATTTGAAGGACAAAGCAATATGAACCCTATTTGAATCTGCGGCGAAAGAAAGTTCTATGCCAGTAGTTCAGCCCGTACTGTCACACCTACCCTCCCTTATAATAAAACACACTCTAACAATGAGACCGCGTTGTTTTTGTAGCATTCTGACACACTGTGTATTTCTGAAATGTTCCAGAGGCCCGAACTGCAGACATCTGTCAATAAACACGCACTAATGTACACGTGGCGGAACGGCTTGTTTGTTGCTAGAGTTTATGGCACCGTACGTAACCAGGGTTTTGAATACTGGGGAAGATGTAAAGCAGATTATCCCGAAGTAATAACTCGGAAAATAGGAAGAATACCGTTGTAGTTATATGAATGTTCCAAACTCCTCAGTTTCAGACAGACAACGAGAGCAATGAAAACAGCAATCAGTCTGCTACGACAGGACTGACGTCAGATATGCGCAACATGAATAAAAGGCCTCGGGAGAAGAGGCTACTAATTCTGCTACTTGTGGGAAGAAAAGAAAAGAAAAGAAAAGAAAAGAAAAGACTTTGACTACGGTTCTCTTCAGATAATTATGGCATTGAAAAAACAAAGGATAAGACTTACTTGGAGGTCGTAATTGTCCACGTGTCTGCGATCTAGTTTCACCTATAAACCCGTTAGACAAAAATGTTTTCAGGTTCAGCATTGGATGATTTCACTAGAGTCTTCCAGAAATTCCGATTTTCAGCCGCAATGGTGCACAAAAGACGCCAAGTTTATACTACCATGAAGCGACACTCGTATGGATTTCAATATACGAACCCTTAAAATGCAGGCAGTTAAGTCAATATGAAGAATATTACAGAATATTATGAGCTACAACCTTCCGTGGCATAGAATATCGCTTTACACAGACATGAACAATAAATAACAAATTATATTTTTTTCACAGTCGTACCGTGCATTTGATATTATCAAAGTTTTATTTATTCACAAACTGATGCACTCTTAAAAAAAATATTAAAATTTACGTTAAAACAGCTCCGACATGTTTCGGTGTTACAGTTACACCTGATGATGGTGTAGCTGTAACACCGAAACATGTCGGAACTGTTTTAATGTAAATTTTAATATTGTTTTTAAGACTACTAACTAGTGCAACAGTTGGTGAATAAATAAAACTTTGATAATAAATTATAGTTTATTTTAGCACACCCTCACGCCTAGACCAGTTAGCTACACATTAAACGCTCTCCCAATGGGATAATACCCATTCAAGTGTAGGCAAACATTCCACCACCACGTCGGGATCAGTTTCCAGCACATCCAACCTCCCATCCAGTGAGTATCGGATGCTCCTACAAAGGGGCTCAAGTGGATAGAGCTTGGTAGTCACCACCTACTTCCATCTAGCCCCATAATCACGCATTCATGGAGATATTACTTTAGTTTAACATTTTCGTCAAACAAAATATATTAATCGTATCCTAGTGTCGGTATCATGCGTAACAGGTAGCCTAATCATTAGTGCAAGATCAAAGCCGGATACTTTCATTACTGTTTCTCACATCCTGCTGCATCTAAATGATTAATATCACAATCGTATAATTATACACCCACCTGTACTACACCAGCAATTAATTGAAAGCACTTTCAGGGATAAAACATATGAAGCACAGACCTTCTTGAGAAACTGGTAGTCGCTTATCTTGTCAAATTCCCTGCCTTTCACGGAAGCTGCAGTTTAATTATCGTTATTACAAAAGTCCAACAGTGGATCGTATAATGAGCCAGATTAATTCGGTCTATAATTAGACGCCTTATCCCCATCTTATACTTTTTACCTTATCCAAGGATAGGCCTAAAGCTTGCATCACAACCAAATATATGGGAATATCTTTCGCAAAACATTCAAAATATTAGTTAGTATATAACTGAGAAAATCAGAAGTTGCTGGAATTCAGTGTTAAAGAGATAACGGCGTTTTACGTTCATTCGAGAGTGCGGACTCCCCACTTCCCCCTTCCTGTCGTCCCGCAGCCACCGAATGATTTTTAATTTACAAGCTACAAGCCGAATTAGGCCGTTACAGTTTTAGAAAATGATGACTGAATAAGGTCGTTAATGTTACTGGTATAACATATCGGCTCGGTGTTTCCACACGTTCGATGAACAGTACGAATTATGCCACGAGATTTAGCAGCCGTTCTGTAACGTTCATTATGCACAAATGGGCGTACAGTCCATTGAATGGCTCTGCACATGAATGGAAACTTCAGGCAGCTTCTGACATCTGAAACCATGCTTAAACTCATTACGCAAAGACCGTTATTGCTGCATTACGTAGCAGTACATCCTAAACTCTTGTACTGAGAATAACATATTGTATTCTGTGGTGTACTTATGAATGTGTGGGGAGTGAGTCAGTGGTCTTGATCAGCGGGCAAGGATGGAAATTACCTCAAACGAACTGGGCAACATCACTCCGTCCTGCAAGTTAATCAATAGCGAATCCAATTAATGGAAATTAGGATTACACATAAATATGCTCAAGAAAATACGATGTGAAGAATGGAGGTCATGGCGTAATTAGGCTTGTAATTACTTTATTTCCTCGCGCGTTTATATACTAAAAGTTTTATACGAAATGCCAAGTTAAATTACACGTCGTATGGACGTAATTCCATTAAATATTACCCTAAATGCGATCTCATTAATATTCTGCCGCTGCTAACAGCAAAATGACAGCCTGTGAACATCGAAAAGGGATAATGATGTATGACAACAAATTTTGAGCGGCGATATCCCTGTATTCGAAAAATATGGATATCAGGTTAATGTTACTTTTGTAGAGTGAAAAATACTCTTAACATTATGATAACAATGTAAAATATATGTTCAGCTGTAACGTAATAGCAACGGCTATCACACTCTGACGGTTATGCATTGAAATTTTAAACTAGGCGTAAAAATAAGATTAAGAGATACCCACAAATTTTGCGTAACAAGTGTTTCGTACGTTAAAAGTAATGTACAAAAGGGCAGTTTTATAATCAGAAACCAGGATTATATCAATGACAAGATACCGGCAATAAAAATATGTAAAAGCAAAAGAAGAGTACAGAAATAACTAAACCAAACTTTAGAAATATTCGGAGGCAATTTTTATGTCCTCCTCCGTAGGGACGAAATTATTTACAGAATACTCTACCGTTACTTCTGCGAAAAATAATTCATCCAACAGACATTTAGTAGCGGACTTCTAACCGTGGAGGTCCGTGTTCTGTTCCACTGCAGATCACGTGGGATTTGTGGTGGAAAGAGTGGCAATGCGACAGGGTTTTCTCCGCGTACTTCGGTTTACCCCTGTCTGTATCATTCCACCAACCGTTCATACCCATACACTTAAACACACACACACACACACACAGACAAGAGTCAAACGCCTACAATATGCACACTTGATCTTACAAATACACTACTTGTTAACGGTAAGGCCTTCTACGTTTCTGCCATCACCACAAAACGAGTAAATAGCGGATGCGGTGCCCTGTTCGTATATCTTCGCCGTCGGGTTATTTAAAGATCCTCGTCAACCGCACGGACTTAACAACACAAGAGAGAAAGTGAATATCACGAATGTTAGAAGAGCAGGTGTGGTTTAATGTAGTTGTGGCATATTTCAACACACTTTTCTACCACTTGCTTGGGCAGACTGAGAATATTCTGATAAGCCTTTAATGTGGCCAGTGGTCGTCCAGATTTGAATCTGTCTCGCCCAACACATATTACAGTTCAGACAACCTAACACGGCGGCTTCCAGAGCCTTCCTGCTTTAATGGTCTCACCAGAGTCATAATTAATAAACTGGACTAAATAACTGTGAAATCAGTCGCGGTTATTTGTGCTTGAAAGACTAGGTAGGGTCTTCCTTACTTATCGTGTGTGCGGTTAATTGAGATTATGGACAGCGTCACGAGGATTAGTGTGATGTGTGCGCTGGGAAGAAATGGAGACAGGGCGTGGCATTGACTCATTTTGCAGGTAACACCCAAACACTGCCCAGCGAATGAAGAAATTATATGACATGAAAATTTCACGTCATTAGGTGCTACATGTGCCAGCAACTTCTGTACTTTCGTATCACAAATGTTTCTCTCTTGATTATTAATGTATGAAATGGATTACTGCGTTCCTCCCAAGCAACAGACGATTCGTTATGAATCTGACCACTACGTTTTATGGTTTTCATGTTTTGCTGACCATGCATCTCAGTATGATCTTAGTATAGTAAATAACCGACTTAATGTAAAAAATCTTGTTTTATAATAAGTTTATTATATGCCTCTACATGTTTCGAGCACTATGTGCTGATCTTCAGGAGGTCAAAATTGTTTTACACAGCATCTGGTATCATTACACCTGTGTGTGATGATACCAGATGCTGTGTAAAACAATCTTGACCTCCTGATGATGAGCACAGAGTTCTCGAAACATGTAGAGGCATATAATAAACTTATTATAAAACAAGATTTTTTGCATTAAGTTGGTTAATTACTAAGATTTTACGGTTTGCTTACTTCAAGATTAGTCCAGAGTATAAAATGACAACAGAACTAAATTAAATTTATATTTATTACACAAAATAATAACAAAATCCATTCAATTACCAGTTTTCAAAATACGAATACTTTACAGTCTATTCTAGACGTCCACTCCGCTAGAGGTCAGCATCGACCCCAGCCTGGTAGCACAGAAAATGTTCGGATTAGGGCTGCGTTTGTTCCTACTCAAAATGATAGCAATGAAGTGTTTTGTGAAATACTGCGGTCTCTTCCGGGCATTTTTATTCGCAAAATATTTTATTTGTAACTCATTTTATGCTTGCGACAGTCGGAAAATGAACTAGCCTAGAGACATAAGTGACGCTATTTGTGCGTTGCATATTTACCATCGGGTTGCTTGCGATCGGACTTCAGGTGCACAGCGAATGGTGAGTTAATAATTTTTTGAAAGAATAAGCCTGGGAAATTTGGTTTAATTGGGCTAGGGACACCAACCCAGATCTGATTTCTTGGGCGCTCTTTGTAGCTGCCAGCTCAAATAAATAGTTCTTGATAACATTTGAGAACGTTTTGTGTCCGATATCCATGTAAATAGACGATGTTCTTAGATCTTCGTTAGACAATTCAGTGGAAGGTTACTGGCATTTATGCCTTGAAAGGAACATGTAATAATGACACAACACTGTAAATACAACGGGCTTTAATGTGGGTAACATCATTGGGTTGTGTTGATCAATCCAATAATTAAGTGTAAGGACTGAATAACACAGCACTCAGTATAACAAAGACATATACTCATCATATTCAAGCTACATGTATCGGCCAAGATATGTGGTCATCAACAGGTAAAGGTAAAACAGTCCCATTACAGGCCTGTACAGGCCCAGAGGGTTCCAGCAAGTTAAGGTTCCCAGATTTCGTGACAACGGCACAGGATGGTGGTAAGGTTGTTAGCCTTACGCACCGGCCGCATTTACCCCCAGGAAATGCTCCTGGTACTCATTTCTGTTAGAGGCTGAGTCGACCCAAGGCCATAGTGCGATCGGTAGGATTTTATGTCAATGAAAAATTCCACTGACACCAGCTGGGATCGAACCAGCGAACTTCCGATTTGTAGCACAGCACCTTAACCACTGTGCTGCCGCGGTTCCCGGTCATCAACAGGTTGTCATACAAAATGTATGAAAGGATTTCTTTTTTAGGAAGAGGCACTGAAACAAAACAAAAAAAATAGCTTATTTTAATACACGTATTGTGCGTCTTTTATTATTTTGTACTATGACCAGAAAATGCACAATTGTTTCACAAATTATCACACTCCTACATGTTTCGACACAATCGTGTCATCCTCAGGGAGCTTTTAATTAATACCTTGCCAAGTTACACAAATATTTCAAATGCAGCTGTTGGTAATACAATTTACAATTAAGATGTTTCACATAGGTTTATGCAAGTTCTTATATTATAGTCACTGAATAATATAGATTATAATACTGAGATTTCAATGACTGTAATATGAGATCTTGCATAAAACATATGTCAAACATATAAATTGTATTACCAACAGATGCTTCTGAAATACTTGTGTAACTTTGCAAAATATTTGATTACAAGCTCCCTAAGGATGACACAATGGTGTAGGAACATGTAGAAGTGTGATAATTTGTGAAATAATTGTGCATTTTTTGGTCATAGTGCAAAATAAAAACAATAAAGAACACAATAAATGATAATCGCTGTTTGTAAAGGGGAGGCCTCTCCCTAAAACAATAAATCATTTTACACGTTTTGTATGACTACGTTATGATGACAAGACAGATTGGCCGAAACATGCTGTGGAATGAATATAATGAATATATAAATTTATTCCACCTAGTACTGTGTTATGCGAACTTCACACTGAACAACGGGATTTATTAGAGCTACAACAAAATGATATGGGGCATCGGTCTTGTACGGTAAAGCACTTAAACGTACTCACGATTCGGGCTGAATGCTCCAGGGCAGGTCTGGTAAAAGTCTAAAATTCCGACCCGTGCGGTCCTCTGCAATCCACATAATTTCTAATCGTAATGCTAACTCCTCTGCACGTATTCAATAATTCATCTGCGCCCGTCTCCCGCTATGATGGATCAATGCATTATTCCAGTAATTAGTCAAGCATACTTTCAAAAGAGCGTTAATACACAGCAGAAATGTTTTATTAAGCCCCCCCCCCCCGTCAGAGATATCTCCACCCTTCAAAATAATAGGTCAATTTATTATTTCAAAATTTAGTTGCAGAATAGCTTCAAAACAGCACAGACACACAACGAACTGCGGTCGAAATCCAACGAGGGCAGAATTCTTAGTAGTCCGGGTATTAAGTGTCTCGGTTTGGGCTGGTTAAATTGACGGAGTTGGTAATCACGTATAGACATAAGATTCGGTGGGAAATTCCGAAACATATTATTTTTTCATTGTTTCTATCTGAATTATAGAAGAAATTACGACTCCATAATTAAAAAAATTCAATAATACATTCTTGTGAAGCCCACCAGCAATTACTCTGAGCATACTAAAAACAAATTCAGATTTTCACACCAACGTCATGCGTGAAATTGTTCGTATGCAAATTATATATACATTTCATTCACAGATTTTCGAAAGCCTATGTTTATGATCTCCACAAATAAAATTAAATGATTTAGAGCTACAATCTACATAACACCAAAATTTATATGCAGATTCCGCGTGGCGAATATCTCCTTGTTTTTATATTTACAGAAGTTTCATATTTTAAAACACCCAATTTTCACATACACGTTATGTGCATCGAATTACATCACACAACGAAATGTCCAACGTGCTGTCGAACGAACCACTGCTACAGGGCTTTAACGAAAAACAATCTCGTAATATCGGATGAGACTTTTGGAGGAGGCCGACACAGGTCTATCAAGGCCTAACTCGTGACGGATGGTGGTGGTGATGGTGATACATATTTAAAGGCGCTGTCATATGGAAAAATGACGAAGTATTCGCCTACTACAGGATAAGTGGGGGGGGGGGGGGGGGGAGTCCCACAACGAAAAACAAAACACCGAAAATTTTAAAAAAAAAACTACGTAACACAAAATTAATTTTTTCTT
>Ga0131853_10024978_pt1 | contig 10771 bp, 25 predicted proteins | sample TergutLab28metaG_FD_92764 | JGI IMG/M metagenome (GOLD analysis project Ga0131853, IMG submission 92764) | Labiotermes labralis P1 segment gut microbial communities from Petit-Saut dam, French Guiana - Lab288 P1 (version 2) (version 2) | ecosystem: Host-associated > Arthropoda: Insects >... | reverse complement strand
TTCTTACTATAGTTGTTGTTACAAGTGTACTCCCTGGTCGGTATGAGTCCAATAGCGTCGGGCTTTTGAAACGTTTACGCAAAATCTTATTGCAAACCGACGCGACCGTTATCGACTCGAGAAATATTTCTATATTCCCTATGTGCATGAACTCTCGTCTAAATTGTCGGCACGTCTGTCTTAGTTCGGTGACGTCTTTTTGGCTTATTTTTCCAACACGCCCCTGTTGTCGAAAGGCTCCTCCGATTTCTGGTTGTCGTACCACGCGAGAAACTCGCTCATCTCCTCCTCGACCAGCTCATTCACACCATGATACGAGACTTCGGGGATGGGACCTACGTAGCCTATGTTTTCCTCCGTATTTTAATAATCCGGGTACCAGGATTTGTAGGCCGTCAAACCAAACGCTTCGGGCAGCTTACGCAGCGGGAACGGGAGGAAAGACACGCTGTCCAGAAAGACGAGGTGCTCCATCCTCATACGCATTATATTTTGACCTTTGATTATTAGGCCGGGTTCCATTTTAATACGATCGCTCTATTCAGAATGAAGTGAAAGTCAAACGCCTTGGTGTTGTGCGCTGTAGCGGTTAACTTATTGGCCCAGGGTCGTGGCTCGTTTACATATTAAAGCAGTTCCCCCACAGGATCTTCCTAGTACCAGTGCTTCCTCTTACTGCATAATACTGAGTCTCCGCCTTCGACGTCCTTGCATCGCGAACGAAACTGCTGCACGTGTTACTTAGCCTTGTCCGTGTACTCGGTTTTTGGGTTGCCTCGAAATCAGAGAAACCGTAGAGTAACTTATCAAATGCAGAAACCAACGTCTCCTTCAGCGGTCTCAAATGGCACAGGTGACCTATTTCTTTTTCTGCTTACAGTTATCGCAGAATCGTTTATTACATTTGTGCTTTGCGTGACTCACGACCCATCCACACGCCTTGCTCATTGTGCGCTGCTTGTTTTTTTGTAGCACGTGCGAATACTTAAATGTCTGTTACATACGTACCAAGGGATTGGAACGCCTGAAAATACGCACAGAGAGCTGGCCATGCAGTCGCTAAACGTCTGGTTGCAGGAGTGCGTGACGTCATCCTCTACACGCTTACTTTTTAGCAATGACAGCAGTAACATTAGTGATCATATGATAATGTCTTTCGACATCGTCATAATGTAGATTAGTTCGTTTAGACTTGTCGACCTGCCCTTCGAACATTATATCTTCGCAGCTCAGACCGTGGTAGACGACTCTCTTATACTCACGAATGTGTTCCTGAAATCTGACTAATTCGGGGATCCCCGAACCGTTAGACACATCGATAACGGTCGTCTCACATAAGATTTGGACTACTGGACGTATCCTGTAACTTCTTCGATACGAATTATAATTCAGATCTATCTCTAATCTCGAAATCGCTATTATAAGGGCATGTGCCAGGCAGGTTTCCTCTGCCTGCAACTCCACGATACTTTTCTTTAGGTGCGCCATTACGGAGGGTTGTCTTCCCCTACTCTTAATTGCACGTTTACCAAAATCGATGGGCATCGTGACCGAATGCACTGTTACGACTAACGTGTGCAAGACATTGAATCTAGAATTCTAGTGGGGATCTTTTTCAAACACTCTCGATATCACATCTGCGGAACACTGATCTTTCAGTCTGAAACTGATTCTGATAGGCTTGTTATTCTGGTTCACCTGATTTTGAATAGTCATTCCCACCATATCACTATCGTCTACATGGCGTAGATAGTTGAAACTGGCTAGGAATTTTGGTACGGGATTCTTATTATCTGAAGGGTTATTAAACGCACAGTATGCTGCCTTCTTACAGCATTGTACCGCCTGCACTGGTTCGTATTCGCGTCCAATATAACGCACACAAATCTTCTACTGAGCCTAAGTGGTGGAGGAGACAATGCGACTGTCGTGGAAGCAAATGCCACGTCTATTAACACGATGGGATCCATTTATCCAATTTTCAACTTCGTTGCACAAATTAGATTCGGCCATGGACGATCGCACGACAGCGCACAAAATGCTTGCCATTCGGCGACCTGAAAAAACATCCTAAAGGACTTGCGTCGAATCTTGCTTGCAGCAGATACGGACATCCCTAGCACACGAGTCGAAACAGTGTAACGACGTTACGTTTTGTAATACATTAGGAACTTTTACATTAATAGGGGTGTCCTACCCGCTGCTATCATTGTTGAAAATAGTGGACTTTTTCAAGTACTAGCATATGACGAATTACGCCGATAGTTGGCAGGCTTCCTCCTCCCAGACAGAGATTTGAAGAGGACACACGGCGTCGTACCGTTGCCACTTCTCCTACTACAACGTCTGCAATATAGTAATTATGCTCTATGTAAACTTTGCTAAAGTAAAGAACATTTGATGTGTAATTTTTTCCTTCTAGGACTCGCATCCTTGAACCTCTATTCGCTAATATTAATGTACATTATACTTAAGCTTGTTTTGCTCGTAACGTTTAACCCTTTTCCTATACTGCTTCACAGGTGCCTCTCTGTATCATTTACGTGTCTTTGGTAACGCTCACCGCGGCACGCTGTCACCCGCCGGATTGTACGTTTAAATTCCAAACTTAGCGGTGCCACACCCACCCAACCACACTCGCCCTCATAATGAAATCTGACAGAACCCCAAACTTTCCGGTGGCAGGTCACGTGTTACCAATCTGTCCGGCGGACGCAATTGGCGTAGGGGTGGGGAGCACGGAAACTCTAGAACTACTAGTGCCTGGACATACGTATGACCTTCCCGCACTACACTCAGAGCTACACACACACAGATGCCAATTTCAACCTGCACGGCGGCTGCCACACACTGATAAAGAGTAGTGACTGAACCGCACCTACGAATTTCTTGCACCGGGCCAATGGACCCAAACTGGACGGCGGCTACAACAACCCTATGAAGTCAAACGCCGATTCTTTTTAATAATATGCTTAACAAAGCGTAGCGCTTGGACCGTACTTAGGACTTTCGTCTATTGGAACTGCGGACCCAAGCGGGAAGGCAGCTGCACCAAATTGATAAAGTCAAACGACAATTATTTTTAATAATATGCTAAAGAATGAGAATTGTCTGGACTCTACTCAGGATCTTCTTTGTACCGGGCTCGGAGATACAAGCTTTAGGGCGGGTGAACAAAATTATACAATACCTTAGGACAAAGAGTGATTGCCAATCCTTATAATAATATCCTAAATAAAGATTGGTGCCGGGAACGAACTTAGGCCCTTCTTGCACTGGGACAACCAAGCTGAACGGCGGCTGAAACAACCTGACTAAATTAACTCGGTTAAATTTAAAATACAAGCGCCAATCATTTTCGAAAATATTCTACAGAACGAGTAGTGCCTAGAAAGCACTTAGGACCTACTTGCACTAGGTACCGGGGGTTTCGCGATAACAAACTGCACGGAGGGTAACCATCTTCTATAATATTGTGCTAAAGAAATAGTAGTGCTTCGAATGTACTTAGGTATTTTTTCTACTGCGTGAGGAACTGGGACCGGCGTAGGGGTGGCAACGTAGGGACCACAAAAACAGACTGAACGCGGGCACTTTTAATAGTTCCACTTTTACATTTATTCACACATTTCACACTTAGGACACTCTTGCACCAAACTGAGGTTACGTTATTTTACGTAACAAGGTGACTGAGCAGACCGCTGCGGATATCAATGTGGGAGTGTGTGTGTGTGTGTGCGTTTTTGTGTGAGTAGTGTGTGGTGTGTTTGAGTCTGTGTTTGTGTGTGTGTTTGTGTGCGTGTCGGTGAGTGTTTTTGTGTGTCTGGGTGTATGTTTGATTTTATGGGTGTGTTCTTTGTGTGTGGTTGTGGTGCGTGTGGATTGTGTGCGAGGGTGGGTTGGTGTGAGGCGTGTGTGTATATGTGTGTTGTGAGTGGGTGTGTGTTTTTGGCGTTTGGTATGGGTGTGTTTTGTATGTTTGTGCAAGTGTTTTTGTATTGTGTATGTGTATGTGTGGGTGTGTTTTGAGTGTGTATGTTGTGTGTGTTAGCGTGTTTCTATTTGTTTGGTTCTGGTGCGTGTGAGAATTGTGTTGGCGTGGGTGTGTGTGGTGTGTGCGAATTTTGTGCATGTGTGGTTGTTTGTGTTGTGTGTGTGGTTATGATTGTGTGTTTTGGGTAGGTATGATTGTGGTGTGTTGGTGTTTGTTTGTGGTGTGTTTGGGTTTGTTTGTGGTGTTTGTGCGATTTGGGTCTGTGTGTTTTTGGCCTGTGTGTTCGTGTGGGTGTTTGCGGTGTGTATGTGTGTGTTTTAGTGTGTGGGTGTGGTCTGAGTATGTTTGTGGTGGGTGTGTGTGAGAGTAGAGTTTGTGTAGTTATGCTGTTTTGTCTGAGTTTGTGTTTTTGTTGTGTGTGGTGTCTCTGTGTGTGTACGAGGGTGCGTGAGTGTGTGTGTGTGTGTGTGTGTTGTTTGCGTGTACTGCGTGTGAGGAGTGTTGTTTGAGAGAGTGTTTTTTGTGTTATATGTGTGTGGGTGTGTGATGTGTATATGTGGGGTTCGTGTCGGTTCTGTGTGGTTTTTGTGTGGTGTGTGTGTGTGAGTGAAGGTTTGTGTGTATGGTGTATGTTTGTGATGTGTGTGTGTGTTTGTGTGTGGTGATTGTTTGTGAATGTGGTTTAAGTGTATGAGTGAAAATGTTTCGCTGTTTGGATTTGTGGTTTTATGTGTTGTGTGTGTTTTGTGTGTGGTGTACGAGTGTGGGAATGTGTTTGTTTAGTGTTTGTGTATGCGGTTTGTATTTTTGTATGTGTTCTTTGTCTGGTGTTTTGTGGGTTTGGGCAGGTTTGTATGTTTGTATTTGTGTGTGGGTTTTGTGTTTGGGTTTGTGTTGTGTGGTTGGAATGTATGTATTTTGATTAGTGTATTTGCGTGTGTGCTCAATGTGTGTGTGTTGGTGTGTGTTTGAATTATGTGAAGTTGTGTGTTTTGCGTTTATGTGTGTATATCTGTGTATTTAATTGTGGTGTGTTTTTGTGTGTGGTGTGTGTGTTTGTGATATATGATGTGTGTGTGGGATGATTTTTTTTGCATGTTTGTCGCGTTGTTGTGAATCTGTAGTGTGTTTATATGTATCCATTTGTGTGATGTGTTTTGTGTGTTTTTTGTGTGCCTTTTTGTGTGATGTGTGTTTGAGGTTTTGTGTGTGTGTGCTATATGTGTGTTTGTTGTGAGTGTGTGTGGTGTGTGTATTCTGTTTAGTGTGTGTGCGTGTGTGTGGGTTGTGTTCATTTTGTGACTGCTTTTTGCGTTTTGTGGTTGTGTGGTGTTTGTTGATTTGGTTTTCTGTGTGTGGCTGTGCGTGTGTTTTTTTTGTTTGTTGTGTGTGTGTGGTGTGTGTTTCGTTTGTTTGTGGTGTGTGAGTTGTGTGGCGTGTGTGTTGTGTATAGTTCGTGTGTGTGTTTGTGACCTGTGTGTGTATGTGCTGTGTGTGTGCAAATTAGTGTATATCTGTTTAATTGAGTTGTGTTTTTTGAGTTTCATTTGTGCTCTGTAGTGTGTTTTATTGTTTGTGTGTATATTTGTGTGTGGTGAATGCATGTCCGTGTTTTGTGTGAATGTGGGAGTAAATTTCTCTAGTGTATTTTTATCTGAAAGGGTGTGGGTGTTTGTTTGGTTTCGTGTAAGTTTTGTTCCTTTGAGTACAGTTTTTGTTTATTTTCTCGTGTGTGAAATTTTTGTTTGTGTGTCTTTATTGTTTATGTGCTTTGTTGTGTGTGTGGTGTGCTTGAATGTGGTTGTGTGTGTATTCTTTTTGTGTAATATGTGTGAGGTTGTGTGTTTGTTATTGCGTGTGCGTGAGTGTGTTGAGAGTTGTGTGTCTGTGAGTGTGATTGTGTATATATTTGGTGTGTGGCTTGTGGGTAGTTTTTGTGTGTTTGTGTGTTGTGTGCGCATCTATGGTGAGTGGGGGTGTGGTTTCTGTTCGAGAATATGTGTATTCTCTGTTTTTTTGTTTGTATGTATACTCTGTGTGTTGTGTGTGTGTGTTTATTTGTGTTTGTTTACTCTGTGTAAATTGTGTGTGTATTTGTTTTTGGTGTGTTTTGTTTGTGTGGCTTGTGTTTGCGGTGTGTGCGTGTTGTTGTTTTGTGTGTGTTTGTTGGTGTGTGTTTTGGTGTGTGTCATTTTGTTTCTGTGTTTGTGGGGTAGGTTGTATTTGTGTGTGTGTTTTATGTTGTGTTTTATTTTAAATTTCGGTGGGGTGCGTGTTTATGTGTGAGTGGGTCTGTGTATGTGTATGTGTGGCGAGTTTTGTGGGTCTGTGAATTTTTGGTGTGGGGTGGGTGCTTGTTTTTTTTTGCGTTTGCTTGTGGGTGTATATATGTGTGTTTGTATGTGTTGTGTGATTGTTGGAGTGAAAGTATTTTAGTTATTTGTGGTGTGCAATTTTGTGTGTGTGTTTCCGTGTGTGTGATGTGTATTGTTTGTGCGTGGCGTGTGTTTCGTGTGTGCGTTTGTGTCTGTGTTCGTGTTTGCTGTTTGGTTTATGGTTTGTGTGTGTTTTATCAGTTGTGTATGTGTGTGCCTTGTGTTTGAATTTGGATGTGAATATGTGTTCTCTATATATAGTGGGTAAATATTTGTGTGTTTGTTTGTTTGTATCTTTTCTGTGTTGTGTTGTGGGTGTGTGTATAGCGTGGTTGAGGTGAACGTTTTGCATGTGTTGTCCCCGTATGTTTGAAATATTTTGGGTTTGCTTTTTGATGGCGCGTGTCTTTGTGTGTGCGTTTGGTCTGGTGTGTGTGTTTTGCGTGTGAGATATGTTGTTCTTTGCCTTGGGTTTTATGTGTGGTATGTGTTTGAGGGATGTTTTGCTTGTGTTTGTTGTTTGTATAAAAGTGGCTGTGTCTCTGTGAATTTTTTATGTGTTTGTATTGTGTTTTTATGGGAGTGATTTTTTGTTTATTTTTTAAGAATGGTTTTGTGTGTTTAGTTTAGATTTGTGGTATGTTTGTGTACGTGATGTGTGTGGTGTGTTGTTTGTGTCTGTGGATTGTGTGCGTGATGTTTGTGGTGTTTGCAGTTTGGCTGTATTTTGTGTGTTTGTGATGTGTTTTTTATTTTGTGTGTGTTTTTTTGTGTGATGTGTTTTTGACATTGTGTTTTGTGTTTCGGTGGGGTGTTTTGCGTTGTGTGTTTTTGTGGTGTGTATAGAAATGTTTGTATGGGTGTGTGCCGTTTGTTTATTTGTGTAGTGTGGTGTGTGTGCAATTTAGTGTGAGTGAATTTGTGTGTATGATGGTGTGATTGTGTGTGTGCGATGTTTGGTTTTTGTGTGTTTTAGAGTGTGTGTTTGTTCGTTTGTGTATTCTGTGTATTTGTTGGTGTGTGTTTGGTGCGTTTGCGTGCGTGTGTGTGTTGTGAAGGTTTATTTGTGTGTTTTATTCATGTGTGTTTGTTGTAGCACTTTTGTGTTTGTGTTGTGTGCGGGTATGTTTGTGATTGTTGCTTTGTGTGTGGTTCTTTGTTGTTGACAGATTGTATGTGTTTGTTGTTTTTGTATTGTTTTGTGAAATTTGTATGGTTTTTTCGTGTGGTTGTGTTTGCAAAAATTGTGTGTTTTTGTGTATGTGTTTTTTTGTGTTTTTGAATTTCTGTGTGGTGTGTTTGTGTCATTTGTGTGTTGTGTGTGTGTAGTGCGCGTATTTGTGTTGGTGTGTGCATTGATATATGTGTGGGTTTATGAGTGTTTATATTGCGTGTGATTGTTGTGTACGGTTTGTGTGTGTTTGTGTAGATATATATTTGTTTATTTTTGTGTGTGGTTGTGTGTTTGTGGCGTGTGTGTGTGTGCTGTGTTTATATATATTTTGTGTTTGGTGTTATGTGTGTGGTTAGTTTGGGTGTGAGTTTTTGTGTTTTTTATATTTGTGATTTAATTGGAGAGTGGGTGTGTGTTAAGTTTTTGTAAGTGTCTTTTATGGATATATGTGCTTTATTTTATCGAGTCTGTTGTTTGTATTTGTGTGCTGTGTGTTTTTTTGTGTGTGTATGTTTTATTTTGTGCTTTCATTTTTGTGTTTCGTTGTGTGTGTTCTGTGTTTGTGTGTATTTGGTGTGTAGTTTCTCTCTGGGTTTGTTATGTGTATTGTGTGTGTATTGCGTCTGTTGTTTTTGTTTCTTGAGAGTATGTTTTGTTCTATGTGTGTACGTGTGTTGTGTATGTGTGTGAAATTTTGTGCTTTTATGAAGGGCGTTTCCTTTGTAATTTTTTAGAAGTAATGTTTAGGGTTTGTGTGTTTTGCTTGGATATATATGTGTTTGTGTGTGTGTGTGTGTTTGTTGTGCGTGACGGTAATTTTGAATGCATGTTGTGTTTGTATGAGGTGTGAGATTTATTTGTAATTTTTTGTGTGCGTGATTTTGATATGTGTTGTGTTGGTTTGTGTATTGTGGTGTTCGTGGCGGTTGCACTTTTAGTGTGATTGTGTATGTGTTTGGTGTGTTATGTAATGATTGTTTGTGTGTGTTTTTTTCTGTGATGTGTGTCTGTATATATGCGTGTGATTGTTTTTTTTATGTGTGGTGTGCGAGTATTTGTGTGATTTGAGGTTTGTGTTGTGTGTGTGAGTGTGTGTGTGTATTTTGAATGTGTTTGTATGTTTATTTGGTTTGAGCCTTTGTATTTGTTTGTGTTGTTGGTTTGGTTTGTGTTTGTTTATATGTTTCGTGTTTTAGTTTGTATGTGTTTTTTGTGCGGTGTTTGTTTGTGCAGGTTGTGTTTGTGTGTGTGTGCATTTGTTTGCTTGTGCTGTGTGATTATATGTAGTTATGTGTGGTGCGTTTATTTTCAATCTGTTTGTGTGCATGTGTTTGGATTTGTGTGTTTGGATGTGAGTTTAATGATTGTGTATGTTTGTGTGTGTGTTTTTGGGGTGTTTGTGTGGTGTGGTTTTGCGTATGTGTTGTTCGTGTTACGTTGTGTGTATGTTCTTGTGTGTATGTGTGTATTTTGTGTAAGTATCTAGCTTTTCTTTTGTTGTGTGTGGTGATTTTTGTGTGTTTTTGTTTTTGTTGTGTGTTTATGTGTGTGTGTTTGTATGTTTGTGTGTGTGATTTGTGTGTGTGTTTGATATTGGGTGTATGTTGTTTGGTTGTGTTTGTTTGTTTTAATTCTGTGGCTGTGTGTGTGGGTTTTGTTTTGTGTTTTGTGTGTGTGTCTGGTATAAACATTTATGGAACTATGGTTTTTTGCGATTCGAAAATCTTTTAAATCTTCCTTCTATTATGTATTTTTTATGAATATTTATATGTAGATGTTTATATATTTATATGTAATACGTTTTTTGTATTTATATATATATATGTATATATATATTTTGTGTGTGTATTTGTTGTATGAATGTATTACTTATTTGCAAGTATGTTTATTTGTATTATGTATTTTTTATATTTATGAATGTGCATATGTATGTATGTATGTACGTATGTGTGTGTGTGTCTATGTATGTATATATGTGTGTAAGAATATATTTATTTACGAATGTACTAAGTGTATGGAATTGTTACGCCAAGGGCAGAATTTATATAGTGTTATTCTAGTGAGTAAGCGTGCCAGATCTTGCACAACGTTGTTACTCGGGATGATGTAATCGTCACAAGGTGTGACATCACGCGCGTGCAGACGCTTATAGAATTTTCTTTTGCTGTGTTCTACTAGTAGCATCACTCTTATTGTGAGGCTAGCGCGGCTTAGTGGTGTCACGTCTTCCGAGTTGTGTGGACTTAAGGATTCACGGTGTCAGTGTCGATGAGGGACGCGCAAATATTGTTACTATATTTTTGAAATAGAACAAAGGTTTCTAGCAGTGCTATACTTACCACATGAGTAACTGAGTGCGTGTAACTGCCATGTGGTATCAGTCCATAGCATAACATTCTTCGATACATATATCTGTGCGTGTGTATATTCTACGCTACAAAATGTAACATACTTGGTCCGCATTTACCAACTGCGTATATAATGAATGTTAGATTTTCACAGGACCATAAGGGTGTGTAGTGTTTAAAGTGTTTAAAATTATAGTATATATCATGTGCATTGAATTGAACAAGTAGTGCTACAAGTGCGACTCAATTCAAGCATTAGGGGAATTTATGTGTGACGTAATATAAATATTCATTTGTTAAGGATTCTAGTTCATTTGCATAACGTGTGAACTTGAATTAACCAGTAATTGAGTGTTAACTATTCAATTAAATCCAGTTTAATACAAGGAGTTTTTGTCGTTAAATAAATTTCATTGAATCAGTTTATTACATCGGAACAGATTGCTCAACCAATTGTGACTTGAACGAGAGAGAGACATAAATTTTTTGTCCACCGGGCGCGGGTTTAACTACAAATTACGCGACATATATTTGGCTCTCCTAATCTTGATAAACACACTGCTTTACTGGTTTATTTTTGGTGCCGCGGAAAGTTGTTTAAGCGAGTAGAAGACACGATATACTACGCAATTCCCTAAGCAACGAAAGTCGTGAAAAGCGTGCGACATAATTCAAATTTATCTTCGCCAATTCAAAAGGCCAACTTCGGCAGTAATCGGGCTTCACAGTTCCAAGTCGAGTAACGAAAGTCTACGACCACCAACTGATTTCACGTAGTCACCAACACTTTGCAGCCTCAAGCCGGGCCATTGAACTTATCGCATCACATCAGCTGTTGACTCGCACGAGACAGCATGGACACAACACGACGTATACAGCT
>Ga0131853_10024977_pt1 | contig 10771 bp, 8 predicted proteins | sample TergutLab28metaG_FD_92764 | JGI IMG/M metagenome (GOLD analysis project Ga0131853, IMG submission 92764) | Labiotermes labralis P1 segment gut microbial communities from Petit-Saut dam, French Guiana - Lab288 P1 (version 2) (version 2) | ecosystem: Host-associated > Arthropoda: Insects >... | reverse complement strand
GTTGGTGTGTTCTGACAACCTGTATTAGTGGGTCTTCCTTCCTGTCTACATATTCCACCAATTTTGTAATTTCTACTGCATGGGCTGCTACTAACTGCATCAAGCCCCTTCCTCGTTTTCTGGGGACATACAAGCGATCTACATCTGCTTTTGGGTGATGCTGTCCATGAATGGTTAGTAGTTTCCTTGTTTTTCAGTCTAGTTTTTGCAGTTCTTCTTGGTGCCAGTTAATAATGCCAAAACTGTATCTAAGTACTGGTACTGCCAATGATCAAATTGCTTGAATTTTATTCTTTGCACTTAATTCTGTATCCAAAACTAGTCTCAGGCTCCTCAAGTATTCCTTCTTCAGCTTTTCTTTCTCATTCTTATGCTGTATGTCAAAACTCTCTTCTATGCCTAAATACTTATATGCTTTTCTCAGGTCCAGTTCTTTAATGTTGTTCTCAAACATGCTTCCTACATGCATTTTGCTTTGGACACTACCTCTTTTTAAACATATTCTTGCACATTTTTCTAAACCAAAATTCATATTCATATCTTTACTAACTGTTTGCACAATTTTCATTTCATTGTTCAAATCATTCTCATTTCTACCTGGCAGTTTCAAGTCATCCATATACAATAAGTGACTTATTTTCCTCTCAGTTCCATGCACTTGGTATCCACAATCAGCTCTGTTCAGTTTGTTTGTTAATGGAATGAGTGCAATGCAAAAGATAATGGCAAAAGAGAGTCCCCTAGGAATATTCCTCTTCGTATCTGAATGGGTTGTGACTGCATTACTTCCTGCTTTGTTTTTAAAATAAGCCTTGTGTTCCATTTCTCCATAGATAGTTTTAAAAATCTAACAATTTTACTGTTCACTCCTACCAATTCTATTGACTTTTCCACCCAGCTATGTGGAACGCTACCAAATGCTCTCTAGAAATCAATCCAGGCTACACTTAAGTTCTTGTTTCTTCTCCTGCAGTCCTCATATATTGCCTTTGATATCATTAAATGATCCTTGCAACCTTTACTTCCAAGGTGTCATCCTTTTTGCTCTGCTGGCAGTAAGCTCTGCTCTTCCAAATGTGTGGAGATTCTTTTAGCTATTATTCCTGTTAGGGTTTTGTACATAGTCGTTAAGCATGTAATGGGTCGTTAGTTTCTGACTTCCTTGCTGTCTCCTGATTTTGGTATCAAATGAGTTATTCCTGTGGTCAGCCAGTCAGGTGCCTTCTCCCGTTCCTCTATTATTGGATTGAAGTTTTTTGTAATATGCCTGTGTGTAGCTGGGAAAGCTTTAAGCCAGTAATTTTGTATTTGATCATTTCCAAGAGATTTCCAATTGTGAGCTTCAGACAAATATGAAGTAATTTCCACAATCTGTATAGGCATCCAATCCATATGACTAACTTTCCTTTTCTTTTCCCTTCTTATCCATTCTGCTCTTTCATTATGCTGTGCTTCTTCTCCCCATAGTGACTTCCAATAAGTCTCTGCTTCTGCCGTAGAAGGAGGTTCTCTGGCCTCTATGTTCTTCATGCCCAGGTTTCTGTAAAATTTTTTAGTGTCTTCTTTAAACATCTTATTCTGACTATACTGGGTTTCCCTTTTTTCATACCTTCTAATTCTTTGGGCTTTGCTTGCACTTTCTGCTTCAATGTTTCTGTCAACTGTGCAACTTCCCTAGCTTTTGTCACTCTATATTTTTTAAAAATCTTCCTCTTTTTCTTGTTAAGCTTTCCATTATCAGAGCCTGTTCCAGTTTCAGCTATTATTGATAACTCTTTTCTCCAGCAAGTTATCTGTTTCTGCATTCTTATTTTCCAGAACTTAACATCTCTCCTATTTTTGCTTCTTTTGCTGGGCTCATTCAGTGTTTATGTCATGATTGTGGCTGCAGCATAGAGCAGGTTGCTTATATATGTTATATTCATTTCACTTTCTTCTAAAAGTTCCTCAATTACTCCATTTATTTCTTCTTGAAGCTATATCAATTTGCTGTTTGTTTTTAGTTTTGGCAGCTTCTCCCTTTCAGATATTTGTAGGAGCCTCACCTTATGCCACATTATTTGAAGGTCTTCCTTTAGCTTATTCTTGACTGTGTGCTGCTCTCCTTCAGCACTTGGGTGTTTATTATTCTCCACTTAACCAAAGCCAGTATTGTCGTTTTCTTCGTCTCTCTTCTGGTGCTCTATAACATTTGCATCCATTTTGTCGCCGTTCGCTCTGTTTGTGTACTCTTCTGTCATCCCCTATTTTAAGTATAATATTTTATCTCATCAATTTCAATAGCCATTATTCTTTTAACTTTTAAGATGTAGTTCTTCTGGTTTAACAATGCTTTTGCATCCATATTCATTCTCATCACTGGGTTCCTCTCTCTCCATAATTTATACGCTTCCTTATAGTTCTCTCTTAATGTTTTTTCTTTAATGTACGTGAAACACCACAACACTTCCTTCATCTCCTCTCGGCTCCATCGGATTCGTTTGTTCAATTTCTTTCCATTTTCTTGCCCGACTCTGATGTTAGGTGGACTTTGAGACGGTCCATGTTGAGTTTCCTCAGTATGGTTACCATTCTCTTCAGTGCTGTCAGAGGACCTCTGCTCTTTCTTTCTTCCTGGTTGTGTATTACAATTTTGTTTTCTAATCATCATTGCTGTCCCAAGAGTAGCTAGGGATGTCTTCTGTCCACTGCAGTATAGCCCTGCCTGCTGCAGTAAGGCTGCTTGAATCTGAGGTTTGCCACTTCTCGAAGTTCACCCTTCTTGGTTTCTTACCCTCCACCGCAGATGCAACTGTAGTCCCTTGGCACGGTAGTGTAAACCTTGAACTAGGGATTTATTTTCGAGGTTTACTCCTCTTGATCCGCCGTGTTCCGTTTAAACAGGCTCACCTCTGGTCGGATGTAGTTACTCACTGCGCACGGACGGTCTTGTGTGCAGGGAAGTGAGTGGCTGGTGCCTCAATTTGCACTGCTGCACACCTGGGCTGGTGAGGACCAGTGCAGGATCAACCCCTAACAAAGGTACTACCTCTCCCATACCCATTGAGCCCTTATTATTATTATTATATCACATTTATACAGGATATTTACAATTCTATACCAAACCATGTCCCTAGGGTATCGAATTTTACAGCTATTCTGTCATTACAATATATGATACCTGTAATATTATTTCACATGATGAAAGTTTTGTTTGTTTGTTTGTATTATTATTATTATTATTATTTTATTATTTCCTGCTAGTCTAAAGCATTTCAAGGTACAGAAGAATCCTGCGCCCTTCCCAGTACTTCACAGCAACAGTGCTCCTGAGCAATGAAGTTGTGAAACACTTTAAATTGATTTAATTGTTAGGTGTTTTATCATTGTTACAGATTCTGGTTGTGTGACATGCTTATTTAATTAGTTTTATATGTATGTAAGACCAATTTCATTATTGGAATGTGAAAGAATTTCTATTATTCTTTTTTGACATTCTGTCCCTCCATAAGATCAACAACACAAGTTCCTCTTCAATTCTTTCTGATTCTATCTGATTTTCCTGATACCTTTTTATATCAAGAGAAACATGAATACACTCTTACATAAACTATTCAAATTCGTAAAGACTGAAATCTTCTGGGATAAAACAGCATCTTGATTTACCAAGCGACATTGTCTTATTCCACAAAACTTGAACCTTCACCAGTACTGTTCTCAGAACCTAAAATCATGCCATGTAATTTCCCACTTGCTTTTCATGTGAAACATCAGTACATCACAGCCATCTTCTTTCAACTTTTGCCTGTCCAGCATTAATACCACATTCTAGAGACGAGTTCCCTCCAGTCATTGGCACAGTTAGGATTTTTGCATCCAGGGTGGGTCATCAGAATGGCCACCTGTATGTAAAATTACAAACATTAAAATAATAACAACTGTTTATTGATTTTACTCCTATTTGGCCAAATGATTTAAAATTTGTTATGAGCAGAAAATAAATTTTCTTCATATGCACTATTTATTTTGCCGCCCATTTTACTGCCCCTTGGACTTTGCTGCTCATGGCAGCAACACCACATGCCCCTGCCCCAGTACCATCTATATGTTATGAATTTACTTTCAGTGATTCTGGAACCTCTGGTGATTGAAGAAGCAGTGACAGATTACTTAGCAGAAAGTGTGAAACCCACTTTGCTTGAAGGGTTGGTTCAACTATGTAAAGTGAAACCTATTGACCCTGTAGTTTGGCTTGCTGACTGGTTACTGATGAACAATCCTAACAAACCCAAGACAGAAGAGGTAACTACAGCAACTGTAACATAATACAATGCTTTTCAGCAGTCTCATATAACAGTAGGTTACTGTATTTTATATTCAGAATAAATTGTAAATGCAAAAACACATTTTCTGTAAAATGTTAGTAAAATAAAATTCAAAAGAAGTATGAAATGTGTTTCATATTTTGATATGCAAGATGTAAGTGGGATCAATGAAGGAGAGGGACTAACAGAATAACACATGAGATGGTTCACACTATAAGTAATTTTCTGATTTGGATAAATCACTTTAAATTGTTGGGTTCATTCTCTGTTATAAGAGCCTTGGTTGCTTCACCATTCACACCCACATTATGCTCAGGAAAGTTTCCCCACATTATGCCATCTGTGAGGTAATGTGTTTAAATGTCAAGAATTATATTGTGCGATTCTAATGGAAAAAAAAACGCAGATGTTATGGGCATTCGTTATTGATATTAAGCGTGGTGGTCAGTATAGTAACCACTGGGATTTTAAGGGATTTATGAATATCTACATAATTTAAGGCCCAATTTTATTAGTTCCAAACTGTCTCCATGCATATTTATCTTCCATTTTGGTGAAATTCGTCTGTGATTTCCTTTTCTGTCAGTCATTTGTTGAAATCATAGACTTTCTATGCCAAGTAACATATAGTTGGAGTGATCCCATACTGCAGCGCTAGCAATTAAGGCCCTGGCGTGACCTTTTCTGGAAGAACTGAGAGAAACTATATATCCAGATACTGTAGTTAGTTTCATTTCACCTGAACTGGGTATGTTGCATGTATGAAGCACAATTAGTAAGTGTCCAGATTGTTGTATGCCATTAAAACAGACATACATCATTTTCTAATTTATTCTGACTAGTGCAATTTCACAATATCAAGGTTTTCACAATGATACGAGATTAATGTATTATATTTGTGTTTTATTTGTTATTGTATCTGCTGATAGTCTTTATACTGATGGCACTGTACAATGATAAAATCAGTTATTCTGATGTGTAGATCAACATTTAGGAGAAAAAAACCCTTTCTGTTTACATACGAATTACAATAAACTGTTATTTTTACCAACAGATTCACCGCATTCCTTTAGGAATAAAACCTTTTGGTTTACACATTTTAATGAATCCACCAATCAGACTGTAGTAATTTTTGCTGTACCATAATTTAAGGAAATGACCAGCCTCGTGATCTAGTGGTCAGAGGCTCTGACTATTAATCATGAGGTCCCAGGCTTGATTCCTGGCTCTACCGTGGGAATTTTCCCTGAAGGGAGGATTCCTGCGGTGACCATGGTCTGGGTAGGTTAGTAGAGTTTAGTTTTAAGGGCCCTCCTGGCACTACATCCTCCTATATCACTACTCACATCATCGGAACAACGTAACTGCGCCTCATTGGCGTCCCAACCTCAGAAGTCGGTTACACTCCTGCCATGCCCAGGAGGGAGGACCACAAAGTCCACAAGGATATGTGGTGGCATTGAACAAAAAAAAAAAAATAAATAAATAAATAATTTAAGGAAACGGTAAATTTACTGTGCCTGCCACAAGACTATGTAGGGGAATGAAAAAGTGTCATGCTTTCTTAACTTTGGTGCTGGATGTGGGTGTGTAATCAGCTACATACTTTGGTACACAGCGGATGTGAGGTGTGGTTGAAGTGTTATCAGCTTCTTATTCTGGAAGACCCTGGATATGACTGCATGGATGTATGTTATAAACTGCCTACTCTGGTACACATGCCTCAAAATAAAAAAACGTAGGTTTTGACATTTCAGAGACTTGCTGTGTGTCTGTCTTCAGTTGAGACAAAAAAGAACATGAACAGAAGATGCCAAATCTGAAAGCTAAACACTCACTACCATGTGCATTTGAAACAGTTTAACAAACAGAATAAAATGATAGAATTTGCAATCCAGCAGAAACCAAACCAAAAATTTTGGAAGTAGTAAAGTAATGTTCTGAAGTACACCTAGTGCTTTACTGTATCATGCATTCTGCCACTGACCCAGGTCTTGAGAGAACCAAGAAGTTACTGACGAGTGGTGAATCAAAAAGAGAATTGTCACCTTATAACAAAGCAAAGCCTTAAACATTCTATGTGAATGAATGTTCCTGAAAATTGGAATTGTGAAGGGGTGTTGTCTTATAGTTGGGTAAATACACAGTCTGCCAACTAAATTATGTCTCATACCTCTGTTGTAAATGGCAATGTGAGCCACCACTGGGTTGCCCTAGATAATCTGAATTGCATGTAACTGACTCATAGAACTGTGTATACTGTGCAGGTTATCTGTGCCAACTGTATGATTTGCTCTACAGCTGCTGTAAGTGGGATTGTTCTTTCTCATAATGTATAACATATGTCCACATTTACTGGAACAGAGGTGTAAAGTTTCATCAAATACTACCATTCTGTTTCATCACTTAATGTAGCAGACAACCAGTTTCATAAATGGTTGACTTTATTACTGACAATGACTGCATACAATCATAAATGTATGAGTTTCAAACACTGGAAGTGCACAAATTTTGTCAGATTCCATGTATACTCTATAAAATATAGGCCACTCTGCAAATTCTTAGTGTAACTTGAATGTCTGGAGTATTAAGAGTAGCAAGAAGAATTTAATGTTATTTTAATAATGACCCTTCATCATCCTATGCAGAAGTATGCTGGGGTCTGTGTGTTTATGTCATACCACTTTAAATGTCCATGCCAAGCAAGAAAAAAACTCAAGCCATTATGAGATACACTTAGTGTTTAAATGTATCTCTTACAGGTTAATTTTGCTGTACTGTAATATCAGCCAACAATGTCTGCAAACCGCTTCACAAAGTAATATTATACACCATAACCGAGCACCTGAACATAACCTAAAATCAGTGAACAAAGAACTCCAAACAGCTGCAATATCTCCCACTTCAAGATTTATTCTTATAACATAACCTTACTTATTACTGCTATTTTATGTAAAAATTACATTTTATATCATTTTGTAATACCTTATGCTACTAGTTACCTCCCAGGTATTTCAAACATGGGTATATTACCTGAAGATGGCCAGGTTGGCCAAAATGTTAGAAAGTAAACTAAGTCTCTGAAAAAATAAACAATTTTGTTGTGACTGCCACTTTACTTCTTTACACTTTATATATTTTCAAATGGTATGTTTAGAATAACGGTTAACTATACTGTACATTTGGATTAAATAAGAGGTCGATAATTTATACCACCTACAAAACTATCACCTTCTCACGAAAAACCTTGTTTTAGGTATCTGCTTTGTTGCAGATGAAAACTCAGAGAATTTTTTCTTCACCCCTGACAATGAGAACAGAAATGTTATTTGGTTCTTTTGGTGAAAATTTCCATCCTGTCTTACACTGTCCTGATATGAATTTGGTTGTGTTACACACCATGTTCACAGCATAAGAATACAGTCACATGGTGTTGGAATTAATCGTACATAAATTCTGCATTTCTTTGTAAGTTATGTGAACCCATTGCAGTATTAAACGTGTTTTGATGGCGTTATTTTTAGGTGTGTTTGCAAACTGAGAAAAGTGACTAGTACCTTTGTCATCTCTGTCTGCCCTTGTATCCATCTGCATGGAACTGGGCTCCTTCTGGATGGATTTTCATGAAATTTGATGTCTGTGAATTTTTAGGAAATCTGTCCAGAAAATTTGAGTTTAATTTAAACTGGACGAGAATAACGTGTACTTTAAATGAAGACCAATATGTATTTTTGATCATAGCTTGCTCAGTTCTTCTTAGAATGAGAAATGTGTTGTACAGATAATCAAAACACACATTTTACATTTAACATTTTTTTTTTAAACCTGTGCCGTTTGAGATAGTAAGGAAACTAACATAGAGCTGGACAGGCCACAGGTGGCAATAAAGTGCATGATAACTAATGCTACAAATACTTGCTCAGAATAGGGTTGTGTAACACTTATTGGTTTTGCACAGCAACAGTAGTTGCATGAATGCGCCTCAGTGTCATGATACATGTACATTGCCTGTCTTGTTGATATTCATAAGCTCGATTATTGTTCTGCATTTTGATACTTTATGTTAGCACACCAGTCCCTAACTACACACAATAATTTCGTCAGCCATTATATTTGTTCTATGTTTCCACAGCCAATGTTGCAGCTAAGTGGAAATCTGAACATAATTCAAAAACAACAGAAAATGAGGAAAAGAAAAGTCAGGCTTTATCTCAAGCTACATTTTTAATTGTAATAAATTGGCATATGATTGTTTTTGACCACTTAATAAGCCCAATGAGGGAAGATTATGACATAGTATTATCTGCAAAAGTTTTTGCACAGAGAGGAATTATATTACCGCAGATAACACAGCACAGAGAGAAATTATATTACCGCAGATAATAACACCTGAAGATATCATGCAGGCATTTCATAACTCCCATTCGATACTTCCCACTGAACTGTTCTTACCTTTCACAGCCAGAGCGGCTTATGAGCATGTACTGATAAACATTATCGGTATTGATGTGTTTCTGAGTTACAGTATTTTACGGTATGTTTGATGAACCCCTTTAGTGAATAGTGTTGTTTGTTATGCAGATTCCAGCAAAGGCATAAAATTACAACTACGGATTGACCGTGCTCATTTAACACTCAGTAATTCCCTGGCTCATCCATTTTCCATAAGTTCGAAGCCGAACACTTTGCAGTGAATTACAACAAACAGGTAGCCGGAACTGCAATGCGGGTAATTTATCTCGTGTAAACACTAACAACCTGGTAATTGAGCTAACGCGTACTGCAGAAGCACGAAGGAGAAAGCTTGCACTGTACTCGATGTAATGGCTGGCTAGACTATTCACTCTGGCCACCTTCTGCAGAATCTGAGAGAACATAAACGTGTCGAAAGATCAGTCATTTATATACACAGTATACATACATGCACATATTTGGGCTTAAGAGGGACGAGGGAACAGAGGAGTGGAAAAAACTACACAATGAGGAGCATTATGATCTGTACTGCTCACCAAATATTATTCGGGTGATGAAATCGAGAATATGATGGGCGGGGCATGTAGCGCGTATGGGGGAGAGGAGAGGTGTATACAGGGTTTTGGTGGGGAAACCTGAGGGAACGAGCCCACTTGGAAGACCCAGGCGTTGATGGGAGGATAATTTAATTTGGATCTTCAAGAAGTGGGATGTGGGGACAAGGACTGGATTGATCTGGGTCAGGATAGGGAAAAGTGGCGGACTGTTGTGAATGTGGTAATGAACATTCGGGTTCCATAAAACGCGGGGAATTTCTTGACTACCTGAGAACCGGTTAGCTTCTCAGGTAGGACTCTGCTCCATGGAGTAAGTAAGTAAGTAAGTACATGCAAACAAAATTACAACTTAGGAGGCGTTACCCAAAAGTCTCCGAAATTGGAATGCCGCGAGAAAACCACCCGTAGTACAGCTGTGTGGCGCTTGTATCGCGAGATGTAACCTTTATGAACCACTCTGCCAAGCGGCGTTCTGCTGTGAGGACGTGTGTATTTTTTCTGTACATTTGTGTGACGTTGTGTTAGTGCTGTTTTGCGATTGCACCAACGTTATAAAATAATTTTTAAGAGGTTTTAACACAAATTCGTGGTTTAATGTTGGTTAAACGAATGGAATTGGGTGTTTAGTATTAACCAGCGGGGTTTGCTGTTTGTTACTGACTACACACAACACAAACTCTTTGACCACACAAGCGCACAGTGGCACTGCCGCTACGGCTCTGCACCAGGCTAAGGTAGGCACAACTGCGACTAAGCTTCGTCTCTCAGCACCTGTTCGCACCTGTAGCACTGCCATCACCAAAAAAAAAAAATCGATGTCACAGCTAACGCCTTTGTACACTTCTCATAGGACAATAGGAACAACTTGGCCTAGTAGCCTAAACCTCGTTGATTGGGAGGTTGGGTGTCACTGCTGTCCTTCCTTTTCACGCAGGTATCTGAGGAACCTTGAATTAGGAGTTCATTCACGCCAGACAAGTCCTGAGCTGCACGGAGAGACGCACAGGTAGGCGAGTGTCACTGTGTTTCAAACTAATATACAGTATATATATATATATATATATACAGGGTGTTCCACGACTTTATGGCATAACTGTAGGAGGTGATTTCCTAGGTCTTTGTGATCAAAAAAGTTCATATAAACATGTGTCCGATTTTGGACGGTTACGGAGTTATGACCGTTTGAAACTCAGAATAGTAGGTAACGATTAAAACTACAAACTCCGTGGCCTTAGTCCGCACGCGAACTATACCGACAGAGCGGCCGCCGCCGGTCGGCGAAGTTAGTGCCAACTTTTGCGGATAGAGGGGTGTCACGTGGTCAGCATAACGGGTCTCCACAGCCGTTAATCTCTGTTTTCTAGACCTGGAGCCGCTACTTTTTTCATTCAAGTAGCTCCTCAATTGACCTCACGAGGCTCACGAGGCTTGGTGGAC
>Ga0131853_10024976_pt1 | contig 10771 bp, 7 predicted proteins | sample TergutLab28metaG_FD_92764 | JGI IMG/M metagenome (GOLD analysis project Ga0131853, IMG submission 92764) | Labiotermes labralis P1 segment gut microbial communities from Petit-Saut dam, French Guiana - Lab288 P1 (version 2) (version 2) | ecosystem: Host-associated > Arthropoda: Insects >... | reverse complement strand
TTTTTAATGAAACTCATTGTGTAGGTGTGCCTTTGAATATTACCATAAATTCGTGTTTACTATCAATGACTCAGAAAGTTTCTTCAGCAAGACAAGCTTTATTCATATATCATTCTCAACATATGGGTATATACATGACACCTTCCGACCTTACATGAAGTATGCTCAAGATACATTTCAGTATTATATCTAAGTTACGATTTACGTCTAGGTTCCTGAAGTGACTTCTTACCATGAAGTTTCACAACAACACCATGCGTAATTTGCCATATGGCAGTCTCTTTAGGAATGTCAACATATACGTTCAATGATATATTTATCTACCGTAAAAGGTAACAGGCGGCCTTGGGAAGATATATGTTTACTTTTGGATTTTGTGAAACTACATCGGTAGACATAGAGGATATTTGATATGAGGGAAGTCGTAAACCTGCCTAGTCTAGCATCTTAATGTCAGTGTGGGTTGAAATGTGCCATGAAGTAAATGGTGCGCTATTACGAGGTTGTGTTCTCGAAGCAATGTAGAGACACGGCGTCTGAGAAAAAGAGGGAACAGTGGAAAGGAAAGCATAACCAGAATGACTTTCATATTTTGCATCATGTTGTTGTACTTAGGCTGAGTTACTGCAACAGCCAGGGCAGTAACCGCAGACCAGTAAGGAGATACGAAGCAACGAATAAGCAACAATAAACCACCCGCTCTCCAAGACAGACGAAGAAACTTAGAATGGATTCGAAAATTAGGAAAATTTGTATGCTTGAGAGAGCATAGGTCATATTTTTAGGACATCTTACGCTTAGGAATGCAGGTATGCTTAAGACAGAATATGTGTTTAGGACAGAATGTAAGCTTCGGACAACATGTATGCTTAGAGCAGAATGTATGCTTAGGACAAATGTACACTTGGGACAAAATGTATGCTTAGGACAGAATGTATGCTTCGGACAGCATGTATGTTTAGAGCAGAATGTATGCTTAGGACATAATGTGTGCTTAAGAGAGAAAGACCGCTGAGTACAACTTGTAAGTTTATGCTTAAGAGAACATGGATGCTTTCAAATATAATATTTCAATTCTATTATATAAGCTTGCAATAGCTCACACTTTTGACCCTAATACCGCCCTTGATAAAAATATGTAGGCGTCTTTGCAAAATTGCGATAAGCGATTATCAGCTTTGTCGTGTCCGTCGGTTCGTCTGTCGGCCAGCATGGGAAAACTCGGCTCCCAATGGACGAATTTTTATGACATTTCATACGTGAGAATTTTTCGAAAATCTGTCGAGAAAATTCAGCATTCGTTAAAGTCTGACAAGAATAACGGGTACTTTACATGAAGATCTATGTACAGTACACTTGTGATATAACGTCTCTGAATGCTTCTTAGATTGAAAAATTGTTCCAGAGACAAGTTTTAGACAAAATAAAAACAAGCATTTTTGTTCAATAATTTTTTTCCCGAAATTCTTACCGTTTATGAGGTAATGTGGGAAAATATGGTAGAGTCACACAGGTCGCAAATCACAAAGTAATATTCCGCATGCAATTTCATGCTGGAGAAATAAGACTACCAGAATGTGTAGTACTTATTGCTGCTCCACGGCAACAATAGTTAGGTGAACGCGCCTCATTTTGACGTTATATGTGCATTGTCTGTCTTGTTATGGTCTAAACCTGTCGGGCTTGCATAGAGTGGCGATATGTGTGTATCAGATTTTAGTAACATTATTTTGGCAAAATGCAAAAATTTTTACACCAAAGATAAAAAGTTATAATGAATGGAATTTGAGAGTGAATAGTAAACTATAGGAGTTACAAGATTTGGTAGAATTATGATGTGGCCCTACCGTCTGTACATTCTCCATTTTACGCATTTCAGAAACAATTAGAAACACTTATGGACCGGGATAGTTCAGTCTATATAGCGACTGGCTACGGGCTGAACGGTCCAGGGATCGAATCCCGTTGGAGGCAAGGTTTTCCGTACCCGTCCAGACCGGCCCTGGGACACATTCAGCCTCCTGCACAATGGGTATATGGTTTCTCCCGGGCGTGGGGTTAACCACCCAACCCCATCTAGTGCCGAGGTTAAAGAAAGAGTGGTGTTATACCTCTACTCCCTCTTTGGGCCTTCGTAGCCTGTTATAGGAGTGAACTTTACCTTTTACTTTAGTGGAGTTTCGATGTCTCCGCAGATTTGTAGCTGAGGATTCCGCTGTACTGCGATATGGCCCTGTATCACGGAATATTCGAATTATGTTTTTTCGGAGGAACGTTACGTACTTCGTTTTCAAATGTGAATAAGTCCAGAAGAATGCTAGAAACAGATGGACATCGAGAATACCTAGGAACGGCGTAAAACATGTTTGGCTCTCTGGGAAGGTAAACAGGTCAATCAAGGAGCAATGGAAAATACATTTCGGGAACAACATCAGTTCAGTTGCTACTACAGGTGAAGCTGTATGGATTTCCTAGTGGCTTAGGGTATCTTTGCCTGTCAGGCCCAGGTGAGTGGGTGTTTAAATCTTTTATCTGCAGACAGACTGGAATGACAAAGAAATGCAAGAATCCATACAATACTACAGGTTTTTAAGCATAGTGGAAAACATTACCCACTGCCAACATAAATGGAAGAAACATGTGACATGGACAGACAAATATTGTCTTCCGCTGCTGGACTTCCAGTGGCAACCGAGCGGACTCCTTAATCTGGGGAGAGCAAATCGGAGATGGCATGAAATGAGATCAAGAGTAAAAGTAAAAATTTGGCCTAGAAGAGACCACGAAGGTCAAGAAGGGGAGCAGAGGTATATATCGTGGTGCCCGACAAGGAAGGAAAGAAGCTTGGAAGCATGTCAGGGACGCGCGCGATTTCAACAAAATCGAGACGCGAGCTGTCATCAAGTTTTTTTTTTCTGCAAGGCAAGGCACTGAAGGAAATTCACGCCATTCTGACAGAAACATTAGCTTGTTTCCTTCCTGGTCGGGCTAAGAACTTATCAACATCCCTCTATCTAGTCTTTCTTTAAACTCGGCTCTCGAGGAGTGTTGGTGGTCAACCCCACGCACCAACAACTTTACCCCTAAGAATGAAACCCGATACCCATTGTACTGGAGGCTGGTTAGGCCCCAGGGCCGGTCTGCAGGGGCTCGTAAATTTCGTCCCTACCGGAATTCGATTCCCGGACCGTCCAGCCCATATCAAGTCGCTCCACCGACTACGCTATTCCGGCCCACTCACAGTCAAGCGTAATAGATCTTAATGAAGCTGAGGCTTAACAGTTCATGATGATGATGATGATGATGGTGGTGGTGGTGGTGGGGTGATGATGATGATAATGACCACGACGACGACGACGACGATGACGAACTTCAAAAGAAGTTCGAGCCTGTCTCCTGACATGTTAGGTTGCATGGAGTTGATTAAGTGTTAATATAAACGCAGATGGTGAAGAAATTCCAAACAGCAAAATATTCGAAAGGATTTATACAAGCAAACAGATATTATCGTAAAGATTAGAACGAAAATATTGGAATCGTTGGAACGTGTAGCAAGAATGCAAGATGATAAACTGGGGAAGAAATGGTTTGGAGACTGTCTAGGAAGAGAACGCAGGGCAGACATGCTGCAGATAAAGCGACTGGATAATGCTGAAGGTGAATTTGTGGCTTTGGGTGTGCGAAGATGACATTAAATAGCTAACAGTTAGAATCGAATGGGTTAACATTTCACGGGACACGCGGCTTATTCCTGGGTCGTAATGTGAATGGGGGAACTAAACTTGGGTTCGGAGAAAGAAGCTGAAAAACAGTTTTTGTTAGTGCGAGATTTGAGGTTATCACACCTGTGTTTCTGAAGATACAAGCCTTCTGGGGTGTTACACTGCTCTCGATTGGTAAACTGCGAATTCCAAGCAATCGACAGGACAAACATGCCAGAATACGTGATTCTTCAACCTTATTTTTTCCAGTTAATTCTGCAAGGTTACAGAGCAGAGTATGTTATGTGTTTTGTGGTGCAAATGGACTGCGTACAACAACTGCCATTAGTGGTTGTTACTCAGAGAGATTTCCTCAACATTCACGGGGTAGGGGTGGGGGCGTGGGTGGGGGTAGGGATTATTTTCATCTTAAAGACCTGAAGCGAAGGAACCACTTGGAAAATACGGCCCAGCGGAGAGATGATACGACAGTCGATCTTAGCCATTTTAATCCCATTGGTACTGATATGAACCACATGTTGTAACGTAAAGAAATTATGTGTTTTACCACACAGGAGCACTTATTTGTGTGTGTGACTTTTACAACAAATATTCATATTTTCCATAAAACAGTTATTGTTTTTTTATAATCACCTTGGTGTGAGTCTTCTGTTAGATACATGAAACAATTTTAAACATAATTCGGAGAAATTTTGGTCTTTCTTTTTGAGAAAGACTGTTCGGGGCTGTGGAATATTTTTCCTTTCGATGTAATATCAGACGCTATATATTTAGAGATTTGAGATTCTTATCGCACTGCGTGTCAGCATTGAGGGGTTCAGGATGTGACACTGGTGAGATGGATGCCGAGGTTTCGGATAAGCCTGTTGCCTCAGTGCACAAAACTTTACAATTTTAAATTCATAAACATCTAGTTCCTCCGTAATTTTGGTACACGTCTACCAAAGGATACGGTGTCACAACACAGAAGACCCTATTCTGAAAATTGTATTCCCTGTTCTTTACATCATATAATATGAAAGGTTTTAAAACTGTGAACCATAACAGCGCACTTGGGAAGCGGACCTGTTTTTATTCTAAGACAAGAGAATACCAGAAAATGACTGCTTATTTTAAAATGATATACACATATGTGTTTGTAATATAAACAAAATGTTGTTATAATTCATTAATTTTTTCCAGAATATCTTTAAATTCCAGACATCTTCCTAGATCCTTAAAGAAAGGCTAGCTAATTTTCCATTTCTCGAGGGACCATGACAAATATTAAACGGAAATGAATGAAGAAAATCTTTACGTGGCTTAGCTCATTTGTCATATATGCACTTATGGTTAATGAGGAGACAGTCCAGAAAAAGAGTGTCAAGGGGTTTTCTTCTCAGAATCCGTGACAAATTTATAATAATATGCTGCTGGAAGGAGTCGCCATACTGCACAATGCCGCTACAATAATTATGGCATCTAAACTCAATTCGTCTTTCTTTTTTTTTATCCTTGTACTGTGCATTTTGATATCTATAAAGTTCATTCACCAACAAATGCACTCTTTATTAAACTTGACTAAGTTTTAAAATTTGCATTAAAAATCACTTTGACTTGCCCCTACACGTTTCGGTCTACGACCATCATCAGGGAGCCTTCATTAGAGCCTAGCTAAAGTTATATTTAGGTTACGATTCTGTACAAAACTTCGTCGTTATAAGTTATGCGGTGGTGTGGCAGCATGTCATAGGTATGGTATGTGTACTGTTCGCTGTGTTGAGTGGTCGCACTGAACACAGCCAACAGTACACATACCATACTTATGACATGCTGCCACACCACCGCATAACGTATAACGACGAAGTTTTGTACAGAATCGTAACCTAAATATAACTTTAGCTAGGCTCTAGTGAAGGCTCCCTGATTATGGTAGTAGACCGAAACGTGTAGGAGCAAGTCAAAGTTATTTTTAATGTAAATTTTAAAACTTTGTCAAGTTTAATGAAGAGTTCATTTGTTGGTGAGTGGAAACTTTATAGATCGTCTTTCTTTTATTTGCATTTGTTGCGAGAGTGGCAGCTACAGTCAGCTGCAAGAGACATTCCTGAAAAGTAATATAATGTCCTGAAATTGTTACCGATTATATGTAGATTCTGCTTGATTATACAAACTCTGTGCATGATTATAAGTAGACTTTTGAAGAATAAAATCTTTCCTTCAGATGGGTTTTTAGGAATTGGAAGATTAATACATCTGTTTTGATAAGTAATGAAAAATTTGAGTTAAACTTGGGGAAGTTGTGTTAGGACGTACATAATTTCCTATGGATCAAGTGTCAAATATAAGTTCTGCGTGACACAAAGTTACAAATAAAGAGATGGTGCTAATCTTTGATGTTATATCGGGCAAATTAAACCCTGCCGCAAGTTGTAACAATAAGAATTATAAACAGAAATATATTATTAAAGTGAAATACTTTTAATTAATAGTTCTTGCTAACCTCACAATCAGTACCGCAACACTTTAAAGAAAGTTCTGTTCATGCTAATCATAGTAGCTGAAACAACTCTGTAAGGATTAAACTATTGGTTTTATGACCTGAGAACCAGAGTTTGATTTCTGGTAGTGGAAGAGAGTTTTCTCTTCTCCACAGCATCTGTTCAGAATCTGAGATCGACCCAGCCTCCTATTGGGTGGATTTAATATTTTCTAGAGGTAAAGGTAGAGGGACTTGCAGCTGTTCCTCCGCCTACATACAAGACAGAAGCACGGTGCTTACAATTGTACGTGCACTTTCCGTACAGCCTTGTGGAATAGCACTTGACTTAGCACAGTGACACTGTACCACTCAACACGCTTTCCATTCTGAAGAGGAAAATCAGACATACGAAATCAGTATGCTGTATGCGTGTACATGTGTTTACGTGTGTGTGTATGTATATGCGTATCGTGCATGTACATATGTATGTATGTATGTGTGAATATATTTATGTACGTGTGTGTATGTGTATGCATGTGTGCATGTATTTATGTATATAACTGCTATGCATACATGTGTGCATGTATGTGTATATTTATGTATGTGTGTACATATGTGTGTATGTGCATATATGTAATGTATGTATGTATCTACGTATGTGTATGTATATATATATATATATATACGAATGTGTGTATATGCACGTGTATGTCATTTGAAGTTCGGAAACTTAAGTTTCACGAAAAATTGTATAAACATTTTACCATTAGCGGCTATGCAAACGTCTTAAATATTAATGTCCTCCAATCACAAAATAACAATATGGCGAATGCGCGAACTTGAGGTGCCACATACTTCAGGGTCGCAAAATGATGTATTTTAATTAACTGTCCATAAATGTGCAACCTGAGTACTACAGCGTTATATTTAGTATGAATAACGTCGCAAAATTGTCTTGAGACCCGGTTTTAATGACTGGTAACTAATGAATCTTTACAGCTAGGCATGTAAAGTTTGGTTTGAACATACGTCTTCATCGTGTCTGAAGTTTCGTTTGTAAGTTAACAATTACAAAGACGGTGAAGGTCCGAGTTCAGGTTCTAGCCGACAGATTCGAAGGAGACAGAATGCGTACTTGTGTAATAATTTCTTCACAAAAATAAAACACCTGTAACAATCGAGCAACAAGCTTGTCCGTATTTTTTGTTACGATACAAATTTTTCCGTTTCCCAGTCTCTGCAATAGGAGAGCGAGTTCTACTCGGAACTCCGGGTTACTCGTCACAACCACGCCTCCCAGCGCCACATCACTGTCTGTCTACACAGACACACGAGCTGCATGATTCCCTCTCTCCTTCTAATGACGTCTCGAACTTCCAGTGACGCTGCAGACGTTACGTGGCATACTTTTGACTGGATACACGGGTTGTGTTGATCCGGTGTGTGCACCGCGCCCATAAATTATAGTTTATGAACGAAAGACCTAAAATTTCTTTTGAGGTGCTACCCACAAGCAATTTTTAGAGTACGTACCAATCAAGTTGTTAGTAGTATACTGACAGTTTACCTGTTCGTTTTGTAAGAGTGTGAAATTTGGTTCCTCACCTTAAAAGAAGACCACAGAGTAACGACTGTTTGAGAAAAGGGCACTGAAGTGAACGTTTCTACAAAATCGGAGGAAGTACTAATAGGCAGGAGAAGATAGCAAATGGAGTATGATTGTTGAGTGACTACGAATTAACTTTAAAACTATTTCCCATTCTTTTATTTTAATACAAGTACCGTGCATATTTTATTATTTTTTATTACGACCAACAATTTCACAATTAATTCACAAATTATCCCACTCCTACATGTTTCGACACTATAGTGTCATCCTCAGGTAGCCTGTAATCAGTACCTTGCCAAGTTACACAAGTAATTCAAATGCAGCTGTTTGTAATGCAATTTAAAATTAAGATTTTTCACGTAGGTTTTATGCAAGTTCTCATCATAGTCTTTGAAAACTCAATATTATAAAGCAGGACAATTTTAATGTTTTGAAGATTTTATAATATTGAGATTTCAATTAATATAACAAGAACTTTCATAAACCCTATGTGAAACGTCTTAATTTTAAATTGCATTACCAGCAGCTGCATTTTAAATATTTATGTAACTTGGCAAGGTACCGATTACAGGCCACTGAGGATGACCCGATAGTGTCGAAACATGTAGGAGTGTGATAATTTGTGAATCAACTTTGCATTTGTTGGCCACAATACAAAATTTAAAAAAAATATGAAAACGATTTCCTATTTTTCGAATACTGTTTCTTCCAAGAACGTGGTCGGTCAAACGAACCGACCTGTAGGTTTTGTGCTCCCGCAATCAGAAGGTCGAGGCACTGGAGCCTCACAACTTACTAACAAAGCGATGCTCTGTATCCCCCCCCCCCAACCCGTCCCCTACGAAAATAAGTGTCCGACGCTTGTCCCGCTTCTTTTGTGCCATGTCTTACGACTCTTCCTACCTAGGAAGTCATCAAGGAAATTTTTACAATTCCTATTCGTGTCGTACAGTTACGTTCAGGGAGCAAATACTGCAATTTTTATTACAAACCGTAAGTGCCAAATTGTGTCTAGATTTCGCCTGCAAGAAGTCGTGGTAGGGTAGTTGGTACAGTGGCCGTGCCTTCAGCTGGACAAACGAAAGATCGCAGATGGATATTTTCTTCTCATAAGCGTCCAGACCAGCTCTGAACTCAGCCACCCTTCTGCTCACTGGGTACTGGGAATTCTTTCGACGGGGCTTACAGCGACCGGGTCGTGTGGCTGACCACTCCCTTTTAATATCGAGATTAAGAACGAATGGAACTGTATTTTACTTCCTTCTATACCTTTATGGCATTTTTATAGGTGGTCTTTAATCGAGCGAGTGACTTGTTACTCAGTAATTTAGGGACGTCGCAGCCTCACTTGGCTGGCACATTGCACTCACATTCTCTGAGCACCGAGGGTGCTGACGTCACAGTTTTATGCCACTGAAAAGTCAACTAAATTTTCTCGTACACGTTTTAAAACGTAAATAGCGTGGTCCTGAAAAAAGAAAGTTGGTCTTCAGATTTCAATAGAAAAGTAACTTTTAGACATTCCTTATCTTGTAGATATCATTTGTTGAGGATCTTCAGGCTTTCACAGTTCTGCAGTTGAGGTCTCCGCTCTTCTGGGTTGTGGTGTCGTGTCAGATGATTGGTCCCCGACGTTACGACACATCTTGACTCGCCTTGCATGAAGCGTGATATTTTACCACTGCAAATGACACCGCGGTGATGTCTCGAATCATAGGATAACAATCACCCAGTAACGCGGCGCCACATTCAAGGACATTGGACACCTCAAGTCTCGAACTAGAGTGGAGCTATTCTCCTTCTTCGACGTCCATCATATCCTGCACAAGGTGATGAAGCGCGTTTCCCTTGAAACTTATAGGGCCGTGTATCAGTAGAACTTGTCTTTGTGCTGGCCTTGAAGATGGACGTGAGGTGTCAGCTTCTCACTCCGGCAGATTTACGCCGCAGACACTCCAGTATTTGTTTTCTAGGAGGCTGGGTGTGTCCCACAGCCGGTCTGGACAATTTGGAGAAGAGATAAACCTCCTGCCTGTGCCACGAATCGAACCACGATCCCTCAGTCGTCCATCTCGTAGCCTAGTCGCTATGCGTAACATCTGAGCCATTTCCGTTGTCATTGGTAACTAGATGAATACTTTAAGTGAAATAAGTCTTTTTTCTACAATTAACCTAATTATTTTGACTGTGTCATCTGTTTCTATTTTTTATTTTATTCCCACTGTCTAATTTTAATAGTTTTAATTAATTTTTTTTAATTTCTAAAATTCATCCTGCAACATAACGATAGTAGTAAAAGAAGGCTTATAAAAACTGTTTTCTGGTGCAGAGTCTTTATTGAGAAGTCAATTCAGCTGATCAAGTAATTCACCGCCCTCTACGGAACCCAATGGTTCGTTGCCGTATTCACAACATCTCGACAATAATCCCTGTCCCGAGCTAGTTGAATCTTGTCCACGACCTCACACCCTAAGCCATTCAAATTCACTTTAATATTATCTCCTCATTTACACAGAGGCCTTTCAAGTAGATTCTTTCGAACAAAATTCCGTATGAATTTCTTAATCCCCATGTGCGCTGTGTGGCCGGTCATATCGTCCTTGTTTTGACGGTAAGAATGGTAACTGTTATGTCTGTTCTGATTTTTAGTCCCGTTATTGGACTTCATTTTTTAACAACACTTACTAAATATACAACTTAATTAATTATTGTATAAATTGGGATCAGTACGGTGCTTTGTATATTTAACAAATCGATTAGGTACTTAATGTTTAATTTATATTTGAAATTATACCTTCTTAGGTTTTTTTGCCCTTGTGGATAATTTTCTTGTACCGCTTATAATTTTTACTGCGTTAATTTCGTCTCTCACACTGTCTTTACACTAATTTCGTCTCTCACACTGTCTTTACACTAATTTCGTCTCTCACACTGTCTTTACACTAATTTCGTCTCTCACACTGTCTTTACACTAATTTC
>Ga0131853_10024974_pt1 | contig 10771 bp, 6 predicted proteins | sample TergutLab28metaG_FD_92764 | JGI IMG/M metagenome (GOLD analysis project Ga0131853, IMG submission 92764) | Labiotermes labralis P1 segment gut microbial communities from Petit-Saut dam, French Guiana - Lab288 P1 (version 2) (version 2) | ecosystem: Host-associated > Arthropoda: Insects >... | reverse complement strand
TTTAAGTTTGATGTCTTCCACCTGTTTCGAACCCGAAGGGTCATCTTCAGGAAGACGGCTGTATATACAGTTACGGCACGGTAGTGTGGTACTGTTACGTGCTGAAATTACAATAAAAGACCTGAATGAAATATGCAATTATAAAATATTGCATTTATTCAATATATCGATTTAAACATGTGTTTTATGTTCATATCGATAAAGTAAAATGTAAAGTTTTCCCGTTACAGGCCCGGTGTGGCCCAGAGGGTGGGTAGAGGTATAGCCCTACTCTTACATGACCGCGGCACTAGAAAGGGGTGAGTGGTCAGCAGCACGCCCCGGTCGCAATTTACCCCTGGAAAAGACCCGGTACCCATTTTACAGGATGCTGGGTGGGCCCCAGGAATGGTCTGGACGGACGGAAAATCTCGTCCCCAACGGGATTCGATCCCGGACTGTCCTGCCCATAGTCAGTCGCTATACCGACTGAGCCTCCGGGCCCACTTGTGTTCATATCGATAAATTTTAAATGTAAACCTAACTGTAAATACAGCCGTCTTCCTGAAGATGACCCCTCGGGTTCAAAACATGTAGAAGACATCAAAGTTAAAAATAAAACTACTAATTTAGAGAATGTGCATTTTGTTGGTTTGTATTGTGTCATTATATAAAAATGCGAAGTGCAAAACACATAAAATATCCAATAATACTCGTTACAAATACATACAGTCTACCATATCACCGTATTCACATTACATTAACTTGACTCTAACCTCGCATGACGCCTCTCTTTAACAGGCCGTTAACTAGAAGTACAACGAACACTCTTTCGTGTCTCCAGTACGCCGAATTCCCAGCTTACATCACCGCCTCAGCCTCCAAAGCAATCAGCAATGGCGGTACTGCGCTCGTTATACATATACGTTCTCGTTGTAATGAGTATCGACTTAGTTGGACTTCAGTCTAACAGCCTCAACGTCTGGCACTGCCAATTGCTCGATCTTGACAAGGTAATGAATTGCATCTATTTAGTTTAGAGATTCTCCCATTATCAGGGGTTCTTGAAAGTAATAGGAGGGAGGCGCCACCCCCTCAAGACTAATGTCACAACTACCCCTCAACTGCTTGCGATAATTTAAATGGAACTAGCGGCGTTGTAGAAAGAGGCTCCGACTTTACACACAGCATGTGTATAAGAAAGGTCGCTTGCTTGGTGATGGTCTGAGCACTGCCAGCATTTCCGTCCGTCAATCCATCGTCTCTTAAGACAACATGATCCATATCTGCTCCTTTAAGATAACCCGGCTTCCAGAAGAAGTTAAGTCTACGAAGGAGAAAGATGTCTTTCCTGCCCTACGAGCGCCCAACTGCTACCATTTTTCTGCAGCGTCTCCCTTTCGCTTGCCACTGTCTCAGAACACTAACATCGCTGCCCCTCATTCGTTTCCACATGCCGTCAGTAAACACCGCCCTTAAGGCATATACGTGAATTAAACAGGGATGTGCAGTCGACGGCAGAGACCTCTATTAACCGTTTCCATGGCGACTTAGAAATTTCCGCCCCTTTACTCAGAACGATTACACAGTGCCAGGCATAAACGCAGGCCTGTGTACATTTGTATATATTCTGTTGCATTTAAAGACGCTCTGAACTGCAAAAATATTGACGCTATAGAGGAAAAGAGTAAATAGGTTAATGAAACAGTTTGAAACTTGGTTTACAAACATTAGCCTTATCATTAATGCTGACAAAATGTTATTTCACTTTAACATATCTTGCAAATTAGTAAAGCTTAAGACAGTTTTTTAAAATGGTGAAATTAGTTACACATCCGAAGTGAAGGTCTTAGGAATTAACATTTCAAATAATCTAAAATGAAAACCCACATTCAGTTTTATATGCTCATGGTTTAAAACGGTATCTTATATGATGACGTCACTGACTTAAGCTCATTTATGTTAACAAATACATATATTTCGCAATATTTCAGTCCTTAGTAAGGTATGTTACAGCTGTACGAGGTGGGGAAATTGACAAAGTAAAGGTACCAAAAATTACAAACAGGGTACTCAGTTAAACTTTAGACGCCTAACGTCAACTATAGTTGACGTACCGCACCGCTAACCTCTAAAGTTGTATTTTATATATTTATTCAACAAATATAGGTACTGAATATTTTAAACATGGTATATATTCTCCGTTTTTTTCCCTTCAAAATGCAGCTTGTTTCATAATTCTTACGTATTTGGTTCCTGTATTATTCACATTTTATATACAGGGTGTGCTAAAATTAAAAAAGTAATTCCGGCGCCAAAAGGTTAAATTACAGGGCTTAATTCAGGATAGTTTTAGGCCAATTTTTAAAGAGTTAAATATTCTCAAAGTGACCACAATACATGTCTTGGAGGTGTTGTGTTACATTGAAAAAAACACGTATTTAAGAAGGAATTTAGACGTGTATGAACACAATAGGAGAAGAAAATGTGATATCCATGTTCCGAGTTGTGATATATGCTCTTTGAGAGGAGTGTGATAAACTTAGGAATTAGACTGTACAGCAAGACGTCGACTGGAATGAAGTAATTGGAAAGTTTTAGGGATTTTAAATAAAGACTAAAGTTATTCTTAAAAGATCATTTTTAATCGTTAAATGGGTTTTCTATATTCCAAGAAGACAAAAGAATCAATAATTAATAACATAAAGTACGATGAAATTGGACTATTGTGTAGTTAGATGACTGAATTTGCACGGTTCTTGTAGGTTTTGTTGACAAGAACTTGGCTAATTCTTCACAATGACACTTCCATGGCGTCAGTAGGGCCAAGTTACTTCTCAAGGACTCTGTTCCATAGTAAGCCCAAGTTACTTCTCAAAGATTCTGTTCCATAAAGTCAGTACGCCCAAGTTACTTCTTAAGGACTCTGTTCCATAAAGTAAGTCCAAGTTACTTCTAAAGGATTCTGTTCCATAAAGTCTGTAAGCCAAAAATTAATTCTCAAGGACTCTGTTCCATAGTTAGTAAGCCCAAGTTACTTCTTAAGGACTCTGTTCCATAAAGTCAGTAAGCCCAAGTTACTACTCAAGGACTCTGTTCCATAAAGTCAGTAAGCCAAAAATTACTTCTCAAGTACTCTGTTCCACAATCAGTAAGCCCAAGTTACTTCTCAAGGATTCTGTTCCATAAAGTCAGTACGCCCAAGTTACTTCTCAAAGACTCTGTTCCATAAAGTCGGTAAGCCAAAAATTACTTCTCAAGGACTCTGTTCCATAGTAAGCCCAAGTTACTTCTCAAGGACTGTTTCATAAAGTCAGTAATTCCAAGTTACTTCTCAAGGACTCTGTTCCATAAAGAAAGTCCAAGTTACTTCTGAAGGATTCTGTTCCATAAAGTCTGTACGCCCAAGTTACTTCTCAAGGGTTCTGTTCCATAATGTCAGTAAGCCAAAAATTACTTCTGAAGGAGTCTGTTCCATAGTCAGTACGCCCAAGTTACTTGTCAAACACTCCGTTCCATAACGTTAGTAAAACCAAGTTACTTAGGAACTGTTCCATAAAGTAAGAAAGCCCAAGTTACTTCTCAAGACTCTGTCGGTAGGCCCAAGTAAGCTCCTCAGGCCCAAGTTATTTCACAGGTTACTCGGTTAAGTTAACAATTCGGTGCCCCAGCTGCACAGCTGTCTGGTCAGTCGTGGGAGCTGCACGGTGCGTAGTGACCTAACGCTGCGAGGTCTGTGGCTCTCACCGCCGAGTTCCAACGGATTCCAGCCCCCTGCGATACGACGCTGTGCCGCTGTCCTATGGTTCCGAAGGGCCGCCGCAGTGTCTTCACCGGTAAGGGCCAGTTCTACTTATACGTACAGTACGAACCCCTTCAAGATGCTGACATACCTCACCTCCGAAACGTCTGAAGCCACTAGCCCAACGACACAGCATCACATTCCAACAGACCGACACCACCTCTGACGTAACACCGTCCGGCCGCACACACTGCCGTGCGCTCACACAGTGGCAAAGTTCGGAATTTTCCCCAAACAATAAACTGCTTAGGAGGATACAGTAAACCCCAGGTAATCCGTTATAATTTCACGACATCGTCTAGCAACTAATGCCGAGACTTCAAAAGCCATAATGTTCACGGCGCCTGCTCCCTCGGTATAACGAGCAATGCTTATTAATTAGCAAGATGTCACAACTGTAATTAAGAGGCTTTATACTCAACAGTTTACTTCTTTCATCGAATCGGAAGCAACTGCGAGCGCTACAAAGGGCGCCGCATCGCTGTTTTCGTACCCGCCAGCTACAGATCCAAGTGTCTACACTGACTCCTCCCACATCAACTACACAACCAATAAAAGCAGATATAGTACACTACGCAGCAGCACCTGTGTTGCCAAATTAAAACTCTATATCCTGATCAATATATTAGCAACATTAAAAATAAACATAATTCCTACCAGGCTACACAAAATCACGTTTGATAAAGACGATAACATTTATGAACATGTGGGTTTCCTTTTGCTGGTAGTGACTATAATTAGGGAGGAGACGGCGATGGGGTGGGAGTCAAGGGAATTCGGTGAAGAAGAAGGCGGCACTACTGTAGTTAACTAAAAACAGACACAGCGGGCGTCTTTCTGCTACAACATCATGTTTAAAAAAGTGGGACAGGTGTACAGAAATCAAAGGGCTACACAGGTCGCCTGCCGCCTGCTGCCTGCGTCGAACTTCGTCGCAACGCTGTAACATACATACAAAACAAGGTTCTGACACAAAACATAGCCGTATTTCAGCTACACTCTTTACAGAACACATAAAGTGTTGCGGGACTTCTGTTCACCACAAGAGAATACCAAAAATAAAGACGGAACAGTTGTCTTGCACGTTAATTTGCTACGGTTGTGGGACCTGGTCTGGGGGGGACCAGCTTTTTGTAACAGAAACTGTGAATACGAAAGGCTGAACAAAAAGATCCTTCGTTCTATTGTTCAAATACGCAGTGAAAAGAGTAAATTACGTAACGAGGGGCTTTATGTGTTTGTTACTCAACTGCTAACCTTACAAACAACACTACCGGGGTGCTGATAAGTCCTTAGCCCGACCGGAATGCACGTCAGGTACGCGCGCGATTTCAATAACATCGAGATACGTGCTGTCATCAAGTTTTGTTTCCTGCAAAGCAAGGCGCCGAAGGAAATTCACGCCATTCTGACAGAAACATTAACTTGTTTCCTTCCTGGTCGGGCTAAGGACTTATCAGCACCCCTGTATGTGTGGTCTGCTGTAACATTAACATTCACCGATTGTGGAATATACCACAGATCGACGATCAATCAACTGAATATATCACAATGTACAGTTGAAAGACAGAATTCGTATTACTGTCTCAATGAACCTGATTCCATGTTGTATGGTAGATCGGTGAAAGTAAATTATTATGCAAATGAAGTCAACAGTCCACAGCTCACCATGCACATAATAATTACATGGCAGCACAAAGGGATGTGACTTGCTACGGGGTGGACGGTCCGGGGATCGAATCCCGGTGGGGGCGACATTTTCCGCACCTATCCAGACCGGCCCTGGGGCCCACCCAGCCTCCTGTACAATGGGTACCGGGTGTTTCCCCGGGTAAAGAGCGGCCGGGGCGTGACGTTGACCCCTCACCCCTTCTAGTGCCGTGGTCAAGAAAGAGTAGAGCCATACCTCTACTCCCCCTATGGGCCGTACGACCTGTACAGAGCCTCAGTGAATGTACAAGGGGTGCACTTTACCTTACAAAGGGATGTCTAACCTCAAGAAGTGAGAGCACAGTTCACCCTAAACAGGCCAAGAAGGCCCAGAAAGGCACAAAAGGCATACCTCTACTCTATAACCTCGGCGCTAGATGGGGGTGGGTATTCAACGCCACGGACCGGCCGCTTTACCCCCGGTAAAGACCCGGTACCCACTGTACAGGAGGCGTGGTGGGCCCCAGGGCCGGTTTGGACGGGTGCGAAAAATCTCGCCCCCACCGGGATTCGATCCCCGGACCGTCCAGCCCGTAGGAATCGTTATACCGAATGAGCTACCTCTGCTCACTTGGTATATATGCATGAGCCATAATAAAACAGTAGGTGTTTATGAAAAGCTGATATCCACCAGATTGCACGGCGTCACACTGTAGACCACCACCGCAGGGTCACGATTATGGAAGCGTCACATTTCGAAAGGTGGCATGATTGAAATGATGCAGAAGGAAGTGGTCGTGGAGTATTTCACTACCCTGTACGGTACATGGTGGCAGAACTTGGGACGGTTACAAGATCGGTGAACTTACAAGCAAGTACTGAGTTAAGAGATTGAAAATCCTAAACAGGACTTACTGATCCTAACGTTCGTTAAGCAAAGCAGCTCAGTTAACCCGGACAGCGCTAACGATCCTAGAGAACCCGACAGTCACTGGTCAAGAAATGCCTCTGCTGTTACGGAACGCTACGGCTCATCACTGTTACAAACCTCCTTACTCACTTGCTTATTTGTGTTAATTTCTGATTTATTTAGGGTCACGCTGACAGTGGCTCAGATTACATTGTTTAAAAAGAGGGTGACGAAATAATGACGAATGAGGATGGACGCCGTAGCAAGCAAGACGTTGCGGCCTGTACGATATTAGTGGTCCTGTAAACAGTGGTGGTGAAGCTGCAGTATTGTGAGATGCTACACCAGTCGAATAATGAACAGCAGGACTCCTGGGACGTTGTGACTCCGGCTTCAGCGTCAGGCAGTCTTCTCAGCCTGCTGGATTTTCAAAATGGAGGCAATACGCTTCTCCGAAACGTCGGTAAGCATTCGCCGTTCGATAAGTTTTGTGTGTAAATGTGTACTGTACTGCACTGCACTGCACTGCACCGTACTATACACTGCACTGTACTGTATTGTACTGCACTGTACTGTACTACTGCCACCGGGTGGCAACAGAAACGCAGTTAACAAATATATCGTATCGTATCATATCATTTCAATTGTAACGCAATTTACAATTTTTAGGTGTCAGCTCAATATTCTGAGGTACCAAACCATCACATGCAAGATATCATCCCAATATTTTAAGGCACCAGTGTAATACTGCAAGGTAAATAGGTAAAAAAAGGTAAAGGTAAAGTGTTCCCGTTACAGGCCCGGTGTGGCCCAGAGGGTGGGTAGAGGTATAGCTCTACTCTTACATGACCGCAGCACTAGAAGGGGGTGAGTGGTCAGCAACATGCCCCGGCCGCACTTTACCCCCGGGAAAGACCTGGTACCCATTTTACAGGAGGCTGGGTGGGCCCCAGTGCCGGTCTGGACGGGCGGAAAATCTCGTCCCCACGGGGATTCGATCCCGGACCGTCCAATCCGTAGCTCAGTCGCTATACTGACTGAGCTACCCGGCCCACAATACTGTAAGGTACCATGTCGATATTTAGGGTGCCAACCCACGTGCTTAAGTTACCAACCCACTAGTCGTATGGAATAACTGATGAAACCACCGAACGCCTATATCAAGATGATCGTCGTCTCAGCCCAGATTAGAACACAACGGTTTCACTACAGAGGTCGGAAATATTACAACACCGATATTTGTTTGATTAATCGTGGTGTTTGCGGGGGTTTCAGCTCTGTCCTTTCCACACGACACATCTTAATGTTACAGCCGCACTGGACGATTCGTTTCGTACTCCACGTACCTACAATGTGTTCAGTTCGTACCGCACAGTGAACGCAGTCCGTCGTCTTTACAAAGACCAGCCAGTTAACGCTGATTGCGAGAATAGTTGCTGTTCCCCGTCAGAATCGCACGGAGCCCCTCAATAAATAAGTCGTGTGGGCAGAATGAAAATTTTCCCCGTGTGGTGAATGTCAATACTTCTGTTGCATAAAAAGTCACGATGTGCCTAAGAGCGCCTGTAAAGCCTTACCGAATGAACTGCCGTAAAATACAGCCTGTCCTTTCCACATTCTGTTTGCCGTGTGCGGCTGAACGAGTCAGCTCGCCGTCTCTGCCCGCACGACGACATTATGTGCCGGTGCGTGACGAACAGAAGAACGTGATTTGACACCGCGGCCATGACTACCGCAATTAAGCACTTCACACTGGCTCAAGCGCGACACTTGCTTTCCGTGTCCAGTTGGAGAAACAAACCGTAACAACCTCGCCCACAAGCTATGTAAATAAAATTAATTTACATGTGTACCATAAATGAAACACCCTGTATCAACTACGGGTACTTAAAATTTAAGACAGATTATAACGTACATGGGCATTGAAGTTCTTATGGCTGGGTGGGCCCCAGGGCCGGTTTGGACGGGTGCGGAAAATCTCGCCCCCACCGGGATTAGATACCCGGACCGCCCAGCCCGTAGCGAGTCGCTATACCAACTGAGCTATCCCAGTCCACCAGCAAAACTAATATAAGAAAAAATGTTGATGGAATATCGGTTTATTTAAAGACTATGAATCTACTACACGTACTGTGGAAACTAAGAGCATTTGGAAAAAGTAATCATGGCATATCTAAAAACACTGCATCAAAATGTATGCCTAGCCTAAAGGACTGAGTAAGACCACGAAAACCCGGGACGTACGCAGCCACGGTCCAAACAACAACTGCGCAATACTGTCAAAATATATTTGGAGTGTAAAAACGTCACTTTGGTAAGGCGAAGCGCAGGCCGGTTGCGATACTGTGTGTCAGCACTTAAACCTGTTTAGGGAAATAACCGCTAGTTATTGTGATAATCATACGAAAACGTCATGACGAAGCAGGCGGTATTTACAGTTACCACCATGAACTGAGCCGATCCCAGTGGCCGCGCGGTCTAAGGCGTAGGCCTGCTGAGATTGTGGGTTCGAATCCCGCCGTGGGCACTGATGTTTGTCTTTTGTGAGTGTTGTGTGTTGTCAGGTAGAGGTCTATGCGTCGGGCTGATCACTCGCCCAGAGGAGTCCTACCGACTGTGGTGTGTCGTTGTGTGTGATCTAGAAACCTCGTAAATGAGGAGGCCATGGCCCACTGGGGGCTGTCGCGCCAAGAACAAACTATGAACTGAAGGGGTGAGAATGAGCAGAGAAAGGGCAGTATTTTGATCACAGGTACATCATAATGTAATGTAATTTATTTATTTACTGCGGCTGAACTAACGCTCTCAGGGTTTGAAACCACGTGGCGTCGATAAGGTATAAGAAACAGCAAATGATGCGAAACGAAGCGCCAGCAGCCTAACTTCATGAACCACCCGATTTCGTAAAGAAATATAAACTCTAGCTGGCTGGATTTCCGCCGAAGGCTCGTCACGTGCCATGATATCATTTGTAAAGGTACAGGTAAAAGTAAACTTGTCCCTAAATATGCCTTGAAGGCTTAGAGGGCTCCACTCATTCTTAACCCTGGCATTAGATGGAGGTTCAGTGGTCTATTGCACTCAACGAGCAGTTTAACGACGCATAAAATTGTTCACACAACCCACTGAACAGGAAGTATGGTATGCCCCAAATTCGAAATAAACCTCCCGGCGGCGAGAAACTCTCGTCCCTACCAGGAATCGAAATATGATTCAGCGACAGAAAGCTCACAGCCTGGTCACTGTACTGCCTGAGCTATCCCGGGTCAATTCTTCCTATTCGTTCTGTAATAAAACACACGTAGACAGGAATGAACTAAAAGCGGAATGCATGTCAAGAAAAGTATAAAAGAAATAATTAGCAAGGATGAAAGAATCGTAACCTTGCAATTCCTGAGAACTGCGCTCTTCTGGGTTATTACGCAGCGAGCGGTGGTAATTCCTTACCGACGTTTCGGGACAGTCTATCGGTCCAGTCTTCAAGGATAAAGAATACAAAATCCCTTTGAAGATGGGAGCGATAGGTTGTCCCGAAACGTCGGGAAGGACTTACCACCGCTTGCTGCGTAATAACCCAGAAAAGCGCTTTTCTACTTCGCGGCGAGAGCCTGAAATCACGCTTGTAATTCCTGCCCGTGTAGCCCCTCTCTTTGGCTAGAACTGAACCCGGGACCTTCCAAACACAAACCAACAGTGCTACCAACATGAGCGCAACTTTCAGTTTTGCGGGCCCTAAAGTTGGCAACGGCCTGTCAAACGGACGGCGGCTTTAAAACAAGACACTTTGCGCTCCATTTGAAAAAGTACGGGGCAAAGTGGCAACACTTTTTGAATGCATAATTTATTTATATTAATTCCACGCTCCCTGCTTCCATTACTCGTTGGTGGCTGCACTTCAAATGCAGAAATAAAAAGCAGAGATCACAGTTATGGCGCATTAACACTGTGGCAGTTCGGACAGAAGTACAGCACCGTCCGAAAGTTATGAAACACCGCTCCAAGTGCTCCACACAAAACCAACAGAAGCGTTACATATAGTAACTCATAAACACTGACACTCACACACACACACCTTACTATCGCCAGACACAGCACCTTCAACTGCCAACAGAGTATCACAGTACCATCAAGACACACACACACATAAACACACCACACACCCACCCACACACACACACCCACCACACACACACACACACAATTACACAACCCACACACACACACCCACACACACACACAAACCCACACACACACACACACCCACACACCACACACACACATTACACAACCCACACACACACACACACCACGCACACACACACTCACACACATACACACACATACTTCCGGACACCAACATTAATCACTGCTTCATTGCAGTTAGATAGCCAGGTCGAAATGTAAATTTTTTTAACATACAGCCAGGCTTT
>Ga0131853_10024973_pt1 | contig 10772 bp, 14 predicted proteins | sample TergutLab28metaG_FD_92764 | JGI IMG/M metagenome (GOLD analysis project Ga0131853, IMG submission 92764) | Labiotermes labralis P1 segment gut microbial communities from Petit-Saut dam, French Guiana - Lab288 P1 (version 2) (version 2) | ecosystem: Host-associated > Arthropoda: Insects >... | reverse complement strand
TCAAAGGGAGAGTGATATTCAAATGTTTCAATCCTAAGAAACCAACTAAATGGGGCTTGAGAGTGTATGTGTTAGCAGATAGTGTAACTTTCTATATTACATGTATTGAACCCTATTATGGCTTACAAATAACACAGGCATTACCTAGACCACAAACGCCATTCACAACAAGAATAGTGTTGCATTTATGTAATAAATTGGTAAATGCCACTGCAACTGCTACAGGTATATTGACAGATTTTATACAGGGTGTGATCTCGCTGCAGAGTTGTTGAATATAGGGTACCATGTGACTGGTACCATCCAGCAAAATAGGAAAGGCCTGCCTCACACACTTACAAAGAAGAAATTGAAAATAAAAAAGCATGAAGTTGCAGCATATAGAAAGCATGACAAAATGCTGGCACTAGCATGGAAGGACAAACGAAATGTAGTTACACCAACACATGAAACTACGCACATATTTCATGTCATGGGAAATGACTTTGGTTGTCAGAATGATGGAATGGAATGAAAAAAATAGAGCCACAATTAATTATTGTGACCGTACAATTACTATGGGCGAGGTAATTATAAGTTTTGATAATTAGATTAACGAGACGAAAAATAAGTCCCACAAGCTAACCCTAAAAACTCGAACTGAGAGCATTGTTCAATGAAAAAATATAATATGAAGCTACAACCGGACAAATGTGAGTTCTTGAGGAAGGAAGTTTATTATTTAGGGCATATCATAGGGCAGACAGGCGTAAGACCCGATGAGAAAAGAATAACAGCCGTGAAGGAATACCCCGAACTAAGAACCCGAGAAATAAAAGGATTACTCTGTCTTGCAGGATATTATAGAAATTTATACCACATTTTAGTAAAATTGCTAAACCTCTGACAGAACTGCTAAGAAAAACGCACCCTATGTTTGGAATGACAAAACAAACGAATAGTTTCTCTTTCAAAACACTTATAACAACCGGGCCCCTGTTACAGTATGTGGACTTTTCTAGGCCTTTCACATTAACCACTGATGCCAGTAACGACGCTACTGGCGCCATACTAATCCAAGGTTCCATAGTAGAGGACCCCCCATCGCGTAAATAACGTCGAAAAGAACTACCCAACGAAAGAAAAGGAACTGTTGGCCATAGTGTGGGGATGTAAATATTTCAGACAGTACTTATACGGTAGGAAATTCACCATAGTTGTCGACCATCTTCCTCTCACCTGGATATTTAGTGTTAAAGACCCCAGCTCCAGACTTCTGAGATGGCGGTTAAAACTCGAAGAGTATGAATATGAGGTAGTGTATAAAAAGGGTTTCAGCAACACTAACGCGGAAGCGCTTAGTAGAATTCACCTCACTGAAGGTCACACTAACGACCATGAAGTTAAAGTAGGACCAACAAAGGAAGAAAACAAACTATTTTTCAGGAATTACACGACAAACCATTCGGTCACCAAGGCATGAATAGAACACATGACAGATTGAAACTTTTCAGTTCTTGGCCAGGCATGAACAAGAGCTAGAAGAATACGTGAGACAGTGTGAAACTTGTCAAAACGATAAGATCACGCAGAACAAAACTAGGAAGCCAATGAAAATTACAACCACACCTGAAGTGGTTTGGGAGAAGTGCGCTCTCGACATTGTCGGTCCCTTAAGTCAAACTTTAGACGGAAACACGTATGTTTTGACGTTTCAAGATGAACTATCCAAATACACTCTACCTATACCGATCGCACAACAAGATGCTATGATTATAGCCAAGGCTTTTGAAGAAGTATTTTAAAATTTGGTATTCCCCAGATAATGCTGACCGATCAAGGTTCAATTCTAAGTTAAATTTTTTACTAATGTTTGCAAACTTTTGAAAATTACGAAGTTTAAATGCAATGCTTACCACCCCCAATCTAACGGAGATCTAGAGAGAACTCACCGTGTATTGGTTGAATATCTCCGATGTTTCATTCTGGAGGACAAGAGTAATTGGGACAAATGGCTGCCATACGCCACCTTCGTGTTTAACACCACACCTCATACTACCATGGGATTTACCCCCATGAATTACTATTTGGTAGGAAACCCAATATACCTGGCATACTACAGAAGGAAACCCCCGATACCCAGTACACATATGACAATTATATTAAGGAATTACAGTCTCGATTACAGTCCAGTTATCAGACGGCCAGATCCAACTTAAATCAACAGAAGGAACGCAGCAAGAAGTATCACGACAGAAGCATTAACACCCCCTTGTTTGCAATCGGGGATAATTTCTTATTACATGACGAAAAGGTCAGACAGGGCAGATCAGCCAAACTTTCACCGCCGTGGATAGGGCCGTATGAAATCATAGATGTGTATGACGTAAATATATCACTGAAACTACCAAGAATTAGAACCCTGAAAGTCCACGCCAATAGAATCAAACCATTCTTTGGTTGATTACAGATCATGACCCCCGCGTTAGGACCCCGGACTGTCGTTCTCTTACTGGCTCTGTCGACATCGACTGCCGCCCTTGACGCAACACTTCAAAATTTCATGGAATCACCAGGTCTATATTATGATCATATTGGGGAAGTACAACTGTATAATACTGAATGGATACTTTTGACTCACATCGACCTTCACGAAGCCGATCACAATTTAGAGTCCACAGAGAAATATGCCCAATTATCCATACAATTTTGTAGGAAACATGAGCACACATACTGGATTAAAGCTACTGATTGCACGAAAATTACCCGTTATATAGACAGACAGATAAGGGAATTAGAAGGTTTGAAATTATTGGTCAGACAGCTAACTAGAAACAAGGATGAAGAACGCGTAAGATTTAAGAGAGGTGTTTTTAACTCCATAGGAGGTATTAGTAAAATACTATTTGGTACCATGGACAATGAAGACGCTTCCTACTACGCCGAAAAGATCTCAAATTTAGAAAAGGAGCAAACTGATTTTTTGTAACTTTCAAAGGAACAAATAACTGTTGTCAAGTCTACCTTATGATCTTTGAACTCCACCCTACTAGCAGTATCTGAAAATGAAAGAATATTGTCTAAAAGGTTTAGAGGAAATGGCAAGACATGTAAATGAACATGATGGCGAAATTAAGGAAATGTTTACTGCTACATCCATGCTTCTTACGGTCAATGAACACAATATGCAACTGGAAAGAGCTTTAAGCGAGTGCAGAAGAAAGTATGACATATTAATAGACGCAATTGTAAATTCCCAGAAGGGAATATTGCAAGCACATACCATAATTCCAGCCCAGATAATGAAACAAAGATTAGCCAAGCTGACATTCCAAGCGAACTGTCATTACCCTTCCCACTGAGTGCCACTTACCAGAATCTAATTGTAAATATTATTGATTCAGATGTATTTATTAAGAATAATTTCCTTGTGAATGTGATTCGCTTACCCTTGACAAATCATATAAACTACAATTTATATCGCGTACTCATCCTTCCCATTAAAATAAAGAACACTCATAACAAATTTACTTTTATTATACCAGAGCGAGAATACTTGTTAATGGATGTAGCTAAAAGATATACAAAGTTAAAGTTCAGTGAACTGAAGGAATGCAAACTAGTAAGTTATCACCACAGAATACGCAAGCAAACTGGCCCAGTGCAGACAGCTCATTTGCACAAAGAATGCGAGGTTGAAATGCTACAGTCGGCCCAAACAATACCGCCTAGTTCCTCTCACAGTCGCTGAAATTAACCAAACGATATGGACCCAGTTGGAGGATATCAAATGGTTATATGTTGTCCCTCAACCAGACGTACTCACCATTTTGTTCCAAACAGGAACCATCAGATATTAAAATTGCAGGAACAGGAAAACTGAAGCTCCACAGTGCATATAAAGCTTACGGTTCAAGAATTCTCATACTAGCCCAAACTATTAAAACCTCCAATAACACTGAGGACATTATTCCTCCATTATCCCTTGAGTATGACTGTTGTGTGTCCGAAGGGAGTACTACCAAATTAAACAAAACTAATTTGGCATTGCCCTTGAAAAGCATAGTAAACCGTCTGGAAGACTTAAGATTAGCTAGCTAGTCATAATGTTGAGCAAGTTCACAAACTCATTAGATACAAGAATGGAAATTTTGATTATCATTTGTCCTTTCCATCATACGTTGGTATGGTTACCTCCAGTCTTGTTATGATTGCCTTTTGCTAATGCCGCTGTTTCTGCAAATGTTGTAAGATAAGGTTTCCGAAATTTTGCAAATGGTAGAAAGACAACAATCCTTGTATCACCATTGCTATAAAACCTAAAATAATAAACTCGATACATTCATCAAGGGAAAGCATAAGGTTCCCCAATACCCGAACAGGTAATGTACGAAAACCTTCCCAAGACGACGCAGTGGAGGAGACTGAATTAGTTTCACTCAGAACAGGTAGCAAACAGTTAATTCACTCTGGCAAGAGATAACTTATCTCTAACACCTCAAGCATGGAAATTATTGTATAACAGAATAAAATGCAATTTGTGTTTATATAATATATGTAACTATTATGTGTAGATTTAAGAATAATCAAAATATGTGTAACTTGATGTAATGGATAATTATAAGAAGTGCTAATTTGTCTGAAAGAAGTAAGCCCTGTTACTGCTTACTCCTTTTCCTTAGGGGAAGGTGTCATATATGAGCAATGATTACATTATAAACGTACACTATAAATTAGAATTCTGGTATAGTCGGAATATACTGTTTCATTGCCAGTACCAAGTTTTGCATCACACGTGGAAATGGAGACGCTTAGTCTCGCGACCTCTTGACCTATTAAGAGATTAGCCTCTCGATTCCGGGAGCGCTTCTAGGAGACTTTGTCCATTTCAAAGGGCTGCATAACACGTGTGAAGCTATGACGTCTATATAACGTATAAGTCCAAATGTAAGTTTAAATTAATAATTAGAAATTTCAACCAATAGCTTCACACAGCCAACGCCCGAGATCGATGTACAATTTTCACACGGCACCTTTCCAAGCCATATATAACGTCATGTAATTACACCACGACGGGGGACACTTGTTTCAACTCTCGTCGCTAGAACGTCTGGACCATCTACTGTATATTTTAATACATCATTTAAATTTCTACCAGTGGACTTGAAGTTATTCTTAAGTGTCCTAACAGATCCTTCATCAAGACAATCGCTCGGTCTACACAAGACCCAGCCTCCAGCTACCAGGGATATAACAACGCACCTCCCTACTCGAACCTCAGGGTAACGGTTTATTTTCACGGACTCCCGTGAACCAATCACTCTTTGACAGACACAAAGGCCACAGGAGGTCTAGGCTTGTATTACACTATCAAAGATCTGTGACAAGCATTATGGAATATTTCGTGAAACTTATATAATTAAGGAACTGGTTCTATGTACGGTACATTGCTTCAAAGTTTTAATCAAACTTCTAAGGTGATGGACCAATATCTACTTCATACCCGTGCAGCAGTACAAGCGCAATCATGACAATCGCTTTAATATTAATTACCCATTAAGCCTTATCAAAGGAAATAAATGTAAAGATACGAAATACAGCATCCAATAATTCAGAATGGATGACGATACTTTCCAGTTTATTGTGCCAGAAGTGTCACGCTTTATTGCAAAACAAAGATTTACCAGCACTCATTGAATAACAACAATGGGTACAATATAATGTTGGTATGTAACACAACTCCACTCTTTCATTTCGGTTTTAAGAATCTACAAAAGGAATAAAGAAGGAATTGTTTACTTTAAATATTTTCCTTGAACATTTTAATAACTCTGTTTCTAAGTATAAGAATACCTGTCAATTATTTGTCATTAAATGTCAATTCAGTTAATAAACAGTAACATGTTATGAAGATTACAATTACTGACATTAATTTTTCAGATAAATATTTGTTTTTCAACTCATCTGATTTATTTTCTATATTATTTGCAGTACATCCCTCTTGAATCAACAGACTCGCTATATTTTAGACTTATTATTCTTTGTTTCTATTATTGTAATAATAGTGTTTTTATTATACAGTGTCAAGCAATTAATATTATTAACTTCGTTCTTCCTAGCGGCCACGTAAACACTTTCGTATACTTCCCTTGTATGCACACTTTCATCAAATACGTGGGCTGATTGAAAAGTTTTAAGAATGCTTCTATTTCTTTTTCCCTGTATTAAACGTGGCAACAATGTACTAGATTTTATGAAAGTCATACATTGACGTGTCTGAACATACAGTTGGACAGCTGTGACATTGAGTAATTGGTCACAGCGAGTACTTGGGAAGAGCGGTAATGAAACACTTGAAATGATACGGCAAGCATATGGTGGCGAAACACTTAGCCGTGCTGCAGTATTTCAGTAGTGAAGGCAATTCGAAGACGGTAACACGCGAGTGATCGGCTAAGCACGTTCTGGCAGGCAATCCACTGCGGTTACAGATGTCAATATTGCCAAGGCTGCAGAGCTGTTGAAAAATGACCGAAGGCTAACGTCACGCGAACTTTCGCCTTCACTGAACATCTCCTTCGAACGCACTCAACACATTTTGACAGAGATACTGCAAATGCGCCGTGTGTGTGTGCACCAGCTGGTTACCCAGGAATCTCACAGAGAAGGTGTGCACGAACACTGTTCAAACGTCTGAGACGATTCCGAATTTCTTAACCTCGATTGTGACGTGTGACGAATCGTGGATTCATCATTATGACACGTTATCAAAACAACAGTCAAGTGTGTGGAAACACTCAAATTCGTCATCACCCACAAAAATCCCATTCATCTCTTCCGGCGGGTAAAGTCATGCTTCTGCTGTTCTTTGATGGGCACGGGATGATCTTACAGCACTGGGTTCCCCGTGGGCAGACAGTGAACGGCAACTATTATGCAAACGTACTGAAAACCCATTTGCGAGGAGCCATGAGGAAGAACAGACCGGATTTGATCAAGAAACAGTGGTTTTTGCTCCAGGATAATGCCCGGCCACATATTGCTACTGTGGCATTGGCAGCACCGACTGACATTGGTGCGACATCAATAAAACATCCTCCAAAGAGCCCGGACTTAGCGCCATGATTTCTGGGCATTCCGAACACTGAAAAGACAACTGCGAGGAAAGATGTTCTCTTCAGATGATGAAGTGAGAAACGCCACGGCCGCAACGCTAAAAGGGATGTCGCAAAAAAAAATCTACTTCATGTGTTTGAATAGTTTATATAACGCTGTAAAAAATGTATTCAATGTGAAGGACACTACTTAAATCAGTCTTCAAACTTTTCAAACAGCCTTTGTAGATAAACATTTGGTTTCATTTCTTCGAAAAAAAAGTAATGATACTGAGGTTTAATGGAAGTACCTCATTACGCTGTACAGTATTGTATAAAGCTTCTTTCACCAATTCTCGATCGTGTAATTCAGGCCCAATGTTTTCCCGCTTCCCTCCCCGTTCACACGTAGGCGTAAACTAGATGATCTGTGTTCAACGGTCAGTGTGGCCATTTTCGCTTTAATTGATAGTTGTGGTGGGCTGTGTTAATGCTGTTGTGCTGCATTGTGTGAAAATTTGTTTTCAAAATGGTTGAAGAAATTAAGTCGGTCATCTCAACCCACCAACCAAGGGCGCCTAATGGAGATGCCATGTGCCCAAAACATATTACGACGTGCCTCGCTTGGAGATGACAGTGAGCTGGCCGGACAAACAGTGAGTCTCCGCTGCTGGCTGGGATATATGTGAGGGGCCGCACACGCGACAGAACAATTCGAGGACCCGACAGGAGGCCCAACAGGCGATGTTGGTAGATAGAGATCTCGCCGACCTGACGAGATGTTAGCCCAGTGAGGTGGAGCCCGGAAGTCCGACCAATGTATGGGCGTCGAGCTGGGACATTTCTGAAAGGGTCTCCATGTATTGATTGAGTGCTTGGACCGAAGGGAAGGTCTGGTGGATGTGATGGGAGAGGGCAGACAGAAGATGCAACCCGTTGGTGTCTGTAGTGCAGTCGTACTAGTTTGGGCAACGCGGTTGCCTCTAAATCAAAAAGAAGGGATGATGAGCCATGCTCGTAGGGCCCAGCTTAAACATCGTTCCTATGCGGAAATCTTACAGTACGGACTTTGAGTCCTGTGTCTCCCATCCTTGGGTTATCGTCCGGTAATTGGCTACCGTGGGCGAGTGAAAGGGTTAGGGACGGTTATGCCGAAGACACGATATTGGCCACTTAGCCCGGACAGAGTCTTGTGTTCTGCTCTTCTCTTCGAAAACTACGTGGCTGCGGCTTGAATGGTTCCTGGGCTCGCGGAGCGTCCAGCTGGTGGATACGCGGCCGGCGTAATGTACGTTACGACAGAGAGACTATGAGGCCTAGTTAATTCGCGGTTACTGTTGTATGTTCCAATACGTACGTTTCTGTAAGTTGTGAAAAGTGAGAAAGGCTACAAGGCCTAGTCAACTTACTGTCAGAGTTCCAAGTTTCCGTAGGCACATTAGTGTACGTAATGTAGACAGAGAGAGAGAGGCCATGGGCCCTAGTTAATTTAGTCACTGTTGTGTGTTTCGGTATGTATAGACCGTACCGTACGTGGCAGCACAAGCGCAGAAACCAGATTTGGTCTTTCAGCAAAGGCGAGGGTGTCAGGTCAGTCGACTACTGGCAGTCTAAGAGTGCGGATCAGCGGGCAGCTATTCTACTATCTTCAGCAAGTACGTTGATCAAAGCTTGAAAATGTCGCTGCAAAGCAGGAACAAGCGGGTAAAAAGGAGTGGTGAACGTGAAATAGTTTACAATGTGTATAAATTCATGAAATCTGAATCTGAGGTGGGTCTCACAATCCCTCTTTCAAAAGTGCAGAAGAGAGTAACTGAAGCAACGCGTGTTAGCAGAAGAACTTTATTTAGGGTGCTGAAAGAAGGCGAAAATGTGGAAACTGGTGTCGCAATGAATTTTCAAATCCGCGCAAACTCAGACCAAACGTTTGCACTAAAAGTGTCTTAGATGATTTCGATGAGGCAGTTTTGAGAAGAATTGTTAATAATTTTTACCTCACTGAGAAACAACGACCAACTCTGAAGGCAATCCACAGCAAAATGTGCGAATCCACTGCTTACGGATGAGTTGTAATCTCACTGAGTCTGGTGTTGAGAAAAATGGGATTTAGGTATACGTTTAATTGTCTGAATAAGTGTGCGTTAGGAATATTAGTGAGCCGTGCCCTTGGGGCGTCTCAAGGGTCCTTGCCAGGCGGAAGTCTAGCTGAGCGTAATTCGAGAATTTTTCTTTCCCGTCCTTGGACGGTCGTCCGGTGATTGGGTGCCGTGGGGAGAGAAAGGGACTGTGAGGGCGGTTACACCGGCCAACGGTTGGAGAGTAAGAAGACGGACATGGGCATTGCTGAAGAAGACCTGCACGGGAAATCACTCTGAAGTAGTCAAAGCGGGACTCCAGGCTGCAACGAACATCGAAGGGGCCGGCCGGCGCAGAATACTCTGATTTTCCGTTGAGTAGTCCAGCCAAGTACCGGAGCTGGTGTTCGGGTAGGCACGTAAGTTGGAACAGATTTTTTTTTGTCTGTTTATATTTGTCCAACATTCATAATTTGGGCTGTGGATCCTACCTACCCGACACCGGCCGCCCGTTTTGGGGAGGCTGAAAGTGGCTTGGTGTTATATACGAATACGGCTGACTTAGGTTCGTAACTTGTAGAGTTTGGTATAGTAGAGCAAACTTGTTCGCACACGCTAGTGGGCGTGTCGTTAAGTTTCGAGAGTGTTTACGAGTGCCGCAAGACTCGCCGTCTAGACCGTGCTGTGTGTATGTGTAAGGACTAAGCACGAGGCAAAGAAATGTAAAGGTAGTTCTAATGCCTGCCAGTGGTTTGTTATTGTACTCAGGCCTGTTTACACATGCCGGTAGCGCGTCCTCAAAAGTTCGTATGAATTTACGAGTGCCCAAATACTAGTAAAAATTGCTGTGTGTTAAATATTGGGCTGTTTTGTATACCATTCTGGTGCAATCTGTGTACAAGACAATTTATTTGTTTTGTTACTCACCGTACTACCTGTTTGGTTCAGCCTTTGAAAGGGAGTGTAATCTAATTTTTGTAATTCAAGTACGAAGTTGTTTTTTGTGTTGTTCTCACAATATAATTCTGTGCATTACTATCCTACAGTTACTTATCAGAGCTGTATGTCGTTTTCCCTAGCACGTTCCCACGAGGGACCATCTTTGTCGAGCCCAACCACCCAGACAGCCGGCGGGGATGTACACAGTGCGGAGCCCTCGTTCTTTTCCTGTTGGTGCCTTCACCCCTGCGGGGGTTGGCGACCGCGTGGGCTCACTGGCACTCTGCCAAGATTCCCTGTATATTCTGAACTTTAGTTACATGTTGCCTCTAAATATTCATGCTTCAATTTTGGAACATTTTGTATTATAGGTGGAAAAAGACTTCTGATAACCGAAAGTTTATCATGGAAAAAACGATATCCGGTCACTCAGAGTCAAGTACTTGCGTGCTATCACAGCATAGGTGCGGCAAAGTGTAGTGACGATATCGGAGCGAAAAGCAAATGCTTAGGGCTTACCTTACTAAGCTCCTTTATACTAGCTGTGTTACTTATAATCGGTGGAAATGGACAGCACGGCGAGTGACATATGTACGGGGTGTGGAAGACATCTGAAGTCCGGCATTCAGTGTGAAATGTGTGGGAAGTGGTACCATTACAACTGTGGAAACGGGAAGGTGCAACT
>Ga0131853_10024971_pt1 | contig 10772 bp, 4 predicted proteins | sample TergutLab28metaG_FD_92764 | JGI IMG/M metagenome (GOLD analysis project Ga0131853, IMG submission 92764) | Labiotermes labralis P1 segment gut microbial communities from Petit-Saut dam, French Guiana - Lab288 P1 (version 2) (version 2) | ecosystem: Host-associated > Arthropoda: Insects >... | reverse complement strand
TATGTATGTGTGTGTGTGTGTGTATGTATATATAGATTCCTTGTGCATTTTTTCTTCCCAGCATGTTTCAAAAAACTAAAATGGATATTGAAGAAACTTTGACATAATTTTCTTTGTAGTTAATTCAATAATGCCATCAGAATATATACATACTGCCCAATTATCAGATGACAATGAAGAACAGGAACATACGCAAAATACAGTAATTTGTGACCCAGCTGAAGTCACTACATGAGACAGGGTGAGGAAAAACAAGAAGCTTGCCTGGACATAAGTTGTCCTGGTCAAGATTGAAACTAGGACCTCCCGAACACGGCAAAACATTAACACCAGCCACACCATCCAGATGCACACGTCAGCACCACATGCAGTCAGTGTCTTCAGACGATGCAAAGCATGTTGAAGCAGAACCCATCGGCATCATGCGGCAAGTCAACTTTCATGATGAGCTCCTGCAATCACTCAACCAAGCACAGCAACCTGGGCCATTGGGACCACAACCAGCTCTAGAAGACAGACGGTCATCATCCTGGGAGATGGGGGCCTCGGCTGGGAGTCATCTTGCTCAGTAAACGTTCTCAGAATAACAAAATTTTAACTATCTTTATAGTTAAAGGTCTGTTATTCTCTACAGCCAGTCTCATGCAGCATAATACACATGACACACACCCACAGTCAGGAGCATTCTCAGCAATGTACGACTTACACAATACATGCTGCCACAGCACCAAGTTAATATAAGGAAATTAAACAGTAAGTGTTTTTAAAAATGTGACTTTAGCAAGGAACAGTGTACCTCCCTGAAGATGATCGAAACATGTTGGAGCGATTTTAAATGTTTTAGTGTAAAAAAATTTTATGTATATGCATTAGTTGGTATGCTGGTTAAGTAAAAGTCTTTTAACTGTTATGCAAAACATGTCACATACTACAGGTACGCAAACACAACTATCCTCGTCAATGTAACATCCTCAGTGCCTTGCATTTAACAGGAAACAAACAAGGAGCACTCAACAAAGATCACAAGAAATGCACCAATTACATTATCAGCATACAGGAATTACACATGGATTTGCTTACTGTACAGCAATGTAAGAAGGTAAAGTTGTCTCTGTTCTTAATTAAACACCACACCATGAAGGTGTATGTGTGGAGGTTCAGCTCCACACAAACTTTACCTCCGTACTAGGCAGAAATCAGCTGTCAGCTTCACTTTCTGGCAGACTTACTCCCAGTTCCCAACAGCCCTCAATCTTAACATGGGTGGCAAAACAAAAATCCCTCTTCCTGACAGGAAGCAAACCTTAGTTATCTAACCGAGAGCCAATAACAGAACTGAGTGGACTATTCTGGCTCACAACAGTGCACTTCATATTTTATGGTTTTACATGTTCAAGGCATTAATGACAATACATAAACTATGAAGGGAATATGGTAAACTGTCAGCCACAAATCCCAATGGGTCATTTGGTAATGAAATCTGGATATCTATATTCTAATCACAAGATCAACATTGAGATGCCAGACTATCTGGGAAGTTAAATGCATAAAACAACCTTATTATACAAAAACATCCAAATCCCATTTTAACAGGTCTTCATTGCCAAGACGAGTCTTAACCTCCTGAAAAGAAAAGCTGACTAAGTTTAGCATTTCACGTTTCACTGTCATACTCCTTTCCACGCTCATCAATGCATAGTATCAAAATTCTGTACCTAAGTGGGTAGAAGATACAAAATGTAGCTCTTGCAGCTCATTTGGGAATACACTTATATAAAGAGTTTACCAGCAGACCACGATTTGAGTAATTTTGATCTCTTCAGATCATCTGAAAATCGCTGCATGGCAGGTTCATTAAGGTATTCTTGTTCAGCAGGTGGCCCCCCACTTTTGGGGCACTGTGCATATCGATGCACTGCTGCTATTCCTTTAGACACATGTTGTGTTGTGGACACCAACTCCCTGTTGTTGGACGACATCAAGTGTGGACGGTACATATAAAATGGACTTTCACCATTGCCTACTTTGCGGTATCGAGTCTTACGAACTACCAAAGGAGATGCTGGTTCTGCCTTTTCATCATCAGGAAATTCAACACAGAATGTTATGTGTGGAATTTCAAACCTTGATGTAGCCTTCCTTCCAGAATCAAAATCTTCTAACATGGATGCAAGCATATGGTGATACCGTGGAACTATGTATTCCTCCCATGCTAAAACAGCAACATTATGAACTTTTCCCATTGTACGCAGAAGACAGTCCTTTTCCATCACCATCCTAGCAACTGCTTCAGTCTGTTGGGATGCAACGGGAAAGTTCCAAGGGAGAACTGATACATCCAGTCCAAATCCCTCAAGCATTGATGTGCCACGCAGAAATGAGAGAACTTTAGAAGGCAAGCCTCCATTATATACAACATAATTTCTAACGCCAACAAGCTGGTGATAACCAAAAAATTCTGCAACAGCTGACTTTGGTAAACCTGGTGTCAGAGATGCTGTGATACAAATAGCAGTGCTATTTGACAGAGGTAATTTCTCACTTGTGTAATATACAGGAATAAAAGCTTTGGAAGGCTCTGCATCATCACTCTTGTAAAATGTGACTCCATATGGTACATCAGTAACATCTTTGGCTCCACAGAGTAAATAGTAACTGATAATTCTACGTTTGTTTTTGTCTCCTGAAACTACATTAACAGCTTCTTTCACTGCAATTTTTGAAAAACTGAATGTTCCTAGCACAGATGCGTCACTATCTTCAAACCAGAAACTGCAACCAAAATTTGGAATGTTATCTCCCAATTCCACTGACACAGCCTTGACCCGTCTTCCCTCTTCAGACAGCTCCCAGTACGCTGAATATATAAAATGTGTACTGCCCACTCTCTGCCATGTAGGTATTGGTTCTGCAAAACTCAGTAACTTTTTGCCATGTGATGAATTTCCAGTAATACAATCATCTGAAGTCAAACCACTTTGTTGTCCTCCAGGTTTCCCAAAGAAATTCAGAACTTCCAGTACATACCGAAGTCTGTTGTATTCATGGCGATAAAACAGCAATGTCACCACACTCACAAGAGAGATGATCACCAGTGCAAGTTGATAGTATTTCTTCATAGTTGATGGAACAGACTGGTAATGGGCAGTCAGTGATATGCTGCTGATGTCTTTATGCATGTCAGGCTTTCAACTGTGGCAATGCTGGTACACAGAGCACCACGCATGTTAAATAAATGGATGCTACATGTAAAACCTGAAATACGAAATAAAATAATCCTTACTTTCACTAGAGAAACAGGCATGCAGACTGAACCAGAAACTTACATAAATATGTTAAAAAAATTCTTATAAATCAAGAATTATAGTGTGTTGGAGGACAATAAAAATTCATACTTAATAAATTTGTTATAGTATTCTCTTCTGTACAAGGACTTTCAAGAAATTTTATACAATGTAATTTTGGCTTCACAGAAAGTAAAGGCTAATTGGCTGGTACTCTTGTCACCAAATTTTGCTGGCAACTACCAACAACATACATCAAGTATTTTCAGATGTGAAACATGCAGGTATTAGGCATGTCATCCCTACTATTCATTTCTTTTATGTACTTTGTACAAAGACATACCAAAATATAGGGATTCAAAATGTGGCTTTCAATAAGTATTTCCCAGTATAAGACTGTGAAATACAAATTTATGCTTTTGGTACTATATGACTCATGCTATGATTTTATTACAGTAACTATGTTCTGTCCTTATAAAATCACAATAATCACTTGTTCTGTACAATCCAATGCTCCTCACAGACTGTCAGAATGTGCACACCTTTGAGTGTTACATGTCCATTTGCATGCACAAGCATGTACATGTGAAACATCTGTAGGGGCATTATGCACTTATTTTATGTGCAAAACAATTTCCAAAAATAGGGTAACAAACACTTGGATGCATAGAACCTAATTCTGATTCTGATATATACAAGTGACATGCATAGAACACAGTACACTTCAAACCCCAACCACTGACATTCAAGAATTTTGACCCACTGTGGGACCAGGGCTTGTATCACAGCATAGAAGAAGTCAGTGTAGGGTGTCTGTAACCTGGATACAACAGCTTACTTCATGCCAACATCTGTTGCAAATTGCTTGTCAGGCAGGTACCTCTTAATGAGTCTAAAGATATCAAAATCACCTGGCCCTATTTGCAAGCATGACTTGTAACTCAAGGTTACAGTGCTATGGCGGAGAGGTTAAGGACCACTCTACTTACAGTCCTGACTTCACATTCAATAACACTGTGGAGTTGGACATACGGAGCGTTTCAGGAGAAATATGCCATACTTTAGGAAAACATACCTAAGATTACTTTAAATTAATACAACCAAACATATCCATATCCCAAGTTGAAACATTACAGAGATGATAATGTGAGAAAAATGAGGTCTTGCAGTTCAATGTACAGTACCTATTTAACATGATCATTAACTGTGGGCACATAGGCCTGTACTTGAGCCGACAGCCACAGCAAGCATACAAAGGTGAGTGGGCTATGCACAGTATGTGGAAAACTAAGTAAAATTTTTTATTAGACTAGTATGAGTTTTTATTGCTTAATCAATGTCTTTAAGTTACTCATATGTTCATGTGATGTTATATACAGGTGTTAACATACAGGAACTACAAATCCCATCCCATTTTAACAAGTATATGGTAACCAATTAATGTATAACAGTTCTTCTTTTTTCAAATTTATTTCACCATTATCTCCTTAACTGATAAGTTATTTCAATGTAATTTAACATCCTCCCAAAGTATGGTAGAGTCCTCCTGAATCATTCTGTATACCCAACTTGGATATTCAGATGGGTGAGCAAAAATCCTGCAGATTCCTTGGTGGTTTGCCAAAAACAAGGATGACCATAGGTGCTAGATTCTTCAACTTCAGATACATACCTCATACAAGCCTTTACAGGCCATCTTCCACACAATACTACCAACTAACAACAATGTCTGTGTCTTATCTTCCAGCCATACACACAAAGCCCTTTCCATATTTTTGAGGAAGAGGTCACAACACCTCATGCAACAAATTTCTGCACTCAGTTGAGTAATGGCCTCAGTACTTCTCCTGATCACTTCCATTAAAAGAAAGAATCCTCAATTTGTTTATACCATAATGATATCTGTCTGCAGCAATGCTCATTCCCATGTCCAAGTAATTACACACCTCCACTATCTCTCACAGAATCACCAATTACGTTTTCCTTTTATTTTTAGGCTCTTTATTGGCATGAACATCACCCTTTCCAGACAGAATGAAAATGTGAGGGTAACAATTTGTTCCAAAAACAGTGAAAAGTACTGTGTTGGAATGTTCTGTCTGCCAGAATCTAGGTAGATAATGGGTAGGACAGGCTGGCAGATGCAGCCTGTTGCATACACATGTATGACTGCAAATGAGTGAATGACATACATCACAATGTGTGAATCCACAAATGAGATAGATACACTATAATATGCATAGTCATCACCAATATGAACCTCAAATTTTGCAGCAGCCTAATATATCAGATAATACAGAAAAAAGTGATATCAGGGTTATGACACCCCAAGAAAATTGAGCACACATCAAAAGCAGGCAGAGGGAGGGCCACAGACAGAGATGCAGTACCTCCCTTTTTCATCCCAACCTCAACAAAGTTGATGCACACCATTACCACAATCCTTACACAGAAATATTTCAACAGTCGGCTGGCATAATGTGTGGCGCTAATGAAACACTCGTCAGACTGAAGGCTCAAGAAAAATTATCAGGAATTAAAAAAGGCAACCCTGATCTAAATAATTTGCACTCAATAAACCACATACTTGCCAACTAAATGGAAATTTATCAGACCTAACACAACCAACTCTGGTAATACTCCTCCCTAACCACATGTGTACCACAAAAATTAAATGCTAAGATCAAGATCACAAACCTCATTCACAAGGAAATTCATACACACTTGCAATGTACATGCTGTTATTTTAGCTCCAAGGTGTTACGCCTGCCGAGGGAATTGCAATCGCTCAGTTGGTCAAGTCAATTTCGAACGTTTTGAGGACTCAAGTTTCTTTCCATCTATACAACAGCCTGCGGCTGGTCCCTACTTTGGGCCACATGACTGAATTCCATATCCGCACAGACTTGTTTACAATTCGTGTTAATATAAATAAAATTGTATCGCCGTCCCCACTGACTCCCTTTTGGTTTTACGGCGAAAACTTTGTTGAATTTCTATTCTCCTCCACGTCTCTAAAAAATAACCCGACTATATGTCTCAATTTGTAAAATATGGCAATACTATTGTTTCAAATCACAACAGCATCGTAAAACACTATTTACGTCTGGTTCCTTCTAAAATTACCAGCAAGGCGTAACTTATCGGAAACTAATGCAGAATTGAGAAACCGCTCGTTTCTAACCTACATTTAACTGTTAACTATTTCAAAACAAACACTTCTAATAGTCATGTATGCAACATAAGCAAACGTTAATGAAAAGGTGTAACACAATGAGTATGTACACCTTCTGTTTGTACGTTTGTTTCCACGACCTGTTTGTTGGAAACTGAGTGTGGATTCGGTAATAGAGACCGACAACACCTTCCATCAATTAGTGTGACCCATATAACACCAATTCCGGATCTGTACGAAATAAGTACTATTAGCCTGTCATTTATCATATACCTGTTACATTACACAAACGTCACTTCTGCTGCATTGTGGAAGCCACAGATCTAACCACATACGCAAAATTTGTACTGCAATGCGCAACCAGTCAAATTCATGATTATTACTTCTCACTGGACTTCATTCAAATACGTATTTTCTTGACACTAACGCTCAACAAGTGCAAAAACTACTGAGTATCCCAGGCCAACAACAAATTCACAAAGCTCTCATGATCAATTCGCAATTGTTCTAACCTCCGTACAGTAGTCCTACCACCGATCCAACACTAATACTACTCATTTACACAGATTACCAAACTACCGAAAAAGCGGTATCTCCCCTCGCAGATCACAAACGTAGGAAAATTCTGTTCCACGGCTTACTAATAGTGCCTTTGTCCTAACCATTCAATTCCAGTTTCAGTTTATTCATCCCTTAGAAACAACATACAATTGATGCAGGACATGTAACAGAAACAATGCGTGAAATTTCCATCTTCGGACACGATGCCGTGTAGACTGGTAAGAGCGTATCACCTTTTGGAGGGGCTTGTTGTCTGTCTCTTCGGAGTTAACCAAATGAAACCTCCCCACTAACGTACTTCCTATTTACCAATCTGCACGGCGTCATACCCCAAAATATGGCATTCATTATCCCTGCCACTGTGAGAACCTCAGTTCTTGCCTAGCCCACATGAAACTAAAGGACAGGCCGTTTTCTGCTCCACTGTTATGTCCTGTAATAATGATAGAGTGACAGCAATGTCATCCCTGTGCACTTCATCAAGGCATGTGGGACAATGAAGGTCCAAAATCTAGTAACTACCGCAACATTCTACGCACCAGAAGGATGGCACAAAGCAAGTTCCACATTATCAGATGCCACCACACAAAATTTATGCACCCAGGATTGTGCATTCCTATGGGAGAGTGGATATACATATCACCTAATTCTTAACCTTGGACCTAGATGTACACCAGTGACTGGCTCCGTGCATGGCCATTCTTCCCCAGGCACCAATAAACAAGAGGATGGATTGGAATCCAGTACAAGTCTGGACTTTAATACTCCATTGTTCCTGCTAGAAATCAAATGACAGTTACTCAACTCATCCATCCAATTTATACATTTGGTATAAACGAGAAAAATATACAGTGGTGACTAAAATCAAAACATAATAAAAAGATACAAGGCATACAATAATACACAAAATGTATGACATATATACACCATATATAAAAATATACCTTCGTGTAAAACAATACAACCCAGAGTTTAAGCAGCCACACTTTTTTTTGTGTGTGTATGAATACAGACCATGCATTCACACTTTTAAGCTAATAAAATGGTAATCAAAGGTGTCTTTGTCAAAACTAAAATACATCCTCATGAGTTCAGACTTATGGCAGCTATTACAGTTACCATTTATTGGGATACAACAACATGGGACATCTGGTAGAAATTTAGGAACAATTCAGAGGAATATGCTGTTGCCATCTTCAAGGTATGCCTTATATTCCTCACTCTTAAAACTGCTGCTGTAATCCATGACTGGAATCAAGAATTACCAAAATCTGACAAAGGCCTGCAATCTGTGACCAACATCTACATTCAAAATCAATGCACAAACAGCAGGATCAAAAATAAGAATTACTATTCCATTTCTTCTTTCTCAAATAGTAAATATAAGTATATTTTAGATGAGGATGCCTGGGCCCATTAGGGTGGTTGAGTCATGAAAAAAATGTTATTCTAACAGTAATGCCTCATACTGCAAAGGGAGTAATAGATTCAAGACAAAGGTATCTAGAAATCCAATGGGCCAGGTTATGAGTTGCCACTATGTTGCCATTAACATTGTTTTGTTTTACAAATTCCACATTTATGGGCTGAAATGAGGATATACAAGAAGCAGATGGTGGGGGTTGTTTCTCCCCAGCCAAACCGTCCAGTAAACCATGGCACGACACAAAAATGTAGATTGTAAGCACAATGAACTGACCACTAGCTGTAGAGAATGACATTAACACCAGTTAGCACACAGTATACAGTTGTTTTCTTTAATGTGTGTCTGAATGATACATGACAGCAGCTTTCAGTAAGGAATCACAAATACAGTCTTCAAATCACATACAAGAGAATGGAGTGTAGCTTCTGTGAAAAACAGCAGTAATATTGTGCCTTATTTTAGAAAATGCATGAACAAATGTGGACTACACATTCACAAAATAACTACTGAAGGACGAGTTGATCTAAATGTTGTTTTAATACACTAGCATTATAAAGATCAACTTGTATTCATTCAAGTATGGTTAACTATGAAATAAATTCATAACTTATGAAAAAATCAAAACCTTCACGGTGATAAGTGCCACTGTACCACATACAACATTACATTTATTTTTTATTACATGTGAACAAACAAAACTTGACATGAAACTTGTTCACTTTGACATGATCTGTAGAACTAACCCTCTCTAACCCTCTTCAGTGAACTGAGTGATTAACATAACTCTTCCTTTGGTAGCAAACAAACATTAAATTCCCACACAACAATTTACCGTTACTCAATAAAATGGTTTACTGTCTTAACACAACTACAATACATTAATTTCTTGGCTACATGTTTCAGTTTTTACAAAATCATCTTCAGGCCAATGTTCACCATAAGGTGGTACATTCAGTGTGTACATACATTATGGGATCCCACAGTGTTTATATACAATCATGAAAATTTTTCTTATGAAAATGCAAGTGAATGATCTATATTAGGGTATATTTTATAATCATTAAGAGACATAGACAAGCATTCTTATTGGTACGAAGGTACTCCCGTAGTAAATATTATGTCAACATATATATACGTGTGTGTATCACATTGGTCTAAAACTCATAGTAAAATGGATATTCAATTAAGATACTGTTACATGTAGTCAAAATGAAAATCTATCTTACGATTGTGCATAGATGCTTTAAAATCTGCAGTAACAGTTTATCACACAAGTATATGGTTGTCTGGCATGCACAACCAGTCCTGTATGAGTTCAAGTTCAAGGAGATGTACGTGCACGTAGCATACAAGTATCAAATCTCTATAGGCACATGTGATAAAGCGATGTACGTTTCTTGTCAGTATATTGTACTTGGTTTATTCCGAAGTGGTAGTTGGCGGAGTCTAAATGTTCAAGAGCAGCTTCATCTTCCCTTTTGTTAAATGGTACAGGTAATAAAGAAGAAATAGTCTGTGAAAGGTGTTGTGATCTTGAAATTCAACTTAAGGAAGTATTGAATGAACTCAGTTCAGCACAAATGATCATAGATATACTGCAAAAGGAGCTACTTTTGTTCAAGACCATAACAACCACATGTACAGAAGACCAGATTTCTAGAAAGGAACCCGGCAATAAACCTACAACAGATGTCTGGAACTCTCCAGCACCTATGAACAGTACCAGTACATCTCAGAATTGCGTCTTACCCACATGGGCCGACAATGCAGTGTCTACTAACTTCATACTGATTGTAAACCGTTACATCTTACCTAACCTCAAGGGAGCAACTACTAACCATTATTAAGCTCAGGTCTTCACACAAAAACCTCACCAGACAAGAAATCCTCAAGTAAAAGGTAACAAAATCATAACGATAGTTAATGGTATTCCCGACACTTACAGAAAATCACCAAGTATAACCTACAATAATGAAGTGAATCCAAAAGCAAAATCTTACCAAACAAAGAAGGTGAATACATGGTCAGTGGAGAGAAAAAGAAAGTTATAATAATTGGTGATAGTCATGTAAGGAACTGTGCGACCAGATTACAAGAATACCTTAATAGTGAGTACATAGTATCTGGCTTTGTGAAACTGGGTGCTCAAATGAAGGAAATGTAAAAAACGGTGAATGAAGAATTAAGATCCATGAAATGTGACGACTTTGTGGTAGTATGGGGAGGTGCGAATGACATCAGTAAGAACAACACAAAAGAAGCATTGAAATTGTTGTCTGAGTTTATGACTGAACACAATGAACTAAATGTTGTACTAATAAATTCC